>Ga0299915_10001991_pt1 | contig 14970 bp, 15 predicted proteins | sample RVTome_13_FD_200263 | JGI IMG/M metagenome (GOLD analysis project Ga0299915, IMG submission 200263) | Soil microbial communities from uranium-contaminated site in the Upper Colorado River Basin, Wyoming, United States - RVT92D227 (version 2) ... | reverse complement strand
TGAGAAAATCCACCTTCCATTTGCATTTGAAAGAATGTGAATTTCGCTTTAATCATAGGCGTCAAAATCTGTACATTTTGTTGCTTAAAATTATTAGAGAAAACCCCCTGTTCTAGTCATGACCCATTTAGATTTTAGGGCAGCGGGATCGGCCCCTGGAACCCTTTCCACTGCAAAAGCATCAAAAATAAAAAAAGGCCTGAGAAGGCCCACAGCGTTGGCGGGGAACTCTCATTAGGCGCGCTTTTCCACGATCTTATAGATCGCCTGCAAGGCATCTGACAGTTTCTCAACGTTGGCGCTCCCGGTCCGGGCCAGGAAGGGGTTGCCGCCCCCCTTGCCTCCGATGATCTCGGCTATCCCCTGGATCAGCTCGTCGGCGCGTAATCGTTCGGCCAGGTCCTTGGTGACCATGAGCACCAGCGTTATCTTCCCTTCGTGCTCTCCCCCCACGAGGACGATGCCCGAGCCGATCTTATCCTTGATCCCGTCCCCCATCTCCCGGAGGCCTTTGTGATCCACCCCGTCCGCTTGCAAGGCGACTACTTTGATACCCTTTACCTCTTTGATTTCCGGCCCGCCCGTAGTCCCGGCCGTGGCGAGCTTCCGACGAAGGCTCTCGATCTCCCGCTCCAAGCCCCGCTGCCCTGCCAGGAGCCGCTCCACTTTGGCAGCCACCTCACCGGGCCTCGCCTTGAGGAGCTGGGCCGCCTGTTTGAGCTCCCGCTCTTGCGCGCGAAGATGATCGTACGCCCCTTGACCGGTCACGGCCTCTATCCTCCTCACCCCGGCAGCCACGCCGCTCTCCGAGATAACCTTGAAGATCCCTATCTCCCCGGTCCTCGTCACATGGGTGCCTCCGCACAACTCCTGGCTGTATTCCCCGACGGATAATACCCGGGCCTCCTCCCCGTACTTCTCGCCGAAGAGCGCCGTAGCCCCCCTTTCCACGGCCTCCTCCGTGGCCATGACCTCGGTCAAAACCGGCGTATCCTCCCACCAAATCCGCTGATTCACCAACGATTCGATCCGCTCCAGGGTATCCGGATCGATGGCCTCATAGTGAGAGAAATCGAAGCGCAACCGCTCGGGTGAGACCAGCGAGCCGGCCTGGTTGATATGCCCGCCGACGATCTTCCTTAAGGCCGCCTGTAAGAGATGGGTAGCGGTGTGGTTGCGCGCCGTGGCCCTCCGGCGCTCCTCATCCACCTCCAGGGTAATCCAATCGCCGACCTTGATCTCCCCCTGCTTGATCAGCCCCTTGTGCACGATGAGCTGAGGCACGGGCCTGGTGGTATCGCGCACCTCCATCAGAAACCCCTTGCCCTTAATCACCCCTTGATCTCCCACCTGACCCCCTGCCTCGCCATAGAAGGGTGTTTGGGCGCTGATGATCTCCGCCTCCTCCCCTTGGCGAGCAAAAGGAACGAACTGCTCCTGTTGAATGATCCGGACCACCTCCGAGACGGCCTGCAGGGTCTCATAGCCGACAAAGAGCGTACCCACCCCCTCACCAATCAGACCTTGATACAGGGGAGAAATGCCTTCCCCCATCTCCCCCTTCCATTGCTCCCGCGCCCGCCTCTTTTGGTCCTCCATGGATTGCTCAAACCCCGCGAGATCGATGGTCATCCCCTTCTCCCTGACGATGTCCTCGGTCAAATCAAGGGGAAACCCGAACGTATCGTAGAGCTTGAAGGCAATCGCCCCGGGCAGGACCTTTTTCTTCTTCGCCTTGAGTCTGCCCATCTCCTCCTGCAAGATCCGAAGCCCGTTGTCCAAGGTCTCCGAGAAGCGTTCCTCCTCCCGCTGGAGGATCGGGTTAAGATGCGTTTTACCCGCCTTGACCTCCGGATAGACCTCCCCCATCACCTCCGTCACCCTGTCTGCCATGGCGACGAGAAAGGGATGCCCTATGCCCAGAAGCTTGCCATGGCGCAAGGCACGGCGGATGATCCGGCGCAGGACATAGCCCCTCCCCTCATTGGCTGGGAAGACCCCGTCGGCAAGGAGAAAGGTTACTGCCCTGGCGTGGTCGGCGATCACCTTGATGGAGACATCCTTGTCAGTGTCGGCCCCGTATCTGGCCTTGCTGATCTCCTCGACGCGACTGATGATCCCCTGAAACAGGTCGCTGTCATAATTACTCTTCACCCCCTGGACCACCGCTGCTACCCGCTCCAGTCCCATCCCCGTGTCGATACTCGGCTTGGGCAGGGGGGTCAAACGGCCATCCTGTTCTCTATTGTATTGCATGAAGACGAGGTTCCAGAGCTCCAGAAAGCGGTCGCAATCGCACCCCACGCCGCATGCGGGAGCACCGCACCCCATCTCCGCACCCTGATCGATGATGATCTCCGAACAGGGACCGCACGGGCCGGTATCACCCATGGCCCAGAAGTTGTCCTTCTCACCGAGGGGTACGATCCGCTCCGGGGCGAGGCCGATCCGCTTCTGCCAGATGCTCGCAGCTTCATCATCCTCCTTGAAGACCGAGACCCACAACTGCTCGGGCGAAAGGTGCAGGTGTTCGGTAAGGAGCTCCCACCCCATCTCGATGGCCCCTTCTTTGAAATAATCGCCGAAGGAAAAATTCCCCAGCATCTCGAAGAAGGTATGGTGGCGGGCCGTCCTGCCCACATTCTCCATGTCATTGTGTTTTCCCCCGGCCCGCAGACACTTCTGCGCCGAGGCAGCCCGGTTATACTCCCTGGTCTCTTCCTGGAGAAACACCCGTTTGAACTGGACCATGCCGGCGTTGGTAAAGAGGAGGGTGGGATCGTCATAGGGCACCAACGGTGAGCTCTTGATGATCCTATGATCCCGCTGCGCAAAATAGTGTAAAAAGGCGACCCTGACCTCTGCCCCGCTCATCATCTAAAACTTTTCGACCTCCAGATCCTTACCTTCCTCCCCCCCTTTATCCGTCTTCTCAAACTCATCCCAGGTCATATCGCTGGTGGCCAGGATTCCCTTGACCCTGAGGGCAAAGTCGTCGGGATTGCTGCTGTGGCGCAGGGCCTCCTCGTAGGTGATCAACTCCCGCTTGAGCAAGGACATGAGGGATTGGTCGAAGGTCTGCATGTGGTAGGTGGCGTGCCCTTCAGCGATGGCATCATGGATATCCTGGGTCTTGTCCTTATCCACGATGCACTCCCTAATGCGCGAGGTGGAAAGCATGATCTCCACCGCCGGAACCCGCCCCATCCCGTCGGCCCGGGGCAGGAGCCGCTGGGAGACCACCGCCTTGAGGATCCCGGCCAATTGGAGCCGGATCTGTTTCTGCTGATAGGGGGGATAGACGGCGACGATCCTGTTTACCGTCTCGGCGGCATCCAGGGTGTGGAGGGTGCTGAGGACGAGGTGCCCGGTCTCGGCCGCTAAGATTGCCGTCTCAATGGTCTCAAAGTCCCGCATCTCCCCGACGAGGATCACGTCCGGGTCCTGGCGCAAGGCCATCTTCAGGGCCTGGGCAAAGTTATCGGTATCCGTGCCGATCTCCCGCTGGCTGACGATCCCCTTTTGGTCGCGATGGAGGAACTCGATGGGGTCCTCGATGGTAATGATGTGACTGCGTCGGTCGGTGTTGATCTTGTCTATGAGGGCGGCCAGGGTGGTCGACTTGCCGCTGCCGGTGGTACCGGTCAAGAGGACCAACCCCCGCACCTCCCTGGCGATCCGGTCCATCACATCCACCGGGAGATTGAGCTCCTCAAACCCCTTGATCCCGAAGGGGATCACGCGGAGGGCGATGGCGATGGTGCCGCGCTGCTGAAAGATGTTGACCCGGAATCTTCCCATCCCGGAGATGCCGTAGCCCATGTCGATCTCCATCTCCCGCAAGAATCGCTCCCGCTGCCGCTCGTTCATGATCTGATAGGCCAGCTTGGCTATCTCGCTGGCGTCCATCGCCGAGTAGTCCTTGAGCGGGACCAGCTCCCCGTCGATCCTGAGAACGGGTGGCTGGCCGACCTTAAAGTGGATATCCGAGGCCCGGTTGTTCAGGGCAACGAGCAGTACCTCACTCAGATCCATCACCGACCTCCTTATGCATTTTGGGCAGTTTGTTCTGCTCCACGATCTTCCCCACGACCGTCTCTCGTATGTCGTTGTTCTCCTTCAGAAAGGTCTTCACATTCTCCCTGCCCTGACCGATCCTCTGGTCGCCGTAGGAGTACCACGTGCCCATCTTCTCCAGGATGCCGAGTTCGGTGGCGAGATCCACGATCTCCCCCTCGCGGGAGATTCCCTGTCCATAGATGATATCGAACTGCACCTCCCGGAAAGGAGGGGCCACCTTATTCTTCACCACCCGGACCCTGGTCCGACTCCCCACCACGTCCTGGCCTTGCTTGATAGAGGCTATCCGCCTGATATCCAGCCTCACCGAGGTGTAGAACTTGAGCGCGTTCCCTCCGGGGGTGGTCTCCGGATTGCCGAACATCACCCCGATCTTCATCCGGATCTGATTGATGAAGACCACGATGGCCTTTGATCTGTTGATGGTGGCTGCCAGCTTCCGCAGGGCCTGGGACATGAGCCTCGCCTGCAAGCCCATGTGGGCATCGCCCATGTCCCCTTCTATCTCCGCCCGTGGGACCAAGGCCGCCACCGAATCGACGACGATCAGATCCACGCCGCCGCTCCGCACCAAGATCTCTACGATCTCGAGGGCCTGCTCGCCGGTGTCGGGCTGGGACACGAGGAGATCCTCCACCTTCACCCCCAAGTGCTGGGCATAGCTGAGATCAAGGGCGTGTTCTGCATCGATAAAGGCCGCTATCCCTGCCTTCTGGGCCTCGGCAACCACGTGGAGGCCCAAGGTGGTCTTCCCCGAGGCCTCGGGGCCGAAGATCTCCACCACCCTGCCGCGGGGAAGTCCTCCTACCCCGAGGGCCAGATCCAGACCCAGAGAGCCGGTGGAGATGACTTGCACCTCCGCCAGCTGTACCTCGGCTCCGAGGCGCATGATGGCCCCCTTGCCGAACTGCTTCTCAATCTGTGTGACAGCCACGTTGACTGCCTTGTCCTTTTCTTTGTCGAGCTCCATCATTCACCTCCCTAATTTGTAAGGCCCTCTATGTGTGTCGCGTTTCCCGCTTCTCCCCTACCTTTGGATTCTTAATGAGGGGATGCCGCATTGCGGCAGGGATCCCGTCGTCCCTAATTCTATATTGAAGAACGGGAGTGACATCCTGCTTTCCTTAAACCCTAAAATTTAGGGGCAGGAGTGGGGGACTGCTTAGTGAGACATCCCACTCAACGGGATGACCTTCAACTTGGTATACTCCGCACCAGTCGGCTTTAACTGGCTCCGGAAGAGGCAGATCTCCCGCACCTCCATGGTCCCCAGATCGCACCCTTTCATGGCCTCGAGGGCCTGGGCCACTTCCCCTTTCCCCTTGCCTGAGCGCAGACGCCCGATGGTCAGGTGGGGGGTATATGCTCGCCCCTCCCGCGCAAAACCCATCTCCTCCATCCCCTGTTCCAGCCTGGCCTGTATCTCCTTGACGAGACCTGCCGGATCCTCCACCCCTATCCAGATGACCCGGGGATTCCTGGGATTGGGGAACCCGCCGCACCCCCTGATGCCGATGGTGAAGGGCCCTATTCCCCGGATGCATTCCTCTGCCGTGCTCGCGATCCCCTCGACGCGTTCCGGATCTACCTCACCGAGAAATTTGAGGGTGAGATGGATACCCTCCGGCCTTACCCAGCTCACACCCGCAAGACGCTCCCTGAGCCCTGCTTGAATCCCGCGCACCCCCTCTGCTATCTCCGTGCTAAGCTCTACGGCAATAAAGGACCGCCATCCCGGCACCTGGGTTCCCCGCTATCTCGTCAAAGGCTCCGTCTTCTGCTTCCTCAAAGACGCCACCCGCTTCTTGTACCAATCTCCCACGACATTCACCGGGCCTATCAAGACGTAGATAAAGGAAAAGGTGAAAAGCATGATCGCCGGCTGAGCCACTACCACCACGATGGTCAAGATCATGGCCACGAGAGAGCTGAAGGGCTTTCTCTTGAGGAGTGCCAAGTCCTTGAAGCTGGGATAGCGGATGTTGCTCACCATGAGGAAGGCGAGCACGTAGATCATGAGGAGCAGCGAGATATGCTTGGTCTCCCCCTCCTCGCCCAAGTCATGGAGCAAGAAGACGGTGGCAACGATGAGGCTTGCCGCCATCGGGATCGGGAGCCCCCGGAAAAATCGATGCTCCATGGTGTCTGCCTGGACATTAAACCGGGCCAATCTGAGGGCGCCGCAGGCCACATAGAGAAAGGCGGCCAGCCAGCCCAGCCTCCCAAATGGCTGCAGGGCCCATGAAAAGACCAGGATACCGGGGGCCACACCAAAGGCCACCAGATCGGCGAGGGAGTCATACTCCACGCCGAAACGGCTGGTGGTTTTGGTCAGGCGGGCCACCCTGCCGTCGATGCCGTCAAACAAGAAGGCGATCATGATGGCTATCGCCGCGATGATATAGTCCCCATTAAAGGCGGCAACGATGGCATAGAAGCCGCCGACAAGGCATCCCGAGGTGAGCAGGTTGGGCAATATATAGACCCCTCTCCTCATCCTCTCTCTCGCCCTCTTATTTCTTTTTCTTTTTCTTTTCATTGGATTACCCCCACAATGCTCTTTCCGCCTTTGACGCGTTCCCCCTGACGAACCCTAACGGCGACATGGCGGGGTAGGTAGATATCCACCCGGGAGCCGAAGAGGATCGTCCCGAAGATCTCCCCTTGCTGCACCTGATCACCCCTGTGCACATAGCAGACTATTCGGCGGGCCAAGATGCCGGCCACCTGGACAAAACGCATGGACAGCCCTTTGGCGCCCTGCAATCGGATTGTGTTCCGTTCGTTCTGATGCGAGGCCTCCCCCTTGCTCGCCGGCAGAAATTTGCCCGGCTGGTAGCGGACCTCCGTGATCCTGCCGGCAGCAGGCGCACGGTTCACGTGACAGTTAAAGACGGACATAAAGATGCTCACCTTGGTTCCTCGTGCCTCTTTGTTGACGGCCACGATCCTGCCGTCGGCAGGCGAGAGGATGAGCTCTTCGCCACGAGGGATGCGGCGCAGCGGGTTCCGAAAGAAGGAACACATAAAGACAGTCAGCGCGAGAAAGGGGAGAATAAGATAAATCTTCCCCCACAGGCCCGCGAGCGCCGTGATCACGGCGGGGATGATGATAAACGGTATCCCCTCGACCACCAGGGGGAATCTTTCCCTATTCAGGCGCATCCTTTCTCTCTATCCAGCTCATCATGCCGCGCAATTCCTTGCCCACCTTTTCTATCAGATGCTCCTGGCCCTTCTTGCGCAGGGCATTGAAGACGGGGCGGTTGGCCTGATTCTCCAGGATCCACTCGCGGGCAAAGGAGCCGTCCTGGATCGCTTCCAGGATCTCCTGCATGATCAGGCGGGTCTCCTCGTCGATGATCATGGTGCCCCTGGTCAGGTCTCCGTATTCGGCTGTGTCGCTGATGGAATACCGCATGTAGCTGATCCCGCCCTCGTATATCAGATCGACGATGAGCTTGAGCTCGTGCAGGCACTCGAAGTAGGCGATCTCCGGCTGGTAGCCGGCTGCCACCAGGGTGTCGAATCCCGCCCTGACCAGCTCCGTCACCCCGCCGCAGAGCACCACCTGCTCGCCGAAGAGGTCGGTCTCGGTTTCCTCCTTGAAGGTGGTCGGGATCACCCCTGCCCTGGTCGCCCCGATGCCCTTGGCATAGGCCAGGGCCGTCTTCAAGGCCTCGCCCGAGGCATCCTGCTCCACCGCTACGAGCGCCGGCACCCCCTTGCCCTCCGTAAACTGTCTCCGAACCAGGTGTCCCGGACCTTTGGGCGCGATCATGATGACATCCACGGCAGGAGGGGGTTTGATCTGGCCATAGTGGATGTTGAAGCCGTGGGAAAAGACCAAGGTCTTTCCCTTTTTCATCTCCTTCTCTATCGCTTCCTTATATATATAGGACTGCGCCGTGTCCGGCGCCAGGATCTGGATGATGTCGCCGGCCTTGGCCGCCTCCTTGGCCGAGACGGGGGTGAATCCATGCTCTTTGGCCAGGCGATAGTTGACCGTGCCTTCGAGCTCGGCCACGATCACTTCCACGCCGCTGTCTCTCAGATTTTGGGCCTGGGCATGCCCCTGGCTGCCGTAGCCGATGATCGCGACCTTTTTCCCCTTGAGGACCTTTAAATCGGCGTCTTTATCATAGTATATCTTCGCCATCGCTTCCCCCTTCTATATTGTTAGCATCAACCCCTTACCAGGGCCACCCGCCCGGTGCGGGCCATCTCTTTTATCCCCATGGGCTTGAGGAGCTCGAGAAAAGCCTTGACCTTCTCCTCGTCTCCGGTCACCTCTATAGTATAGCTCTTGGAGCTCACATCCACCACCTTCCCCCGGAAGATGTCGGTGATGCTCAGGATCTCGGCGCGGTTTTCCGGCTTCGCCGCGACCTTGAGGAGCACCATTTCCCTGGCCACGTACTCCTTGCCCAGCAGGTCCGTCACCTTGATCACGCAGACCAGCTTGTTGAGCTGTTTGGTGATCTGCTCGAGGACCTGATCGTCCCCGCGGGTCACGATGGTCATCGCCGACACCTTGGGGTCCATGGTCTCCGCCACCGAGAGGCTCTCGATATTGAACCCCCTCCCGCTGAAGAGACCCGCTATCCGGGCCAGGACGCCGAATTCATTTTCCACCAGGACGTTAATCGTATGCAGCATCTCCCCTCCTCATACCAAGAGCATGCGATCTATGGACTCGCCGGCCGGCACCATGGGATAGACCCCCTCCTCCGACTCCACCACGAAATCCATGAACACGGGCAGGGGGGTGCGCAGGGCCTCGCGAATGACGGGGACCACCTCTGCCGGTCTTGTCGCCCGCAGTCCGACAGCCCCATAGGCCTCGGCCAGCTTGACGAAATCGGGACTGATGTCCCGAATATGGGTCATGGCATACCGGCGCTCGTAGAAGAGCTCCTGCCACTGCCTCACCATCCCCAGATAGCCGTTGTTGAGGATCGCCACCTTGACCGGCAGCTTATACTGCACGGCAGTGGCCAGCTCCTGGATATTCATCTGGATGCTCCCGTCGCCGGCAATATCGATGATGGTGCGCCCGGGAAAGGCCATCTGGGCCCCGATGGCCGCGGGGAATCCGTAACCCATGGTCCCCAGCCCCCCCGAGGTAAGCAGGGTGCGCGGGTGGTCGAAAAGATAGTATTGGGCAGTCCACATCTGGTTCTGTCCCACCTCCGTGGTGATGATGGCCTCCCCCTTGGTCATCTCGTAGAGCTGCTCGATGACGTATTGGGGCTTGATCACCTCTTTTTGCTGGTAGGTGAGCCGGTGGGTATTCCGCCATTTTTCTATCTGCCCGTGCCACGGCGCAATGGATTTGCGATGCTCGTCCAGCCCCTTCTCTTCTTTGGCAAGGGCAAGGAGCTTGTGCAGGACCCGTTTGCAGTCGCCCACGATGGGCACATCCACCCTCACGTTCTTGCTGATGGAGGTCGGGTCGATATCGATATGGATCTTTTCGGCCTTGGTGGCAAAGGCATCGACCCTGCCGGTCACGCGGTCGTCGAAGCGCGCGCCGACAGCGATCAGGAGATCGCTCTCAGTCACCGCCATATTGGCCCGATAGGTCCCGTGCATCCCGAGCATCCCCAAAGCTAGGGGGTGCGTGCCCGGAAAACCGCCCAGGCCCATCAGGGTCGTGGTCACCGGGATGTTAAAGGCCTCCGCCGCCTTGACCAGCTCCGGCGCAGCCCCTGAGGTAATGATCCCGCCGCCGGCATAGATCACCGGCCTCTGCGCCTTGAGCATCAGGTGCAGGGCCCGCTGGATCTGCGGCATGTGGCCGTCGAGCGTCGGCTGATACCCCCGGATGTGCACCTCCTGAGGATATTTGAACTCGGTGGCACCCGAGGCAATATCCTTGGGCAGATCGATCAGCACCGGGCCGGGCCTGCCGCTCCTGGCTATGTAAAAGGCCTCGCGCACGACGCGGGCCAGATCGCGCACATCGGTGACCAGATAGTTGTATTTCGTGCAGGGCCGCGTGATCCCTACTATATCAGCCTCCTGGAAGGCATCGTTGCCGATCAGGGGGGTGGAGACCTGCCCGGTGATGCAGATGATGGGTATGGAATCCATATAGGCGGTGGCCAGGCCCGTCACGGTGTTGGTGGCGCCGGGACCGGAGGTCACAAGACAAACCCCCACCTTGCCGCTGGCGCGGGCATAGCCGTCAGCCGCATGCACCGCCCCCTGCTCATGCCTGGCCAGGACCACCTTAAAATCCCAGCGGTAAAGCTCATCGTTGATAGGCAGGATGGCCCCGCCGGGGTAATTGAAGATCACCTCCACCCCTTCGCGCTTGAGGCACTCGAGGAGGATCTGGGCGCCGGTCTTCTTCATCCCTTTGCCTTCTGCCGGCGGCGATACGCCGCCATGATCTTTTCCATCTTATCCTTTAACGCCAGCTTTTTCTTTTTCAGCTCCTCGCGCTGCTGCCGCTCTGTAGGGGTCAGGAAGGACTTTTTGTCCAGGTCCTCCACCTTGCGGTGGAACCAGTTATGCTCCTCCTTGAGCTGGCGGAACTCCGCATTTTCATCCAGCAACCGCTGCGTCACTTCTTCGTCTTTCATCAGATCTGTCATGAATGGCCCTCGCGTATCAGGAAATGTTACTATATTCATCCTCTTTTTGTCAATTCATAAAGAACCGGAGCCCTTGCCCAAAATCTCCTATAAAATCGCAATAGATCAATGATTTTGGATTGTTACAGGTGATTTGACAGGTAAGGGCTTTTCCCGCCTTGCAGCAGGCCCTCCCTCTGAAATGAAGCAGGGCATCGATTTGTTTAAGAAATCGACTGCATAGCACCCCCATGCTTAACATGTGCTATAATGCATCCCATAGGGGGAGCAAACCGAAATTCGTATATTAATTGTTAGCGGGGAAATATGTTAATCGAAATAATTGAATTTATAAAAGAGAACATAGGTTGGATAAAAGACTTAATGATGCTCTTTTTTGCTGCTACGGGAGCAGTCGTAACAATCCTCGCCTATCGGCGCGCACGAGCAACCATTCTGCAGCCTATCAGGAATGAAGTAATCAAAAAGCAATCAGAGCTACTCAGTGAAGTCCTTAATCTCTGCCAGCCTTCAAGTAAAATTGATAATGGCCTTGACTATATAAAGTTGGTTCAAGTAAATGCAATCTCCCATCTGCGAGACTACGGATTTGTATTTCGCAATCAAACGGAGCTTTTCGAGGTACTTAGTAAGGACATCGCAGGGTGGCTATTTTGTGGAGATACTCCGGTTTTAGAAGACGTTGAGGTTATAGGTTCATTTAGTCCAGAAAAACCTGCTGCGAAGAATCGTAGCCAAATGGTTGAAATAGGCAAGAAGAAACATGAAGATGCAAAGAAAGGAATAATTAATATTGATAAGATTTATCTGACAAAAGCACATAAAGACTATACTGAAAAGCTCCACTTGCTTTCCATCAGCCCTTTTATGCCGACCGTCATTCAAGCAGTCCTATCGCAACTAATTGCTGATGTTAATAGTAACCTTACCAACGCTCTGAAAAACGTGCTGACAAACTTTGTTCACGAATTTTTCAAAAGATCTTCTAAAGGAAAGGGGTATCCCAATTTTGACCCTATAGGAGTCTACAATGAATTTAATCACCAGAGAATCCACCACAGAGGGACAATCATTAAATTGGTCAAAGAAACCAGAAACTACCTTCGTATCGATGAGCCATGGGAATGAAACTGTTAACCACGGCTTGGCAGCGGATTGCTGCTGGCTCCCGCTGAAGCGCAACGTTATCTGCCACAACATGTAACAGTTATCATAAAGACTGCTAAAAATCAAAAAAGACCATCGAGTTTTATGAAAAGAGCTATCATTGCTACATGCTTTCTTTTAATGGTAGTTGTCGTGATTATATTCGTAAAACATTACCAAATACCCCTCAAAGAAGCGCCGCAACAAGGGTCACCAATCATTGAGCGTGCTCCCAGCGGTAGAAAACTACCGGAATCTAAGCAAGTCCCTTCGGCCGAAGAACCGAGTCAAATCAGAAAACATCAACTTCAAGAAGCAGACCGCCGGTTTCTTATCGAACAGGGGCTCCAAAATCCGATAAACGATTTAGTTCAAGATTTGATGAAACACAAAGAATTAATTCCATGTAAAGGTACTCTCGGCGGCACCCCAGGATTTTATAATCCAAATGGAATAACTGTTTTAAGTAAAAAACGCGTTATTGCAGATTTTGACGACGGCCACGTTGAAGGAACCATCGAACTTACATTTAGTGTATCGAATGGTGCTATCTCATGGACGGTTCTGCAAGCTGACTGTGGGGACTAAACTCTAAAGAGGATAATTGGGACGGTTCTATTATTCAGCGGCTTCAAGAAGCATCAATAAATAGAACTGGCCCCTTTCCCCTTCCCGAGCCGAAGAAAAGGGCTCCCAATGTGCTGGTGCACTGGATGTCGCATACGCTCCGCCAGTGACCATGGTGTTGGGTGTAAATATACTAAATCGAGGGGCACATGGTTAAATCCATTCAGCGCTTTTGTCAAAATGAATACAATAGAGTTTTGGGTGAACATTCAGCTAAGTCAGAGAAGTTAACCCAGACCGAGTGCGAAGACATTCTAATTAGCCATGGTGCATCATATGAACAGGCAAAAAATGGTGCTTATGTTTACATCCACCATGATGGCAACGCCAAAGGGAACAAACGGGGAAGTCACACCGAATATACGGAATTATTGAATAAATTTGAAGCCACTCAGAAAACACCGAAAGAATGTATAGGCTACCTTGAGTCGCTAGGATTCAGTTATCGACAGTCGCAGACTGCGGTGTATAAGTATCGTTGCCGTAAAGGATTAATAGGAAAGTGAATACACCCAACAACCACATCAACCTGCCGCGGATTGGCCGCGTCAGGTTCTCAGGTTTGGTGGTTGCCCGCGCAGGTTATGCAAATCGTTAGGCGGCCAGGTTGGTGAGGACGAAGGCGATCGAGGCGTTCCGTATCCTCAATGACTTCGTAGGCGATCTTGTGGCTGGAACCCGCAGCCTGGAGGTGTTTGAATCACCCGGCTTCGCATCGAAGATTGGCGTGAGCACCCACCTGGTCTTGCGGCGCATGTGTTTGTCTCATCTCGTAGTGACGCTCTCGAAGTGGGCAGAGCTATATGACCGGTACAAGGCCGTGATCCCGAGCGAGACCCGTGAGGCCTGCCTGAAGCTCCGAAAGGAAATCGACACCCGTGGCATCCGTGATTTTCGCAACACAGTAGTGGGCCACATTTGGGATTCGGAGCTGAAGCGGCCCCTCACGCGATCCGAAGTCGACACGCGACTTGCCAAGGTATTGGGAGGCGACCAGCAGACCTTCCTCACTTGGATCAATAACCCAGCAGACAACGTCTTCCCGAAGACTGTCGTTGCGATCTGCGAGGCCGTGCGGGAGGGTATCCGTGCTGAGCATGGCCTCAATGATTCAGAGATTTTCACGTGAGGCGGCCGACACGCCCCCTAACTTCGGGGAGGATAATTGGGACGGTTCTATTATTCTGCAGTTTCAAGAAGCATCATTAAATAGAACCGCCCCTATAAACTATTCTCCGCAAGGGATTTATGAACATCGCGCTGGAAAAAGTAAAAACGATCGGAATCGGATTGCTCAGGCCTGAAGGGGTCATGGCCCTGGACGACGGCAGCCTGTATGCGGCGGACGGCAGGGGGCGGTGCGCACGGATAGAAAAAGACGGGCGCACCTCGTTTTTCGGAAACGTGGGAGGCCTGCCCAACGGTCTGTGCGTTGACAGAAACGGGAGCTGCATCATCGCAAACATAGGCAACGGCGAGGTGCAGTTGTTGAATCCCGACGGCAGCCATATAGTTTTGATGACGGAGGCTAATGGTAAAAGGATGTATTCGCCCAATTTCCCTTTCATGGATTCCAGGGAGCGGATATGGGTCTCTAACTCCACGGCCCGCCAGGATATCGCAGCGGCGCTTCAATCCCCGGCGCCGGACGGATGCGTTGTTCTCATCGAAGGCGGAACCCCGCGGATTATGACAGAGGGTATCTGTTTTGCAAACGGAATCGCCCTTGATCCGGAAGAAAAATATCTCTATGTTGCTGAAACGATGATGAAGCGCATTCTGCGGTATCAGATTTATCCGTCCGGCGCTCTGAGCGGACCTGAGGTCTATGGGCCCCCGAGCCTCGGCAGCGTGGGGTATCCGGACGGCATCGCCTTTGACGAGACAGGCAACTTATGGGTCGCGTTCCCGGCGTGGAACGCCATCGGCTATATCGGCCCCAAGGGAAACCTTGAGATGGTACTGGAGGACCGAAACGCAGAAGTCCTCCATCGCCCGAGCAACATCTGCTTCGGCTGGGAGGGGCGGAGGACCGCCTTTGTCGGGAGCCTTGACGGCACGGCAATACCCTATTTTGAAGTCCCCTATCCGGGCGCGCGTCTCGTGCATCAGCGCGTGTAAGAAAAAAAGGGCCGATACTATTTAATGTAAAGGGCGTTATTTAGAAAACGGAACCGTCCCCCTGAACACTGTTGACATCTCCCTCTGTTACACGTATAGTACACGTATAAGGAGGCGTGCGATGCAGAAAAAGCTAACCATAACCGTTGATGAGGTAGTTTATTACGGCCTCCGCAAAACAATTGGTCCTCGCAAAATAAGCAAATTCATTGAGGAAATCGTCCGGCCACACGTTATACGGCCGGATCTCGAGGCGGCCTATGCTGCAATGGCTAAGGATGAGAAGCGGGAGAAAGAGGCCGTGGAATGGGCCGAGGTTACATTCAAGGACATAGCCCATGAAAAGGCGTGAGGTGTGGTGGGTCAACTTCGACCCTTCAATCGGCGGTGAGAT
>Ga0299915_10001990_pt1 | contig 14972 bp, 12 predicted proteins | sample RVTome_13_FD_200263 | JGI IMG/M metagenome (GOLD analysis project Ga0299915, IMG submission 200263) | Soil microbial communities from uranium-contaminated site in the Upper Colorado River Basin, Wyoming, United States - RVT92D227 (version 2) ... | reverse complement strand
ACCCAATTTTACTATATTGGTGAATAGTTACGTTAAAAGATATAGAATTTCAAATAAATTTTAAAATAGATATGAGAAGAAGTTATAAGGGCGTTTCAATAAATACGTCAAAAAACACCCATGAAAAAGTTTTCAATTTGATTGAAAAGGGCGTGAATTCAATAATCGTTGATATTCCATGTGGTTCTGGTGCTTTTGTTCTCAGGCTAAAGGATAATGGATTTAAAAATGTAGTTGCGATTGATATTGATAATATCTTAGGAATAGATTTTAATAATTTCTTAGTTGGAGATATGACTAAGCATATTCCTTTAGAAGACAATTCCGTTGATGTTTTGGTATGCATTGACGGTATTGAACATATTAGCCAGCAATTCCATTTTGTAAAAGAAGTTAATAGGGTCTTGAGGATTGATGGAGAATTTATTGTTTCAACACCCAATATCAGCTCACTAAGGTCAAGGTGGAGATGGTTTATGACAGGACATCATAATAAATGTAAATCACCTTTAGATGAAATAAAACCAAGCCCATTACATCATATTGGAATGATTTCATTTCCAGAACTTAGATATTTATTGCATACAAATGGATTTCGTATTAAGGAAGTTACGACAAATAGCATTAAACTAATTAGTTGGTTATATACTATCTTTATTCCTTTTAGTTTTTTAATTACATCATTGGCATACTATAATTCAGGAAAAAAGGAAGGAACTTCCGCTATTAATAGTGAAGTGAAAAAGAAAATGTATTCCAAAGCTATACTGTTTGGAGAAACTCTTATTATTAAGGCAATAAAAACCTCAGCCAACAGCAAGTATAGTTAATTGCCGGGCCGGGCGTTTGCGAGTGTCGGTTCAATTACTTAACATTGGGGTAACCAGATACGTAAGCGCTTTGAAACCGGCAACTACCCATACTTGCGAACGGCAGGTAAAGTGATATTGATCTGGTAGTTGAGTTTGAAGAAGGTACGCCAGATCTGTATTCAATAATCCAATAGTAACTGACAAATGAACTCTGACTTTAAGAACATAGATGAATACATAAAAGCCTTTCCAAAAGAAACACAAGTGCTCCTTGAACAGATCCGGACGACTATTAATCAAGCAGCACCGGAAGCAGTTGCAGGTATCAGTTACGGAATGCCTGCATTTAAAACTCACGGAAAGCCTTTGGTATATTTTGCAGCGTTTAAAAAACATATTGGCTTTTATGCCACACCAACAGGACATTCACAATTTGCTGCAGAACTTTCAAAATATAAGCAGGGAAAAGGTTCTGTGCAGTTTCCCCTTGACAAGCCAATACCTTTAGACTTAATAGCCAGAATTACGAAATTCAGGGTGAAAGAAAATCTGGCAAAATCAAAATAAGGGCTTCTCTTATTAAACATAGCGGTTGCAGAATTATTGTTCAATGAATTTGGAAACCTCGGATAAAAGGTATTAGTTTTGCCGCGCATTGCACATGAACCATGCTGTCGTTTAAAATCTTCTTCCAGAACCGCAAATTCTTTGCCCCTGCCTTTTTATATTCCTGTTTCAGCCTTATTTTCAGCACCTGGGTAACGTATATTCCCTTCATTGCAGAAAAGCTGAACATTACCGAGGGCAAAATCGGCGGGGCGCTCTTTTTCACCTCGCTGGGATCGCTTTCCATGCTGCCGGTAAGCAACAGGCTGGTGGATAAGCTTGGAGTAGGACGGCAGGCATTTATAGGATTTGTGATGTATTCCACAGCCATATACGGCATGTTTCTGGCCCCGACTTATCTGTTTCTATGCGCAGCTCTGTATGGCTTTGGGATTTCAAGCTCAGTATTTGCCATTTCACTCAACTCACTTACCGCTACTATTGAAAAAAGGGCCGGCAGGAATATCATGACCGGAAGTCACGGATTCTGGAGCATAGGGGGATTCATAGGTTCTTCTACGGGAAGTTTTATTGCCGGATTGCTGAAAATGCCCATCCTGCATATATCCATACTGATAACCATACTCATTGGCCTGCAATGCTGGTTAAGGAAGGAGTATTTCAATATACGCAGCGATCATTATGAACGAGAAAAACACAGTAAGTTTCCAATAAATCCGCTCCTGGCAATAGCTTCTGTCAGTCTGATCGTAATGGTTTCCGAAGGTGCCATTGCCGACTGGAGTGCACTCTATCTGAAGAAAGTGGTGATGATGAAGGGACAATTCCTTGGACTGGCTTATGCATTATTCTCGATTGGAATGACCCTGGGCCGGTTTGCGGGTGATACGTTGAGTCACAGGTTTGGCTCGTGGAAATTGCTACGGTTGGCCATTGGTACCAGCCTGATAGGCTTCACGCTGGTTTTGCTGAAACTGCCGATAATCACCCTGGCGGGATTCTTCATTATCGGGATCGGCTTTTCAACCGTTGTTCCCGAAGTATACCGGCTGGCTACCCGCATTAAAGGGATACGGACTGCCGACAGTGTTTCATTCATGTCTGCTACTGCCAATGTGGGATTCCTCACCGGGCCGGTATTATTGGGATTCATCGCTGAACTGCATACCCTTCATGTAAGCTTTATGGTACTGATGGGCTTAGTAACCACAGCGTTTGCTTTGTCTTTCCGGAAAAGGTAATTACTCCTCAGGATAATGCCTGAAGATTCATTGACACCTGTATCAAATTTATAAAGATTATTCATTGAAATACCTGGTAATTACCAATAAATAATTGCGAAAATCCGGGAAATCTCAGGGAGAATACTTTTACTATAATCACTATCTTTAACGGGGTGAGACGGAGTGGAAAAATTACATAACAACACAAAAACACTTAAATGACAAAGCTTAAAATCATAATCCCTTCGCTGGTTATTACGGCGAGCCTGATTTTCTGCTTACTGTTTCAGGGCCATTCAACAGGAGATAAACATGAAATCACAGAACCACCGGGTCAGGAGTGGGCCATTGTGATTCATGGAGGTGCCGGCGCAATAACTGAGGAAGGGACAAATCCCCAAATGGAGAAGGAATACCGGCAGGCATTGACCGAAGCTCTGCAGGCAGGGAAGAAAGTATTGCAGGAGGGAGGCACCGCCCTGGATGCAGTGGAGATAACCATCAGGATCATGGAAGATAATCCTCTTTTCAATGCCGGGAAAGGAGCCGTTTTTACCCATGAGGGGAGGAATGAGCTGGATGCATCCATCATGGATGGTTCTAACCTTGATGCGGGAGCGGTTGCCGTGGTAACGGATATCAAAAATCCCATCAGCGCCGCACGGGCGGTCATGACAAAATCCCCTCACGTGCTTCTTTCTGGAGCTGGTGCTTCTGAGTTCGCCAGGGAACAGGAACTTGTAATGGTGACGCCTGATTATTTCTTTAACAAAAAGAGGTGGGAAAAGCACCAGGAAATACTTAAAAAAGAAAAACACGGAACTGTAGGTTGCTGCGCACTCGACAGGAACGGTAATCTTGCTGCAGGCACCTCAACCGGAGGAATAGATAATAAGCGATACAACAGGATTGGCGATACGCCGATAATAGGAGCAGGCACTTATGCCAACAATGCCACCTGTGCAGTTTCAGCAACCGGTCACGGTGAATATTTTATCCGCTGGACGGTGGCACATGATATTTCAGCCCTTATGGAGTATAAGGGCCTTACCCTTCAGGAAGCATCGGAACTTGTTGTGAATGACAAGCTCATTAAGGCCGGAGGTTCCGGCGGCATAATAGGTGTAGACAGGGAAGGAAATATCGCCATGACCTTTAATTCAGCCGGGATGATGCGTGGCTTTGCCACAGCCGACGGAAAGGAAGGAATTTTCCTGTTCAGGGATGAGGAGAAGGATTAGATTTTCTTTCTGTTTGATGAAAATAACAGATAAATTCCGGAGTTACTCATAGAACCAAAATTTAACAGCATATCAAATCAAATATTATGAATCAGATAAAGATATTCCAGGTACATGCTTTTACAGACAGGTTATTTTCAGGAAATCCTGCTGCCGTATGCATATTGGATGATTGGATCAATGATGGGATCATGCAATCCATCGCGGCAGAAAACAGCCTGGCGGAGACGGCATTTATTGTTCAGAGAGACCGGTACTTTGAGATACGATGGTTTACGCCGGCAGTAGAGGTTGATTTATGCGGTCATGCAACCCTGGCAACTGCCTATGTTTTGTTTAATTGTCTGGGTCATAAGGAACCGGAAGTGAAATTTCATTCACCCAGAAGCGGGGAGCTGAAAGCATCAAGACAGAATGATATTGTTTTTCTGGATTTTCCGACGGATACATTAACAGCCAGCACCGACATGACACTGATCCGCGCATGCATAGGCACTCAGCCAGAAGAAGTTTATAAGGGCAGGACCGATTATATCGCTGTTGTTGATAGCGAGGATGAGGTGCGAAACCTTAAACCCGCTTTAAAGAAAATATCAAAACTGCCGGCAAGGGGATTGATCGTGACCGCAAAGGGAGATCAGGTTGATTTCGTCTCGCGGTTCTTTGCTCCGCAGATCGGAATAGATGAAGACCCGGTTACAGGTTCGGCACATACTTCCCTGATACCGCTTTGGTCAGAGAAGCTTGGAAAAAGGGAAATGAATGCAAGGCAATTGTCAAAACGCGGGGGAAATTTAATTTGTGTGAACAACGGCAAAAGATGTCTGATTGGCGGGGTGGCAAAATTGTACATGACAGGAGAAATCAGTATCCGATCAGCTCGTTGATGCAGTTTCTGTTGACACTTATAAAAAGGTGAGGGAAGCAATGCCTGCCATTAAGCTGGTACAGGTTATCCATATTTTGGATGAAAGGTCGGTTGATCGAACAACCAGTATCCAGTTTCCGTTTCTTCCAATCCTATCTTATAAATAATAGGCCTTCTTTCAGAATATTTGCTACCTTTAGTAGAGTGGTTCAGGGTTATTGCAGGGTTTGGGTTAAAAAGATATAACATGACAAAAATCGGATTATTTGGAATTGGCCTTGACACCTACTGGTCACAATTCGATGGCTTACTCGGTAAGCTGAGAGGGTATCAGGAACAAATCAAAAACAGAATTTCCGGATTTGGCGTGGAAGTGGCAGATGCAGGAATGGTAGACAATCCGGTAAAAGCCCGTGAAGCTGCCGATTTCCTGAAAAGTCAGGATGTGGAAATGGCGTTCCTGTATGTTGCAACTTATGCTTTATCATCAACAGTTCTTCCGGTTGCACAAAAGTTAAAAGTTCCGGTGGTGATCCTGAACCTTCAGCCGGTGGCAGCACTGGATTATGCAGCTTTTAATAATCTGGGTGACCGTGGCAGGATGACCGGTTTGTGGCTCGAACATTGTCAGGCCTGCTCTGTTCCTGAAATTGCAAGCGTATTTAACCGCTCCGGAATCAGTTACGATTTTGTGACGGGATTCCTTCAGGATGAAGAAGCATGGCATGAAATTAAAGCATGGACCGAGGCTGCCCGTGTTGCTGCTTCAATGAGAAACCTCCGTTTGGGTGTGCTGGGCCATTATTATAACGGAATGCTGGATGTTTACACTGACCTGACCAAACAAGCCGCTGTGTTTGGCACCCACATCGAACTGCTCGAAATGTGCGAGTTGAAAAAATATCGCGACGAAGTGACCGATACCGAGGTTCAGGTAAAAATCAAAGAGTTTCAGATAGCTTTTGATGTTGCTCCCGAATGTGAAATTGCTGAAATTGAAAGGGCAGCATGCACTTCACTGGCACTCGATAAGCTGGTAAAGAATCATAAACTCGGTTCGATGGCCTATTATTATGAGGGTGAATCTGGTAATGAATATGAGAATATTGCGACTTCTGTGATTGCCGGTACCACCTTACTTACCGGTAAGAACATTCCGGTAGCAGGTGAATGTGAAGTTAAAAATGCCCAGGCGATGAAAATCATGGCTGAATTCGATGCAGGGGGTTCATTCTCCGAATTTTATCTGATGGATTTCAGGGATGACGTGGTGATACTCGGACACGATGGCCCGGCTCACTTTGCCATTGCCGAAGGGCGTGTGAGATTGGTTCCGCTCCCTGTCTATCACGGAAAACCGGGTAAGGGACTGTCAATCCAGATGTCGGTAAAACATGGACCTGTTTCTGTGTTGTCGGTTGTTGAAGGCAATGACGGCATTATTCTATTGGTTGCAGAGGGCGAATCAGTTGCCGGACCAATACTCGAAATCGGAAATACCAACAGTCGGTATCGCTTTCCGATTGGAGCCAAACGGTTCATAAACGAGTGGTCGAAACAAGGACCGGCTCACCACTGTGCTATTGGCGTAGGCCATATTGCCGATAAAATTCTTAAGCTCGGACAGATACTGGGTATTGAAGTGGTGAAGATTTGCTAAATGAACGACGGATTAACTACTATGATATCAACATAATTCTACATAACCATGATAAGAACTTATTTTCTCTCGACCACGGGTATTATTCTGTTAATTGCACTTGCTTTGGAATGCAGTAAAGAGTCTGTTCCGCAAGGCATTCAAACGGTTACTGAGTTTAAAACGCTGTTCGCCGACCCACCTTCGGATTACCGGAGTGCACCGCTTTGGGACTGGAACGATCAGATTACCGAAGAAGGTATTGATTTTCAGATGGAGGAATTTAAGAAGGCCGGTATTGGCGGTGTGTTTGTGCATCCGCGTCCGGGTTTGCTTACCGAATACCTTTCAGATGATTGGTTTCATCTGTTTGATTATACTGTACAGAAAGGAAAAGAGCTGGGCATGAAAGTCTGGATTTACGATGAAAACTCCTATCCTTCAGGCTTTGCCGGTGGACATGTTCCGGCCGAAATGCCGGATTCCTATCGGAACGGGACAGGCCTGAGCCTGGAGATTCAGCAGGAATTGATTGTGGTGGCTTCGGACAAAATTGGCGTCATTCTTAAGAAGACAGACAACGGATTTGCAGATGTTACAGCAGCTATTGATCAGGAAAAAGGACAACGGGGAACATATTACGTTTTCCGGAAAACCTATCCGGCCAAATCGCCCTGGTATGGCGGATTTACGTATGTCGATCTGTTGTACAAGGGAGTGACTGAGAAATTCATGGAACTGACCATGACCAAAGGGTATGAAAAGAACAAGGCTGATTTTGGTCAGACTGTATTGGGTATTTTTACGGATGAACCCAATCTGGAAGCAGCTATGTCGGAAGGTTCCTTGTTACGCTGGACGCCAGATTTATGGGACGCATTTCAGCAACGCTGGGGCTACGACCTGAAAGTGAATCTGCCTTCGCTGATAGAAGAAACCGGAAACTGGAAGAAAGTCCGTCACGATTATTACGAGCTGATCCTTGAACTTTTTGTGGATCGGTGGGCCAAACCGTGGAGCAAATACTGCGATGAGAATAACCTGAAATGGACAGGTCATTACTGGGAACATGGCTGGCCGGAGCCGACAGATGGTTCCGATGAATCTGCTTTTTATATCTGGCACCAGCAACCGGGCATAGATATGCTCGGTAACCGCCTGGATACTTCCGGTTTAGGCGGACAATTCGGTAATGACCGGGCTGTCAGGGAATTACGGAGCGCCGCCAATCAGGCTGGAAGAACCCGAACCTTGAGCGAAACCTATGGTGGTGGTGGCTGGGAAATGAATTTCGAGGCTCAAAAGCGGCTGGTTGATTGGGAATGTGTGATTGGCGTAAATTTTGTAAATCAGCACCTTTCCTATTATTCCCTGAACGGGGTGCGCAAGTTCGATTATCCTCCATCGTTTTCCTATCACGAGCCCTGGTGGGAACATTACAAGCTGATGGGCGATTATATCGGTCGCGTTTGCATGGCCATGTCGTCGGGTCAGCAAATCAACAACACGCTTGTACTTCAACCCAATACTACGGCGTGGATGTACTTCTCCCGGAAAGACAAGAATCCGATGATCCAAACGATTCGCGAGGGTTTTAAAAACTTTATATACCTCATGGAACAAAGGCATTTGGAATATGATCTTGGATCGGAAAATGTACTGAAAGTGATGGGAAGTGTGAAAGGTGACCGGCTCAGGGTAGGACAGCGCGACTATTCGCTGGTAGTTATTCCTGCTGAAATGGAAAACATTGACCAATCAACGCTTGATCTTTTGCGGAAATATCTGGGGAAAGGCGGTAAAATCTTATCGTTTACCCGGAATGTTTTATATGTCGACGGAACGGAATCGAACAAAGTAAAAGAGCTGGCCGACAGATTTCCGGATCAATGGACAGTTGCTGAAAACCTGAAGGATCCGGTTGTCCTGAAAATGCTCACCCATGATGAATTTGTGATGAACGACCAGACCCCAAACGGCATGCTGTACCATCAGCGCCGGGTGCTCGCTGACGGACAGTTGCTCTTTGTAGTGAATTCGCATCCGGTGAAAAAAGCCACTGCTGAAATATCCGTTGAGGGAAAATATGTGTCAAGGCTCGATTTAGTATCTGGTAAAATAAATAGTTACCCGGTAAAGGCTGAAAACGGAAAAGTAATGTATCAGATTGACCTCGGCCCTGTCGGAAGTGCTTTGTTTGTCATTACAAATCAGAAGCCTTCCGAGCCAGAATACTCAGTAGTTTCTGGAGCTGAAACTGAGATTGAAAGTACCACGGCGGTTGTTGTAAAGCGCGAGTCCGACAATATTCTGATGGTGAATTACCTCGATTTGAAAACTGCAGGGTCAGACAAAAAAGACCTCTATTTTATGAATGCGCTGATTGGCTTGTTCAATGAAAACGGCATTGAAATGGGCAATCCGTGGCAGCATAAAATTCAATACAAAAAGAATTACCTGGCTCTCGATACACTGTTCAACAATGATTCAGGATTTGAAGCTTGTTATCATTTTTACATCAATCCGAACCTGAATGAAACGGCCATGAAAGCAATTCGTGCGGTGGTTGAACGTCCGGAAATGTGGGAAGTAAGCATCAATGGGCAGGCAGTTGAAAAAACTTCCGGAGTTTACTGGATCGATACGGATTTTCCGGTATACGCTGTTGGAAATTTCCTGAAACCCGGCAAAAATATGCTGATCCTGAAAGCTTCACGAATGCATGTATTGGCTGAATTAATGCCGGTTTATTTGTTGGGCGATTTCCTTGTAAAACCTGCCAGACAAGGTTTTGAAATTGCTGAAGGAAACGTCGGCACATTAGGTTCGTGGCGCGAAGCAGGCTTACCTTTTTATTCGCAGCAAGTCGCTTATACCCAAAACTTCAATATTGCCAAAGCCGCAGGAGCTTCGTTTAAGGTGAAGCTGCCCCATTGGAATGGCTCGGTTGCCAGTGTGTTTGTGAACGGGCAGTTGGCCGGACTGATCGCCTGGCAGCCTGATGAACTGGATGTAACTTCATGGCTGAAAGAAGGTGATAATGAAATAACTGTAAAAATAACCGGCAGCCTGAAAAATACCTTTGGATTCTTTTACGAACAAAACGATGGCTGGATTTTTGGTCCCTGGTCGTGGAACAATGCCCCGGCAGAGATCCCGGCAGCCGCGGCATATTTCCTGATGGATTATGGATTAATGCTTCCGTTTAAACTGGTAAAGGTAAATTTGTAACCTTCCTGAAAAAACCTTATACTGGAACTGTTCCTGAAATTATTTTAGTATCTAATGATAGATGAAACCACTATGAGTAATGAACACACAAAAGTCCGGAAAATCTTCTGGCTCGGCGGATTAACCTGCCTGATACTGATTGCCTATTCCCTCATAACTATGGTGATCTTTTTTAAGATGGGTGCACCACCTGATTCGATCGAAGCGCGTTTTTCAATGTTGTGGGAGAACAGACTAAACGGACTGCTGCGTCTCGATATTTTAACAACGTTTGCATTACCCTTGTATTATGTACTTTTTTATTCTCTTTATGTGGCGCTGAGGAATACAGAAACAGAATTTGTCACGCTGTCCACAATTCTTGTCTTTGCCGGATTAACCCTGGTTCTTTCAGCACCCGCAGTATTCTCTTATCTTCACCTGAGTAATCAGTACGGCTCAGCAACTACAGTTGCAGAGAAAAGTGAGCTGGTTGCTGCGGGGAAAGCTATACTAGCATCAGATACCTGGCATGGAACTAGTGCGATAATTGGAGGTATTCTACTGCAGGCGGGAGCGTTAATAATTTCGGTAATTATGCTGAAAAGCAATGTCTTTAACAGAATTACGGCAATTACAGGCATTGCAACACACGGACTTGATCTGGCCCACATCATCATTGGTCTTTTCTTGCCTGCGGCCGGAGTAGTGCTGATGGCTGTTGCCGGACCTTTGTATTTAGTGTGGTTTCCTCTGATCGGGCTGCGGCTTTTTAAATTGTACAAACAATCGAACGGATGAAAAGAGGGTAAATGGAAATAATTGCTAACTTTAAGTAACATGAAAACACTGAATTTTCTACTCATAGTGGTCGCATTCACCGGAATCCTGAGTTGTGAGAAAGAGGATTCAAAGAAATCATATCCCACCGGTTGGTTTTTATCCGGAAGTGATCCGCAGAATTTCAGGATCGGTATTGACGATCAGGATGCACAACACGGGCAAAAAAGCGGATATATCGAATGCATTTTAGAATACACTGATGGCTTCGGCACATTAATGCAGTTTTGCGATGGTAAGAATTATGCGGGGGAAAGAGTAAAAATGACCGGATATGTGCAGTCTTTGGGAGATGACAACACCTTATCCCTGATGTGGGTGAGGGTGGATGATTATGATAAGCAAGTTACGGCTGATTTTGATAATATGTCAGACCGACCTATCACAGGGACAAAATTATGGGCAAAATATGAAATTGTTTTTGATGTGCCTGAATCATCTTGTGTGATCAATTATGGATTGGTACTTACATTCGTTGGGAAAGCCTGGATCGATAATGTGTCATTTGAAATAGTGGACAGTTCAACCTTTAAAACGGCCTATTACCTGAATGAACCTTTTCCTGAAGAATCCGAATTCCCGGAGAATCTTCCGGAGGAGCCGGTTAATCTTGATTTCGAGGAATAGTTTGCATCCCAACGGCGCCTCAATACCCTGCCTCCCCATTGTCTTTTCACACCTTCGGTTTATAAATATCCCCCAACATTATTATTCAATACCTTTGCCTCGATTTAAAAGTAAGCTCCAGCTGAGCCACGGCTGATGCATTTTTGCTGATCGTTTTCCTTTTAAAAGTCTGATCATTTAGCACAAACTCAGGTATATTTAAATTCAACATCACAAAACCCACCCCGTCGGGGTGGAGACTATGATTTTAATTACATTTGCTTTTAATAATGGACACAAAGCTTAAATATGGCAAACAGGCAGTTGTGCTTAAACTGCCTGCGCATGCAGTGATCCCGGAATTCAACGAACCTAAGTATTCCATTACAAAGGGATCGTTTACCAGTGATTTATTGAGGTATTTACCTGACGATAAAAGTAAATACAGCAATGTTGCCATTGTTGTCTCGGATAAAACCCGTTTATGCGGATATCGGGAATACCTGCCTTGGTTGACGGAGATTCTTATGCAGAAAGGGGCAGGGAAGGAAAATATTACTTTTTATATTGCCTATGGAACCCATTCCAGACAAACCGAGGCGGAAAGCCTTGACAGTTATGGTGAAGTTTATAAGCAATATCGATTTGTTCATCACGACTGCAAGGATAACGCAGTATGTGATACCCTGGGCACTACCCGGCGCGGAACACCCGTGACCATCAGGAAGGACATCCTCGCCAGTACACTGCTGATAACCTTTGGGTCAATCTCGCATCATTATTTTGCTGCATACGGTGGAGGCAGAAAATTGCTCTTTCCGGGACTGGCATCGAGAGGTGCCATTTATCACAACCACGGGCTTTTCCTTGACCGGGAAAGACGATCCCTTGCCAAGAGTTGCCAGCCCGGCAACCTCAAAGATAATCCCATAGCTGAGGACCTGAAAGAAATAGATACCTATATTCCGTCGAAAATATCTATTCATGGCATTATGAATGCATCGGGCGGGGTTTGCCGGCTGATGGTGGGAAACAGTTACGACGATTTTGTTCTGGCCTGCCAGGTTCATGATAGTTTTTACAGATACAAATCTCCTGAATTGTTCGACCTGGTTGTAGCCTCCAGCGGCGGTTATCCGAAAGATATTAATTTTATCCAGGCACACAAGTCGGTTCACCATGCCGCAGCTTTTGTGAAGGAAGGTGGTACACTTGTTGTGCTCTCTGAATGTATCGACGGGATCGGCTCGGATTATTTCATTAAATATCTCAAAGCGGGGAGCTTTGAGGCTGCATTTAGAATGCTTGAATACAGCTATGAAGGCAATGGAGGAACAGCGCTTTCAATGATGCTGAAAACTAAACGTATCCGGATTCATATGCTGACCTCTCTGGACCAGGGCAATTGCAACATCCTGGGAGTTAAAAGAATTACAGAAGCCGGAGTTCAACGGATCATTGATGCTGAAAAGGGCACCCTCGCCGTGATCCGGAATGCGAGTATTCTGGTTAAATAAGCAGGAAGTTTATAATTGTAAATGCATGATCATTGATGTCATAAAAGGTAGTTTACTTCCTCCTGAGGATTACATTTTTGGAGTAGCGGATTTAAGGGGATTGCTTGAAAAGAAGTATGACAAATATCCCTTTGGCATATCCGTCGGAAAGCGTTTAAACAACAATATTGTCAATAATATTACCAGCGGCCCGACGCTGGAATATTACCATCACTATAAACATACTAACAGGGAGCTGAGTGCTGTTGCCCATTGTATAAAATCTGAGTTGCATAAAATGAAGATTGAGACAATGGTGATAGAGCCCACGGTAGATACGGAAGTAAAAAAATTCGAACATTATTTGAAAACACTTACTGTTGAGGTTTCCCACAAGATGGTGGCTACAAGGGCCGGACTGGGGTGGATTGGCAAAACGGATCTTCTCATTTCAAAGGCATTTGGACCGCGTCTCAGGTTGGTAAGTCTGTTAATCAACAATTATCCGGATCATGATTCGAAACCTATTGAGAAAAGCCGGTGCGGGAATTGCAGTATCTGTGTGGAAAAATGCCCGGCAGGTGCGGCAAACGGAAAACTCTGGAATATAAAAGTGCACAGAAATTTATTCTTTGATGCGCACAAGTGCCGTAAAACATGTGGTGAACTGGCAATGAAACGGTTAAATGTAAATGTCAGGATTTGCGGAATGTGTGTGGCTGTTTGTCCGATAGGATCTACAAAATAAGATGAGATGACTGGTGAATTGTATTCAGGATTCCTTGTTGAAAAAGGTAAACGAAACGCCTGCATTTAGTCTTACCTGGTACATGTCATAGTCGATATTATTGAATTCCCTTTCGAAAATGCTTTTAAGTCCGACCTTAATGTTACTCCACAGGTATATCCTGTGTTTAATGGTATGCCGGTAGCCAATCAGCAGGCCGGTATCCCAGTCATCGAGATAATTGTTGAAGTCGTAAACTGTATTGGCCGGACCGGGCAGGTGAGCTGCATCGGTAATGTTTTTATCCGGGGAAAGTACCCCGTCGGTTCCTTTTGTATTAAAAGATCCGTTGAGAATCCGGGAGTAATAGCCGCCGAGCAATACCGATCCCCTGTGACTGAGTTTATAGATGGCCATCACCGGAAATTCCAGGAAACTAATTTCCACGTCTGTACTGGTATGCCCGGTGAAATATAAGATATTCTGGTTATCGAAGTAAAATGACTGGCTGCGTACGTCGGCACGGCCTGAAAAGGCCAGTTTATGATAGCCGGCTTCCATACCGAAATTCCATTTTCCGGATACATGGTACTCGAAACCCAGGCCAAAACATAGGTTAAACTTTGGACTTGCTTTAGCACCATCGGGGATATCAGACAAAGGGAATGGTATGGTCCCTCCCAGGTCGAATCCCAGTGAAGGGTAGATCCACCACTTGCGGTTTTGAGCTGTAAGCAGGAGGGGGAAGCAAAGTACAACCAGGAATACAATTCTCTTCATTATTATTCCGGTTAATCGTAAATCAGTTCCACATCATCAACGATAAGCGTACTTCCCACAGCGCCGGTAAAGAGATCACCATCCTTGCTTGAGGCAAATACAACAGATATATGAGTTGGCTTCTGGCCATTGGTATAACTGAAGGACAATATCAGCTCTGTAAGATCAGTCTGCACCTCGCCAGAAGTGAATTCGGCACGACCTATTTCAACACTGCCGCCTGAGTTCCGTCTTTCAAGAATGGCAAAGGCTGTGAACTCATCTTCACCGGATAATGGAGTTACCGTAAACCCTCCGAAGATATTTGAAGGATTGTTAAGGGTAGCCAGAACGTAATTGCTGCCGGGTTCAAAAGCGTATTTAAACTTAATGGCTGATGGACGCAGACTGAAAGGAATACCAAAAATGGTTGCCTGGCCCGGATCGGTTGGATGCTGAATGGCGCCGTTTATATCAAATTTCCCGGTAAAAAGTGTGCCGGCAGTGATAGGAACCATTGAGGTTTCTCCTGTAGTGATTTGAACCATCGTGTTATCTCCCTCGGTTAAGGGCTGGGTGCCATACACGCTATACATGCTGGTTCCTTGATTGGCTGTCGCCCAAACGGTGGATTCAGCATCATTCCCTGGATCGAGATATGGTATCCCGTCCATGCCGATTATGGAGTGCCAGTCTTCAAAGTCGCTATTAGGTAACTGGTTATCTCTTACCACCACCAGGTACATGATCTGACGGCCATCCTCGGCAGTTAGAGTGACTGTTACCGTTTCATCCAGGCTGTTTACTGTTATCATTTCTCCTGATGCCGGAACCGATGAGGCACCGGGAGAAAGGCTAAAGCTGGTGATGAAGGTTAGCGGAAGTGAATCCTGGGGGATGGGATTAGCGAAGAGAAGGGAAATCATCCGGTTTGGTTCATCGGTAAAAACCGTATCAAGTATAAAACTTTGCCGGTTGATATCA
>Ga0299915_10001989_pt1 | contig 14977 bp, 15 predicted proteins | sample RVTome_13_FD_200263 | JGI IMG/M metagenome (GOLD analysis project Ga0299915, IMG submission 200263) | Soil microbial communities from uranium-contaminated site in the Upper Colorado River Basin, Wyoming, United States - RVT92D227 (version 2) ... | reverse complement strand
CCTCGCTCGTTCACGGCCCTTCGGCCTACTCGCTGCGGGCCTGCAGCTGGCGGCGCAGCCTGCTCGCTGCCCTCGCCTCCGGGCGCCGGGCGGGAGACGAGCCTCCGCCCTACCCTGTGACTCATGCTCCACTCCGTCGATGAAGTGGTGGCAAGGTTCGCCGGACCTGGCGTGCGCCACCTGTTGCGCCCGCTCTCGCGCCGCGGGCACCTGCATCCGGGGCCCCTCGAGGGCGGCCGGCGGCTCGTGATCGTGCAGCTCGACGGCGTGTCGCGGCGGCGGCTCGAGGGAGCCGTCCGCGCGAAGACCATGCCCTTCCTCGCCCGCCGGCTGGACGAGGGCAGCCTCGACCTCTCCTCCATCCACAGCGGCGCACCTGCCTCCACGCCGTCCTTCCAGGCGGGCCTCTTCTATGGCGTCGCGCCGAGCCTCCCGGGCTTCGTCTGGTACGATCGCCGCACCGGCCGAGAGATCCGCATGGACCGCGCCAGCGACGCGGCGGAGATCGAGGGGCGGCTCTCCCAGAAGAACCCTCCCCTCCTCCGCGGTGGCACCTCCTACTTTTCGATCTTCAGCGGCGGCGCGGCCTTGCCGCACTTCTGCCTGTCCGGAAAGGCCGGGGACCACCCCCTCGACGCGGTGGACGAGCTCACCCATGGCTACTCGGGATGGGACGCGCTCGCGAGCGCCATCGTGCACTCGGTCACCGCCGCCCGGACAGCGGGCGGGCTCATCCGCGAGCTGGGATCCGGCCTGTGGGAAGGCGCGGCGTGGTCGCTCACGCTGGGGCGGCTCAAGCACGAGCCGCGGTTCCTCCTGCACCGGCTCCTCGTCGGGGCGCTCATGCACGAGCTCGCGGTGGAGGGGACGATCATCGACATCGCCCGCGGCGTGCCCGTCACGTACTGCGATCTCCTCGCCTACGACGAGTTCGCGCACCGGCGCGGCCCGGACGCGCCCGAGGCCGTGTCTCACTTGCGGTCCATGGATCTCGCGCTGGCGGCCATCTTCGCCGCAGCGGAAGCCGTCCCCGAGCTGCGCTACGACGTGTACGTCCTCTCCGATCACGGCCACGTCGCCACGAGGCCCTTCGAGTCCTTCACCGGGCTGTCGCTGCCGGAGTACCTGGCGCTGGCGGACGGCGGCGTGGCGGTTCCTCGGCGCCTGAACGGCGAGGACGCCGTGCGCCTCGCCCAGACCCGCTCCATCAGGGCGCTCCTCGCGACATGGCCCACCCGCGTCCCCGAGCCCGTCGGCCAGGCCCTCGATCGCCTCGAGCGCGGCCTGATCGGGCACGCCCTCGGCTTCGCGCGCCTCGATCGCGTCGTCACGGCCGAGGCGGGCGATCTCGCGCACGTGTACTTCACGGACGAGCGCGCCCCCATAGACCTGGAATCCGTGCGCGCCCGCCATCCCGGCGTCCTGGAGGCCCTGCGCGAGTGCCGCGCGGTGGGACTCGTCGCCGCCCGGAACGGACGGCGCGGGGTGGCGGTAGTCGGCGGCGCCGAGCTCGACCTGGAACGGCCGGAGGACGTCGCGCGCCTGCCTCACCCGGATCCGGGGCTGCTCGCCACCTACATCGCCGACCTCGTCTCCCTCCCCGGCTCCGGCGACCTCGTCGTGCTCGGCTGGCGGGGTGAGGGAGCGGCCATCGTCGCGTACGCCTGGGAGTTCGGATCGCACGGAGGCGTCGCCCCGGAGGAGATCGCCGCCTTCGTCCTCCACCCGCCTGGCTGCGGCTTCCGCTTCTCCGAGGCGATCCGCCCCGACGCGCTCTACCGCTTCTTCCACCAGGCCTATCGCAGGCCGGCTGTCGCGCGTGACGCGCCGTCCCAGGGGGAGCGCAGCGAGGGACCCCCATGCCAGTGAGGATCATGTCCTGGAACATCCACGGGATGCGCGGCCGCGACGGCCGCTCCGACCCCGAGCGCGTCGCGCTCGTCATCGAGGAGGCACGCGCCGACGTGGCGGGGTTGCAGGAGGTCGGCGCGCTGTGGGGGACAGGCGAGCTGCTCGACCCCGGCGGAACGCTCTCGCGACTCACGGGCCTGGCGCACGCGTTCGGCCTCACCGAGCTCCGGAGCGGGTATCCCTACGGCAACTGCATCCTGTCCCGGTTCCCCATCACGGCCAGCCGCAGCTACGACCTCTCCGTGCCCCGCCGCGAGAAGCGGGGCTGCCTGCGCGCCGATCTGGAGCTGGGAGCCTTCGCCCTGCACCTCTTCAACTGCCACCTGGGGCTCGATGCGTACGAGCGGCGGCGGCAGGCGGCGCAGCTCCTCTCCGCCGACATCCTGCGAGACGCCGCCCTCGCCTACCCACTCGTGCTGGTGGGCGACTTCAACGCGTGGTCGGGCCGCTCCGCCGTGCCGCGCTGGATCCGCCGGCAGCTCGCCGACGCGGCGCTGGTCGCCCGGTCGGCGCGCGCCACCTTCCCTGCCGTGTTTCCTCTGTTCCGGCTCGATCGGGCCTATGTCGGCCCAGCGGTCTGCGTGCTCTCCTGCAACGTGCACGACAGCCACCTGGCCCGGCTCGCTTCCGATCACCTGCCGGTGCTGGCGGAGATCGAGCTCGACGCTTCGAAGGCGCGCCGTCCCCCCAGCGCACGCGCGATCAGCGCCAGCGGGGTCACGACAACCCTGAAGTAGCGAAGCTGGCACGCGGGCGAGCGCAAGGGCGTCAGGTCCCGCGAGTACGCCTTCCTCGCGCGGAGCGCCGTGCGCAGCTTTTTACGAGGAAGGAGCGAGGGCGGCGCGGCCGTCGACATACCCATGGCACAACCGGTCGAGGCACGGAAACTGGTCCGGTCGATCCGGGCCGTGCTCGAGCAAAGGCTTCGAGATCGGCCGTACCGGGTGCTGGCGCTCGCCGCGGTCGCGGGTTACGTGGCGGGCGGTGGTTTGTTCTCCCGGCTCACCCGGCCCCTGGCGCGCGCGGCGATGGGAACGCTCCTCGCGCCAGCGGTCCGCGAGCGCCTCCTCGGGGGCTCCAGGGAGCTTGGACGAATGATCGCGGGCGCGGCCTAGCGCGCCATTTTCGCAGAAGGGGGAGACGGCATGAAGTGGAGCGACCTGGCGGATGTGCGATGGAAGAAGCTGAAGAGGCTGGACCGTGGCGACGTGCTGCGCCGCCTGGGGCTCGAGGAGCGCACGCCCCTGTCCGACTTCTTCACCGGCCTCGGGCTGTTCGGGGTCGGCGTGCTCCTGGGCACGGGCCTGGGCATCATCTTCGCGCCCAAGGCAGGCGCCGAGACCCGCAGCCAGCTCGGCGAGAGCCTGCGCCGCGGAAGCCGCCGCGCGACGGACTTCGGGCAGAAGCTGGGGGCGGAGATGGGCTCACCCGCGCCGGGCCATATCTCGTAACGGAACCAGGCCATCGGGCCTGCCTGGGCGTCGTCGACGAAGGGCAAGACGTGATGCGTATCAACTGCCCTCTTCCGAGGCGCCGTCCTTGGTCATGAGCGCGATGCGCTCCCACAGGGCGTCCGTGCCCGTGCCCTCCACCGCCGAGAACGGCACGACCTCGTCGGGGGGCACATCGAGACCGCGGGCGATCGTCCTGGCCGCGGCGAGTCGACGGCTCTTGACGAGCTTGTCCATCTTCGTCGCCCCGACGAGGGTGCGCCGAGCGTGCGCGCGCAGGAAGCCGAGCGCCTCGCGATCGCTCGGCTGCGGCTCGTGGCGCGCGTCTACGATGAGCACCACCGCGACCAGGCGCTCGCGCTCGCGCAGGTAGTCCTCGATCATGGCGGCCCAGCTCTTTCGTTCCGCCTTCGACACCTTGGCGAACCCGTAGCCGGGGAGGTCGCAGAAGTGCAGCGCCCGGGGGCGCGCCGCTCGCGAGTCCTGACGAAGGACGCGGAAGAACTGCAGGGCGCGCGTCCTCCCCGGCGTCGACGACACACGCGCGAGTCCCTCGCGCCGCGCCAGCGCGTTCAACATGGACGACTTGCCCACGTTGCTTCGCCCGACGAACGCGATCTCCGGCAGCGGCTCCGTCGGCCATTCCGCTCGGCGCGTGGCCGTCTTGACGAATTCGGCCGAGACGATTCTGGAAGCCATCCGCTACCTCGATCCTTGGCACGTAGAGGACGAATCAACGGCCCACAGGGCCAGCGAGGTCTATTCCCCCGGGGGCCGCGGAGAAAGGGATTCACGGACTTCGGCGCTCGCGGACGTCGCCTGATCGGCCGGCCCGAGGCGGCTTCTTGCCCGCCGCGCGGTCGCCGCCGTGCTCGATGAGAGGCAGCTTCCTCGCGTACTCGAAGCGCCCCAGGCTGGGAGTGGATTCGGTGTGGCACGCCGCGCAGGTCCTCTCGCCCGGGTCGACGAGGCCGACTGCGCGCGCGAGCTCGCGATCGCGCATGACGTACGGCTGGGAATAGAGACGGCCAGCTCCGTGGCAGGTCTCGCAGGACACGCCCGCGAGACCCTTGCCGGCGTCGGGAGCGTGGCACGACATGCACCGAGCGTCCCCGCGGCGCGCTTCGGGCAAGCTCTCGACCCCCCTCGCGTGCGGCCCATACCTCCAGGCATCGTAGGCGAGGGGGTGGCACGACTTGCACGTCTCGGCGCCGACGATGTCGACCGGCGCGGTCGAGCCCTGCAGGTACAGGAGCAAGAGAAGGAGGGCGTGGCTCACGTGGGTAGGGGGACGAGTATAATGCGACATGCGTAAGAATCGGGAAGCCTTCGTCCTCTTCCTCGCACTGGTGATCCCCAGCGCTGCGTCCGCCCACGCGTGGCAGGGTGTCCGGCCCGGCTCGACCACCGAATCCGAGGTGACCGCCAAGTTCGGCGTCCCTTCGACACAGGGAAAGCTGTCGGGACGCCTGGCGCTCGTCTACAAGGGGGACCAGGCCATCCCGGGAACGCGCCAGGCCCAGTTCTTCGCCCGCGAGGACGGCGTCGTGGTCGAGATCGTTGTCTTCCCGGTGAGCCAGCTCGACCGCGAAACGGTGGAGGGCACGTACGGGAAGCCCACACGTAAGGCGTTCACCGACGACTTCCGAAGCGTGTGGTTCTTCAGGCCGAGCGGGGTGACCGTCTACTTCGGGAAGGACGGGTTCGTCGAGGCCGTCAGCTTCAAGCCCGGGACCGCGACCAGGCCCGACTCTTCCCGCCCCGCCGCGAAGCCGGAGCAAGCACCCTCCACCGTGCCGCAACCAGCCGCGAACTAGCGGTCGACCCACCGTGCGCGTCATCGGCCTGACGGGTGGCATCGCAACCGGGAAGAGCACCTTCGCCGCCGCGTTGCGTGCGCTCGGCGCACCGATCATCGACGCCGACCAGCTCGCCCGTGCCGCCGTCGCCAGAGGGACTCCCGGGCTGGCTGCCGTGACGGCCGAATTTGGGAAGGGCGTGCTCACACCAGACGGCGAGCTCGATCGCAAGCGCATGGGATCGCTCGTCTTCGCCGATCCCGCCGCCCGGGCTCGACTCGAGGCAGCCGTCCACCCCGCCGTCCGCGCCCTGTTCCGGGCACAGATGGCGCGCCTCGCGGCGGAGGGGCACGACCTGGCCGTCTACGACGTCCCGCTCCTGTACGAGGCGAACGTCGAGAGCGAGGTCGATCTGGCCGTCGTGGTATGGGCGCCCCGGGAAGCGCAGATCGCGCGCCTCTCCGTGCGCGACAGCCTCGGCCGCGCCGATGCGGAGGCGCGCCTGGCCGCGCAGCTGCCCGTCGACGAGAAGGCAGCCCGCGCGGACGTGGTGGTCGTGAACGACGGGGATCCCGCCGCGCTGGCGGCCAAGGCGCGCCACCTCCTCGAGGACGTCCGCGGCGGTCTCGCACGTAGGCTTCCCAACGCCCCGCCGGCACGATATTGACGGTGCGAGACCGAGCAGGCCGCGCCGCCAAGTGCAGGCCCGCAGCGAGCAGGCCGAAGGGCCGTAAGCGAGCGAGGAGCTTGCGGCGGCGCGGCCGTTGACGAGGTCGCCGAGCGTAGCGAGGTTTCCCATGGATAGCGGCGGCAAGGTGGTTCTCGTCACCGGCTGGTCAGGGTTCATCGGGCGGCGCCTGGTGCGCCGCCTGGGGGGCTCGCTCGATCGCGCGCGCGATCGGCTCGTCCTGCTCACGCGCAGCACCCACCTCGACGACGCGCGCGCCGAGCTCGCGGAGCTCGGCCTCGAGGGCGAAGTGCTGGAGGGGGACGTCACGAAGATGCACCTCGGCCTCTCCGGCGCCGAGTACAAGGGGCTGACATCACAGATCAGCGAGATCTGGCATGTGGCGGGACGGTACGACCTCGCCGCCGACGCGGCCACGCTCCGCGCCGTGAACCTGGAGGGCACGCGGCTGGTGCTGGAGCTGGCGCGAGCTTCGCGGCGGCTGGAACGGTTTCACCACTTCTCCACCGCCTACGTGTCGGGCGACCGCGAGGGCGTCATCCTCGAGGACGAGCTCGACACGGGGCAGGGCTTCCACGATCCATACGAGCGCGCGAAGTTCCAGGCGGAGCGCCTCGTTCGCCGCGCCATGCCCGAGCTGCCGGCCACCATCTACCGGCCGAGCATCGTGGTGGGCGACTCCCGGACGGGCGAGGTCGATCGGCTGGAGGGTCCCTACTACCTGGCCATCCTGCTGGTCGCCTCGCCGCTCAAGGTACCGCTCCCGCTCCCCGGGCAGGGCCTGGCGCCCTTGAACGTGGTCCCGGTCGACTTCGTTGTCGAGGCGGCGCTCTCCATGGGCGCCAACCCGGCGGCGGTGGGGAAGACGGTGCACCTGGCCGATCCGGCGCCTCTCTCGGCGCGCAAGGTGTACGAGCTCATCGCCGCGCGCGCGGGCAGGACGTTGCCGACCGTGGCCTTGCCGCACCGGGCGGTGGAGGCCCTGCTCGGCCTGCCCTTCCTGGAGAGGCTGGCGCGGCCACAGCGGAACGTCATCCGGATGGTGAACCACGTGGCCATCTACAACTGCCAGAACCAGCTCGCGCTGCTCCACGGTACGGGCATCCGGTGTCCTCCCATCACCAGCTACCTCGATCGCCTGATCGAGTTCGCGAGGGCGCGCCTCGCCGCGGCCCCCCGCGCGAAGCCCGGCGAGGAGGTGGAGGACCCCCTGGACTCGCCCCCCAGCACCTGAGGAGCCACATGAAGGAACCAACTGCATTCCGCGTCGGCGACACCTTCGAGCTCGTGAGGGAGTGCGACCGGTACCGGCCCATCTACTACGCGGCAGCCTCGGGCGACTTCAACCCCATCCACATCGACGCCGAGGTCGGCCGGCAGGCCGGCCAGACCGGCGCGATCCTCCAGGGCATGTGCACCATGGCCTGGCTCAGCGAGGCCTGCATCGGCTACTTCGAGGATCCCACGCGGATCGTGAAGCTCGAGGCGCGGTTCGCCCTGCCCGTCGCGGTCGGCGACACCGTCCATTTTGCGGGCCGGTGCGTGGCCGTCGAGGGAGGGCGAGCGCGCGTCGAGGTGAGCGCGAGGAACCAGCGCGGCGAGGAGGTGCTGAAGCACGCGGCCGCGGAGGCGGTCCTCTCGCGCGAGCTCGCCGAGCGCAGCGAGGGCCTCCGATGAGCGAGCAGGCCGCGCCGCCCACTGCAGGCCCGCAGCGAGTAGGCCGAAGGGCCGTGAACGAGCGAGGAGCTTGCGGCGGCGCGGCCGTTGACGAGCTCACCGAGCGCAGCGAGGGCCTCCGATGATCGACGGGAGACATCTCGGCCGCAGGTACGGGCCCTACCGCTACACGGTCGGGCTCGAGGAGATCCGCGACTTCGCCGTCACGATCGCGGGCGGCGCCCCGGGGCGCGTCTTCGCCCGCCCGCCCCCCGCGGCGGCGCACCCGTGGTTCGTGGACGAGGACGCGGCCAGCGCGTCACCCCACGGCGGCATCATCGCCCCGCCCACCTTCTGCGTGCGCTTCGCCATGCAACCTTTCTCGGTCGCCTGCGCCGATCCCGCGCTCGGGATCGACCTGGTGAAGCTCCTGCATGGTGAGCAGGTGTTCGAGTACGGCGACCCGGTCCGCCCAGGAGACGTCCTCGAGACCACGGGCGAGATCGTGGACATCCGGCAGAAGGCCGGCATGGACTTCCTCACCGTGAAGACGACCACCCGCAACCAGCACGGCCGGATGGTGGTGGTGGGGACGTGGAAGGCCGTGGTCCGGCCGTGACCCAGGGAGCAACGCCATCGCGTGCCGCCACGCGTTGTCCCCCGCCTGGCCTCGTCGGAGCGGGGACGCCGACGGCCCTACTCCTCGGGTTCCGTCTCGAGTAGCGCGGCCAGGCTCGGCCCGCCGCTGGCGTCCCCGAGCGCCAGACTGGGGCCGCCCGGCGCGCCCCCGAGCTTGCGCAGCGCGTCGATGTGGTGCAGGAGCAGCGCCCGGTTGTCGCCCACGGAGAGGTTCTGCAGCTCGAGCGCGCCGATCCGGTCCTCCGGCAGGAAGGCCGGGTCCTCGACCCGCTCCATGGAGAGCTTGTGAGGAGCGTAGCTCATGTACTGCGCGCGGGTGTTGAGGATGGTCCAGTCGTCGCCCCTGCGGAGCTCGACCTCGACCTCGCCGGTGACGGCAGGCGCGATCCAGTGCGTGAGCGCCTCGCGCAACATGAGCGCCTCCGGATCGTACCACTTGCCCTCGTAGAGCAGCCGGCCTAGCCGGCGGCCCTGGGTGAAGTAGAGATCGAGCGTGTTCTCGTTGTGGATCGCCGAGAGCAGGCGCTCGTAGCTGAGATGCAGGAGCGCCATGCCGGGCGCCTCGTAGACGCCGCGGCTCTTGGCGTCGACGACGCGGTTCTCGATCTGGTCGCTCATCCCCAGCCCGTGGCGCCCGCCGACGCGGTTCGCCTCGAGGAACAGCTCGTAAGATGACTCGAAGCGCTTGCCGCCGATCGCGACCGGGCGGCCCTGCTCCCAGGTGACGGTGACCTCCTCCGTCGGGATGACGACCTCTGGCTTCCAGTGCGCGACCCCCATGATCGGGTTCACGATCCGCATGCCCGTGTCGAGGCGCTCCAGGTCCTTCGCCTCGTGCGTGGCACCGAGCACGTTGGCGTCGGTGGAGTAGGCCTTCTCGGTGCCCATCTTGTAAGGCAGCTTGCGCGACTCCAGATACTCGCTCATCTCCTTGCGCCCCCCCAGGGCGGAGACGAACGCCTGGTCGAGCCAGGGCTTGTAGATGCGCAGCTCGGGATCGACGAGGATGCCGTACCGGTAGAAGCGCTGGATGTCGTTGCCCTTGTGCGTCGAGCCGTCGCCGAAGACGTGCACGCCGTCCTGACGCATCGCCCCGACGATGGCGGTCGTGGTGACCGCCCGGCCGAGCGGCGTCGTGTTGAAGTACTTCTTGCCGCCCGAGGAGATGTGGAACGCGCCGCACTGGATGGCGGTGATGCCCTCGCGGACCATCGACTCGCGACAGTCGATGAGACGCGCCTTCACGGCCCCGTGCTGAAGCGCGATGGGCGGAATGTCGGACGGGTTCGCCTCGTCCGGCTGCGCCAGGTCGGCGGTGTAGGCGTGGACGGCCATGCCGTGCTCCGACATCCAGGCCACGGCGCAGCGCGTGTCGAGGCCGCCGCTGAAGGCGATGCCCAGCGCGGTGCCCTTCGGGGGAAGCGATCGGAAGATGCGGCTCATGTGTCGCGACGTACTACAAAACGGTCTCGCTTGCCAGCACCGCATTCCCGCAGCGCGTGTGCGTTCGCGCGCAGGGCGTTCGCTCGTTCCGGCGGCTGGCAAGCCCCGTCATGATGACTTGATGACGCCTTCCTGCAGCAGCGTGGCGAGGATGCGGGCGGTGTCGAGGCGAGGCAGCCCCGAGAGGGCGAAGAGATCCTCGTAGCTGACCCCGCCGTCGATCTGGGCGAGAAGGAAACCGGCCCGGTGATCGAGGTTCAGCCACATCACTTCCTCGGGCTGGATGGCGAGCACGGGAATCGCATCAGCCGGGCCCAGCTTCGACTCGTACATGGCGATGAGCGTCGCCTCGTTCTGCTTCAAGTACTCGCGCGCTTCCGCGTGCGAAGGGTGAATCCTCAGGATCTTCTCGATCATCTCGAGCGATCCCGAGAAGTCGCCCAGCGCGAAGAGCTCCCTGGCGCCCTCCATCCAGATCTCGACCTCGCTGCGGGGCGCCTGCGCGACCGCCTGCCCGATCGCCTCCGGCACGAGCGAGCGAAGGCCCGACTGCTCCGACACCGTGGCGAAGTCGAGCCCGACGCCGTCGTCGAGCACGACCGCCGGCGACCTCGCGGGGCCCTCATCCCACGGTGAGGGCGCGTACTCGGAGAGCGTCGTCCGGTCGGACGGCGCCGGCAGGCTCGGGCTCGCGGGCAGGCTCGCGCTAGGGGTCAAGGTAGCGATCCACGGTACGTCCCCCGACTCCTCCGGGGAGAGGGACATCTCGGTCGTGATCGGAGCCGTGATCTCGCCACGATCGCCCTCCCAGAAAGAGGCGAATTCATCCGGCGCTATCGGGACCGCCTCCGGAGCGACCGCGGCTGGGACGGCAGCCGCTTGGGGGACCGCCTCCGGAGCGACCGCGACTGGGACGGCGGCGGCTGGGGGGACCGCCGCCGGACCGACCACGGCCGCAGGAGGTGACGCCGGAGCCTGCATCCAGGCTGCGGCAGCGGGGGCCGGCAGCGGAACGGGTGCGATCGAACGCGGCGGCGGCTGGGGTGGCGCAGGTGGCTGGGCTGCCGGGGCGGGGAGCGGAACGGGAGCGGCCGACGCTGGCGCGGCCGCGGTGCCGACGAGCTTTCCCACGAGGAGCTCCAGGTACGACTGCGCGCGCGCGTTCTGCGGATCCACCGCCAGCACGTCGCGCCAGCAGCGCTCGGCTTCGCCGAGCTGGCCGCGCGTGTAGGCCCGGATGCCCTGCTCCATCAGCTCCGACGCCGTCACGGGCCATTCTCCCCCGTCCCGCCGCCTAGCCCCTTGAACAGCTGGAGCGTGCGGTCGAGCTGCTCCTCCAGGACGGTGAGCTCGGCGTTATCGCGAGCGCGGATGGCCGCCCGAGCCCTCTGGACCACCGCCTCCGCCTTGTTGACCGCATCCTTACCGAAGCGGCTGCGCGCCAGCGCCGCCGTGACCGCGGGCACGAGCGCCTCGATGTCGGAGATGATCCTCTCCGTGGACGCGCGGCGCCGCTCGAAGTCGGAAGCCACCTGCTTGCGCTCGAGAAGCTCGTCCACGTTCTCATCCATGATCTTCTTCAGCTCGTCCTCGGTGAGGCCCGAGGTCGCGGTGACGGTGATGGACTGGCGCTGGCCGGTCACCGTGTCGCGGGCCGAGACGCTGACGATGCCGTCGGCGCTGATGTCGAAGGTGACCTCGATCTCCACCTCTCCGCGACGCGCCGGCCGGATGCCGGCGAGCATGAACTCGCCCAGCAGCTCGTTCTCGATCGCCTTCTCGCTCGCGCCCTGCAGCACGGCGATGCGGACCGAGCTCTGGTCGTCCTGCGAGGTGGTGAAGAGGTGCATCTGGCTCGTCGGCACGGTCGTGTTCTTGGAAATGATCGTCGTGAAGTAGCCGCCGACCACCAGGATCCCGAGGTTCTGCGGCGTCACGTCGAGCAGCAAGACCTCGGTCGAGCCCTTCTGCGGGTACGCAAGCGCGTGCGCCTGGATGGCGGCGCCGAGCGCGACCACCTCCTCGGGGTGCACGCCGCGCGAGGGTTCGCGGCCGAAGAAGCCGCGCACCGCTCTCTGCACGCTCGGCATGCGCGTCATTCCCCCCACCAGGATGACGTCCTCGATCTGGGAGGGGCGTACGCCGACGTCGCGCAGGGTATTCTCCATCACCTGCATGCAGCGATCGACGAGGTCCTTCGTCAGCTCCTCCAGCTTATCGCGCGGGAGCTGCTTCTCGAGATGCAGGGCGGGACGACCGTCGCCGCCTCCGATGAGGAACGGCAAGTGGATGCTCGAGGCGGCGGCGGTGGAGAGCTCGCACTTCGCCTTCTCCGAGGCGTCCTTGAGGCGCTGGAGCGCCATCTTGTCCTTGCGAAGGTCGACGCCACCCTGCTCCTTCGCGAAGGAGAAGGTGAGCCAGTCCATCACGCGCCAGTCAAAGTCCTCTCCGCCCAGGTACGTGTCGCCGCCCACTCCCACCACGTCGTAGACGCTCTTGCCGATGTCGAGGATGGAGATGTCGAAGGTGCCGCCGCCGAGATCGAAGACGACCACCTTCTTCTGCACGCTCTTGCCGAAGCCATAGGCGAGGGCCGCGCTCGTGGGCTCGTTGATGATGCGCATGACGTCGAGCCCTGCGATGCGCCCCGCGTCCTTGGTCGCCTGGCGCTGCCCGTCGTTGAAGTAGGCGGGGACGGTCACCACCGCCCGCGTCACCGCGCGCCCGAAGAAGGCTTCGGCGTCCGCCTTGAGCTCGGCCAGCACCAGGCCCGAGATCTCGGGCACCGCCCAGACGCGGCCACCCATGCGAACCCGGACGTCGTTCTCCTCCGGCCCCGCGACGAGCTCGTAGGAGAGGACCTTGCGCGCATCCTCCACCTCGCGCGAGCCCCACCGCCGCCCGATGAGGCGCTTGGCCGCGAAGATGGTGTTCTCCGCGTTCGTGATGGCCTGCCGCTTCGCGATCTGCCCGCAGAGCCGCTTGCCGTTCTTCGCGACAGCCACGACGGAGGGGGTGAGGAGCTGGCCGCCGCGGTTCGCGATGACGCGGGGGACCCCGTCGATGACCGTGGCCACCACCGAGTTCGTGGTGCCGAGGTCGATCCCGATGACCGGATCCTGGTCGAGCTCGGTCATCTGAACGCCTCGCTGCGCTCGGCGAGCTCGTCAACGACCGCGCCGCCGCAAGAACTCTGATACGCGCGCTCGTCAACGGCTGCGCCGCGCAAGCTCCTCGCTCGCTCACGGCCCTTCGGCCTGCTCGCTGCGGGCCTGCAGTGTGCGGCGCAGCCTGCTCGCTCGTGCTCGCTCACGGCCCTTCGGCCTGCTCGCTGCGGGCCTGCAATGGGCGGCGCGGCCTGCTCGCTCATCTGAATGCCTCGCGATGCTCGGCCTGTTCGCTCATCCGAGGAAGCTCCAGCGCAGCTTCTTCAGGAGGCCCCTGGCGGAATCGAGCCCCGGATCGAGCTCGAGGGCATGCTCGAGCGAGCGGCGGGCCTCCTTCGTCTGCCCCTGAGCGTGGAGCGCGGCCCCGAGCGCCTCGTGCGCCCGGGCGTCCCGCGGAGCAGCGCGGACCGCCTGCTGTGCGAACGTCCGCGCGTCCTCGACCTCCCCGGCCTCGAGCGCCAGCCGCGAAGCGGCGGCGGCGTAGCGCGGGTTCGTGGGGTCGCTCTCGGCGGCCTCGCGGAAGGCGGCCTGCGCCGCGGCGCGGTTGCCCACCGCCTCCGCGGCGAGCGCGCGGTCGTACAGGTCGCGGGCGCGCTCCCCGCCTGCCCGCTTCTTCGCCTGCTCCGAGAGGACGCGCGCCTCCGGGTGCCTAGGGTCGAGCCCGAGCGCGGTCAGAAAGTCGTTGGCCGCATGCGAGAACCTGCCTGCTGCCATGTGCTCCTTGCCGCGGCGCACCAGCTCCTGCACTCGCGCGACCCGGGCGACGAGCGGGTTGGCGCGAGAGAGACGGCTCCGGCGCTCCTCGGTACGCGCCTCGTCCTGGAGCAGCCGCATCTCCATCCGCGCGAACTCCTCGGGCGATGCGGTCTTCTTCACGTAGGCCGCGCGGCGAACGCCGTCCGCGAGGACGTCGCGCGCCTCGGTGAGCGCCCGGAAGATGCGCTCGATGCGCGCCAGGTACGAGCCCAGGTGGCGGCCGGAGTGGCGGTCGGGGTGAAACAGCTTCACCCGGTCGAGGTAAGCCGCACGGACTTCGTCGGGCGTCGCGTTCCAGCGCACCCCGAGCAGCTGCCAGTGGTCGAGCCTTCCCAGGCTCCCGGACAGGTAGAGGATCTCCTTCTTGAGGTCGACGGAAAGATCGACCGCCTCCGCCAGATCGGCTGGAGTGAAGACGAAGTCGCTGTAGCGGTCTCCCGGCACGGTCTCCACGGGCCCGCGCGCGCGCACCGGGCCAGAGAAGTCGAGATTACCGGCCGGTAGGTGCAGGGTCAATGTCCATGACCCGTCGCACCCTGGTCCAACCTCGCAGCGAGACAGGACGTTTTGCTGCCGGCGGCTGCTATTGCGCCAAAAGCAGCTCGAGGAGCGCCTTCTGTGCGTGCAGCCGGTTCTCCGCCTCGTCGAAGACCGCCGACTGAGCGCCTTCGATGACGTCGTCCGCTATCTCCTCGCCGCGGTGCGCCGGGAGACAGTGCATCACCATCGCCTTCGGGTCGGCGGCCGCCATGAGCGCCCGATCGACGATGAAGCCCTCGAAGTGGCGCTGCCTCTCCGCCTTCTCGGCCTCCTGGCCCATGCTCGCCCACACGTCGGTATTGACGACGTGGGCCCCCTGGACCGCGTCGCGAGGGTTGCGCACCACCCGTGCCTTCGAGCCCGCCCTGGCCAGCAGCGCCGGATCGGGATCGTAGCCCTCGGGACAGGCCAGCCGAAGCCGGAAGCCCAGGACGGAGCAGGCCTCCAGCCACGAGTTCGCCATGTTGTTGCCGTCGCCGATCCAGGCCACGTCGAGGTCCGCGCGGCGCAAGGCGTCGGCGCCGAACCGCTCGGTCACGGTGAGGAGGTCAGCCAGGAGCTGGCAGGGGTGCGACGCGTCGGTGAGCGCGTTCACCACCGGGACGCTGGCGCGCGCGGCCATCTCCTCGAGCTTGGAGTGCTGGAAGGTCCGGACGACGAGAGCATCGAGGTAGCGCGAGAGCACGCGGGCCGTGTCCTTCACGGGCTCACCGCGCCCGAGCTGCGTCTCCGCGGGCGAGAGCATGAGGGAGTTGCCGCCCAGCTGGTGGATGCCGACCTGGAACGAGACGCGCGTCCGCGTCGACGCCTTCTCGAAGATGAGCGCGATCGACATGCGCTCGAGGGGGCGCGGCCCGTTCTTCCCGAGGAGCTTCCACTCGGCGGCGCGCTCGATGAGCTCGAGGAGCCCCTCGCGAGAGAGATCGG
>Ga0299915_10001988_pt1 | contig 14978 bp, 12 predicted proteins | sample RVTome_13_FD_200263 | JGI IMG/M metagenome (GOLD analysis project Ga0299915, IMG submission 200263) | Soil microbial communities from uranium-contaminated site in the Upper Colorado River Basin, Wyoming, United States - RVT92D227 (version 2) ... | reverse complement strand
CGGAAATATTTCATCAAGGTGTTGAAGACCGGCTTGGGCATCGGCCCGACCGTGCCGTTGTTCATCATGATCAGCTTGTCCTCAAACAGATAATGTTGGCGCAGCGCGTCCCAATAGGCGCCGTCCGGGGAGTTGTCCTCGACATATTTCTGGTTCAAGGACGCGATGCTTTGATAGATCCCGGCGTTCAATTCATGGAGCGCCGTCACTGAGAGCGCTGAGCCCGCCAGCAGATATTTCATAAAATGTCTGCGGGAAAAACCGTCCGGCACAGGCTCGCCGAGAGCGTTGTTGCGGAAATCGTTCATGATTATGGACCCTCCTATTCGTCCTATTTTACAATTTGCAGCGTCACATCTCAATCATTTTCGACGATTTTCGAGAATCGGGGAAAAACACACCCCCCTCGGGTGTCAAGTTGGGGATTCGGCAAAAGCTGTCTTGCGGGCGAGAGCCCCTCGGCCTTCAAAGGCTCCCTGATATTAATACAGACCCAAAAATTGGGATTTTTGTCCCACTTTTTTCAAAAAAACCTTTAAATAGCAGGAAAAAAACATGCCTTTCGAAAAAATCGTGGCTTTTTTTTAAAATTCTTGGTACTTTAAGCAGGGAGCTTTGGCGCCGATGGAGCTGGACGAACTGGTCAAAACCAAGAAATTTCTCGAGGAAGTGACGACCTCCGTCCATTCGATCGTCCACAAAAAATTCCCCGATCTGGACGGAGGAGACCGCGAGGACATCGAACAGGAAGTGAAGCTGAAGATCTGGCGAATCGTTTCCAACGGGAAGAAAATCGACAATATAAAGTCTTATCTATGGAAGGTCGTCTATACGACCGCCCTGGACATCATGGAAACCCGGCTCGAAAAGCTCTCCCTGAAAGATTATTTCGAATCGGCAGAGTCCGGCCATTCCGCGTCCGGGGACATCGGCGGACATGAATCAGGCATCAATAAGGATGATTTAAAGATGGTCCTGGAGAAAATCGTCGATTCCCTGCCGCCGAAACGCCGGACCATTCTCAAGCTGCACCTGACCGGCATGGATTTCGACGAGATGGCCGATTTTCTTAACTGGACGCATCATAAAGTCCGGCACTTATTCTACAGAGGTCTCCAGGACCTCAAAGAAAAACTGAAGGCGGGGGAACATCCTTCGGGAAGCCTTTTGAAAGAGGGAACCAATGAAAAACTCATCAAAAACGCCATGTCCTGACCAGGACATGTTCGCCAGGGTTTTTATGGATGAAGCCGGGGCCGATGAGCGCGAAGCGTTCATCGATCATATTCTTGACTGCCGCGCCTGCGGGGCGCAATTCGATCTCCTGGAGCAGGTCGGCAAAGAATTCCGAAACCGGGAAGCCGAATTTTCCCGACTGGCCAGGCAGAGCTTGAGGGAACTCAAGACGCAAAAAAAAGCGGCTCGGCCGGGACGGGCTTGGGCCCGGCCGGCCCGGATGGCGGCAGGACTCCTCGTCGTCGCAGGCCTTCTGGCCGCCGCCTATTTTATCCTTTTCCGGCCGGCTCAAACGGAAGTCCTTAGGAGCGGGGAGATGCCCAAGCTCCGCTTGATCGAGCCGGAAGGACGGATCTCCGAAGCTCCGTCCGTCTTCAAATGGACGCCGGTTCGAAAGGCCGACTTCTATACATTGGCCTTGACCGATGATGACCTCCAGACGATCGTTCGTCGAGACGACATTAGACAGAACTCCTTTGATATCCCCTCCGACCTCCGGCAAAAAATGGTCAGGGGCAAGCCCTACGTCTGGTCAGTCACGGCCTATGACGACCTGAACCTCAAGATCGATTCCGGCCAGCAATATTTCGAGATCGAATAGCCCGGTTCAACGGCCGTTCAAGACAAATGCCGCCCAATAGAACGGGTGGGCATACCGAGACCTCAACATCTCCATCTTGGCCAGCCTTAAGGCCTCAGCGGCGGGCTTTCCTCCCGTCAGACGACGGTAGAAATATTCCATGAACATGGCCGTCGCTTTGTCATTGATACTCCAGAGGCTGAGCAGAATCGACCGGGCTCCGGCATAGAAAAACGCCGAGGACATGCCGTTGATCCCTTCCCCCTTCTCCAGCGTTCCGATACCCGTTTGACAGCCCGACAGGACCAGAAGGTCCGGGCTGAAGCGCAGGAGATAGATTTCCGTGGACTGGAGGAACCCGTCTTCCACGTTCCCGGGATCCTTGAGGAGAAGCATGGCCGACCGCCACCAGTTCCGGTCGTCGATAACGCCGTGGGCGGCCAGATGGATGATGCGATATTCGGCCAGCCGAAGCTCCTTAAATTTCTTTTCTTCGGCCGCTCTGCCCATGAGAAGCGAGGTCCGCTCCGGCTTAAAGAAATTCTTGATGGTCCGGATTTCCTGGCGAGCGTAAGGAAGCCGAGGAAACTGATACTTTTGGTCTAGGGACAAGCCGTAAGCGCTCACCGGATACGGGTTGGCCACGCCCAGGAAATCCATAGGCGGTGTGGATTTCCTAGGCCGCTCTGCCAACGCGATCAGACAGGAGGCGGAGGCTCCGTAGAGGATTTCACACTTTTCGATCAAAAAGCGAGGCTTTCCATCCGCCTCGATGAGCGATTCGAAGGGCAGATAATCGAGCGGCCCATCGGGGACGATCATCAGCGTCTTGATGGTCGTTCCTAAATGTTTTTGGAAGGGAGCGATCAACAGGCTGAAGAGCCGCTGTCCGCCCTTCTCTCCCCTAAACGGCCCCGATTCCTTCAACGTCAGGAATTTCAAGTAGTTGTCGATCAGCGGCGTCAATTCCTTTTCCGGAGGAATCGCGGCCACGGCGAAAGCGTCCCGCGTGACAAGGAAGGCGAAAGACCTCTGTTCGCCGATCACGAATTCGAGCAGGGCCGAATCGGCCCCGACGAGTTTCTGCCTGACGCTCTCGAAGCTCGAAGGCTGGGCATAATCGATCCGGAAATACTTGGGATTTTTCCTGCGGATCTGGAAAAGAAAGTTCCTCACCTCGTCGTCTGCCTTGTCGAGCGCCTGGAGGAGGGCCAGGCGCCGCTCGGCTGAGAGAGCGGGGTTTTGAAGCTCGATTTGAATCCGGGTGATGTTCTGGCCGATCCTTTGGTATTGTTCGCGGAGAGCCCTGTCTTTTTGCTTTTCCGCATCGAGATCAGACTCTTGGAGAAAGGTGTGGAGACCCATGGCCTTTGATTTCTCCGCATAGAGGAAGGCTTCCCTGTCGTAGCCCCTGGCCGGCTCCTCGTGATGCATCTGGAGGAGCCGATGAATCATGGTTTCATAGATGCCGATCTTGTCCTTCCGGAATCCGGAGCGAAAGATGTGGAGAGGCAGCCTGAGGCTGATTTTTTCGATGACCTCGATGGTTTTCTTGTAGTAAGCCACGGACTGAGCCAGGCTCGCTTGGAGTTCCGAAACCCGGGCCAACCCGTCATGGGCACGCCAAAGTAGTTCCTCAGAATTGATCGGCCCTGCCAAGCAGAGGGTTTCTTGATAATAGACGGCGGCGCGGGCCGCATCACCGCGCCTCATGAAAAGATCGCCCAGGAGGTTCTTCAGAAGCGCCAGTCTTGGCTGTTGTCCCCTGGCTTTTTCGAGGCCGGCGGATCCGGAAGACAAAAACAGGCGGCCTATCATCTCTTCGATTTTTCTGATATCCGTTGTCAGTCGCGCCCCGTCGAAGCTAAAAAGATTTTTGCCGAGGCTGATTTTGCTCGTCGCCGGCGGCTTGACAGACACGGCGGCTTCATGGACCAGGATCTCGCAATTCAAGGCTATGATATCATCGACACGAAAATAGAAGTGATCGAATCCGGACAAGGCCGTCCTTGAGCCGGCAATCAGGCTGTTTCTGACCTCCAGCCCACGGGCATCATTCGTGCTGAAGGCGGTCCCGCAATGATCCGCGATGACATTGAAGAGGACCGCCCGGCCGACGTTCTTTTCCCGGTCATTGACCGAAACGCCGACGCCAAGGTTGACCAGGGCCAAATCGTGCCCCCGCCAGGCGACGTCGGGGCTGTCGCGCTGAAGAATTCCATAAGAGGAATTCCTGAGGATAAACCCTTCGATCTCGGCCGCGCTCCGGACGATGAAGACGGCATCCCCGGGGCCGGAAGAGCCGTAAATCACGGCCCCGAAAAGATTTTTAGAGCGGACGACAACGGCCTTGGCGAGGATGATATTTTTTTCAAAATAAAATCCGTCCTCGACCTCGATCACGTCGCCGTCCCGGGCCGCGTCGACGGCAAGCCTGATGGACAGGAAATCGTTCGGGACGTTGATCGTCCGAGCCTGGGCCTGGTCGAAGGCGAAGAAGAGAAAGAGGACAAAGAAAGCCGCAGACTTGTCTCTTCCCATCATCCTGGTATAGGGAAGCATTTCGTCTTGGACGACATCAAGACGATGTCGCCTTTGTTCCTGCCGAGATGTCGGGCGACGACATCGCATTTGATTTTCAAAAGAAAAAAGATGGGACGATCCTCGTCGGACAGCGCTTCGAAATTCCCCTGGCCCTTGCTGATGATCAAGTCCGCAGACCGGTAGGTCTCCAGAAATTCAGGCGAGCAAAAGGCCAAGACCGTCCCGGGCGTCCCCACCCCCGAAGAGATGATTCGAGCGACCTGGCCGATGCCGGATTGCACGGCATCGGCATGGAGGGCATCGTTGATGATCGGGCTTTGCCGGACGGCGTAGACGACGGGCTTTCGGAGCTCTTCGATCAAAAGCCGGTCGAAGACGGTTTCGCCGGCGTTGTCGGCCAGATAGAGAATTCTCCCGGCTTTGTCGAGCATCTTGCGAAATTCCGGAAAATGGTTGACGGCCGGATCCTGGGCCAGGATCTGATCGACATCTGTCTTGAGGTCGAAATCCGCGTTGGCCCCGAAATCGATGACGTTCCCGGCGATGGCCAGCTTCACGGCGGTAAAGAGCCGGTCCGGCGATTCCGCGATAAGCCGTTTCAAGCGGGGATAGAGAGAGAGCGCCTGACCGATGCAGTTCTGCTTGATCTCCCGGTAAGGATCCTGAACTCCGAGCCGGGCGGCGATGATCCTGTAAATCGCCTGAGAAATAACCGGAGGAGGCACGTCGAACGAACGGCCGGCCAGGGCCAGGCCGACTTCATCCAGGATTTGGCGGATGGTTTTTTCGTCCGACGTCACAAAACGTGCCGTCTTCAGAGTCTGGGTGAGAAAACAGGGGTAGCAATCCAGGTAAGCCTTCATGCCGGGGGAATTTTAGCATAAAAAAGGTATCAGGCCTACCCCGCTCAAAAAATGGAGATAGCGCTTTTCCTATCGCCTGAATGCCGGTGCCTTGTCCGGAGCGAAAAAGATCCGGCGGCCTTCAAGAGGACGGCGGATAAACCACCAGCCGTTTTTGGAAGCGGATGCCGTACTTTTTGATTTTTTCATTCAGGGTCGTGTATTTGATCCCCAAGATGCGGGCCGCATCCCGCTGGTTCCCATGGGCTTTCTCCAAGACATTGAGGATGATCTTCTTTTCGAGGTCGTCCATCTTCTCTTTGAGCATGATCGGCCTGCCCTCGCAGAAGAATTCGACAAAAAGATCGTAAAAGCTGGAGTTGGAAGGCACGGCCGGGAAAAACGGCGACAGCGCATCCGGATTCTCCGTCGCTATTCGCTCCTCTCTCATGGTTCGACTCCTTCAAAAAACACGGACGCGCTTCCTATGATTCGTCCTCAAAAAACCGGGTTTTCTTCGTCACTTCCTCGGCTGGCATCGGAAGCCCGTCCTGGATCTTCAATGGCTCGATGTCCCCGAACCGGATATTCTGGCAAACCTTGGTGACCGCCTGCCAAGCCGGGTGGACGGAGACCAGGCGGCCCTTGATCTCGGCGCTGGGAAGAATAGGCCAATCCGTTGAGCATGTGTCAGGTCCTGTATTCCTTTTCCGCCAGGTCCTGGAGGTTGATCAGATAATCGATCGATCGGCTCAGGGCATTGAGATCAAGGGGCTTGACAAAGAAGTGGCTGATCGAGAGACGGTGGAGTTCATCAGGATTGATCTGGTCGGGATGGGCGGAGATCAGGATCGCTTCCCCCCTGTACCCGAATTTCCTCAACTGGGCGATGAGTTCGATGCCGCTCATGGTGGGCAGCTTCAGGTCGGCGATGATGAGGTCGATCTTGGCGTTCTTGAAACGATCAAGGGCCTCCTGGGAATCTTTGGCCAGATAGACCCGGTATTTCTTATTGAGAATCAAGAAAAACGTCTTCCGGATGGACTCATCATCATCAACGACGACGATCTTTTTTCCTAGCATTGGCGTTTGTCCTTTCATCCTTCAGCCTGAATAATAAGCATATTTTGTGCCAAGTCACAAAATTCCGGATTCCAGGGGAAAATCGGCGAAAAACGGGGTTATTTTGGGCGAACGCTTAAAGATATTTACACCCAAGATTAAGATTTTACGAGAGGACGGCGGGGCTTGGGAAAATCGGGGACACATAGATATTTAGAAAATTTGGTGAGTGTCCCTATTTTTTTAAACTAATACAAACGCAATAAATAAAGTGACAATGGATGGGCGGCGCTTAGGCCGTCCTAAAGCCCCCGTAGCGGAGGGGGGCCCCGGACACTCTTGGAGGAGGACCCTTTCACAGGGTCCCCCTCCAACGGGCGGCGGGAAGACCCGCCCGCCCTGCCACCCCTCCAAGGAGCATCCTCCCATGAATTCATCGCCAACTGCTCCTTGGAAGGAAGGCAGGAAGCGAAGCGACCGTTGGAAGGAAACCCTAGGAAAGGGTTTCCTTCCAAGAGTGTCCGACGGGACTGGTTCCCCGGGGCCCGGGGGCTACGGGCGGCCTAAGCGCCGCCCCAACGGGGATGTCATTTTAATTATTGCGTTAATGTTATGAAACGGTGAGCTCGTATTCCTTGATCTTTTTGTCCAGGGTCGGCCGGCTGATTTTCAGGATCTGGCTGGCTTTCGTTTTGCTGCCTTTCGTCGCCGTCAGGACATATTGGATATAGTCCTTTTCGACCTCCTCCAGAGAGACAAGCTGCCGGGCGAAGAGTTTTCTCTCATCCGACTCGACGGGCAAATTCTCCTTCAGCACGACATCCCCCTTGGCCAGGATGACGGCCCGGGTCAGGGCATTTTCGAGCTCCCGGACGTTCCCTTTCCAAGGCAGCTCGGTCAGCGATTTCATGACGTCCGGGGGGACCTTCCGGACATTCTTGCGCAGTTCCCGGTTGATCTTTTCGAGGAGGTAGGCCACCAGCTCGGGAACATCATCTTTTTTCTCTCGGAGGGACGGCAGGTAGATCTCCACGACCTTCAGCCTGTAATAAAGGTCCTCCCGGAACTTGCCGGCCTCGATCAGCGCCTTGAGATTCTGGTTCGTGGCGGCGATGATGCGGGCCTCGGTCTTCAAGACCTTTTCCCCGCCCACCTTCATGAAATCCCGCGACTCGATGACCCGGAGGAGCTTGGACTGGAGGTTGGGCGATACATCGCCGATCTCATCCAGAAAAAGGGTGCCTTTCCCGGCGATCTCAAACTTGCCTTTGGTCTCACAGACGGCATCGGTGAAGGCTCCCCTGGCGTGGCCGAAGAGCTCGCTTTCAAGCAGGGTGTCCGAGATGGCCGAGCAGTTGATCACGATGAACGGCTCGTCCTTGAAAGGGCTGTTGTAATGGATCGCTTTGGCCACCAGCTCTTTTCCCGTCCCGCTCTCCCCCTGAATCAGGACGTTGGCCCGGGTGTTGGCCACGGAGCCGATCAGTTTGAACACGTCCCGCATCGGGGCCGAGCGCCCGATGATATTATCGATCGTGTAGGCTTTCTGTTTCTCAGCCACCAGGTAGCTGACCTTTTCTTCCAGGGCCTTGACCTGGAAAGCTTTTTCCACGGTGAGGTCCAAGGCCATGTAATCAAGCGGCTTGACCAGGTACTCAAAGGCACCCAGTTTGACCGCTTCGACCGTCGTTTTCATATCATCATAGGCCGTCATGATGAGAATGGTCGCCCGGTTCTGCTTCTCCCGGGTCTGGCGCAACACCTCCAGTCCGTCGATATCCGGCAGCCGGATATCCAGGAGGACAAGATCGGGGCACATTTCGGCATATTTTTCCAGGCCCTTCTCTCCGTTCTCGGCGGATTGGACCTCAAACCCATGCTTGGCCAGATGAGAGGACAGGGTTTTTCGGATCAAAGGGTCGTCGTCAATGATCAATATGGATTTCATGATTCTCCCTCACAAGGTATCAGGATCTCAAAGGACGTGCCTTTCCCCCGTTTTTTCACGACTTTGATCGAGCCTCTGTGCTGTTCGAGGATTTTTCTGGCATTGGCCAGGCCCAGACCGATGCCCGAGGGCTTCGTCGTGTAGAACGGCTCAAAAATATTTTCCCAGTCCTTTTCGGGAATTCCGCAGCCGTTGTCCGATATCCTCACCCGGATTTTTTTGACCGGATCAGCGTCGATCAGGGACAGGGACAGGCTGATTCTCCCGTCGTCTCCCACCGCCTCGTAGGCATTGCGCATGACGTTGCAGAAGACCTGCCTCAGGCGGTCGCCGTCCACGACAACCTCGGGCAATCCCTCCTCCAGCTTTTTTTCGATGAGGATCTTCTTTTCGTGGAAGGCGTCCTTCATCATTTTCAGGGACTCGTCGAGGATCTGCTCGATGGCAAAACGGGCCCGCTGAAGCTCCGAAACGCGGGTGAAATTCAGGAGGTCTTTGACGAATTTTTCGATCTGGACGATCCCCTCCTGGGACAGGGCGAGATGTTCCCGCTCCGTCGCATCCAGCGCCTTGTCCTCCAAGACCTTCTGGATGTTGAGCTTGACCGATGTCAACGGATTCCGGATCTCGTGGGCGATGGTCGCCGAGAGCCGTCCGATCGAGGCCAGTTTCTCGGCGTGGATCAGCTTCTTATGGGCCTCCTCCATCCGCTCTCTCATGAGCTGGAGTTGATCGCTCATGGCGTTGAAGCTCCGGGCGAGCTCGCCGATCTCGTCCTGGGAAAGGATGGCGATCTTGTGGGCAAAGTCGCCCTTGGCGATCCGGACCGTCCCCTCGGCTAATTTCTTGATCGGCCGCGAGATTCTCCGGGCGAGCAGCGTCGCCCCGGCCATGCCCAGCAGGAATCCGGCCAGGCCAATGAGGAGCAGGATCAAGCGCGTCTTGCGGACCTCGGTCCGCATATCCTCCAGGGATAAGCCGATCTTGACCGAGCCCCATTTGACGTCCGAACCCGAGCCCTCGGGAAAAATCGGGATCTCGACTTCGAGGATCCGCTGCAGCTTCTTGGCAAAATAAACGTCCCGGGCTTGTGAAAACGAGCTGTCTTTGAGGATATTGCCTTGGAGATTGCTGCAACAAAGGATGTCCTTCCGGTCGGCGATCTGCTTGGTATAGACCACGGGCGTAGCGTAGCGGTCATAAAAGACGACGTACAGGAGCTTGTCGTCAATCCGGCCTTCGATATTGTCCTGAATATCTTCGATTCCCAGGAGGAGAAGGGACTGCAAATTCCGGTCGGCCATGTTCTTAGCGATCAGCAGGCCCTTGTTTTTCGTTTCCTCAAAAATCGTGTTGACCTCTCTTTTTTCGATGATGAACAGGATGGCTACGACCAAAAAAACCAGGAGGAGGGTGATCCAGACCATGAATCTCGTGTGGAGAGAAATCCGGAAAGTCACGGCTGTGGCTCTTTTTTCACCAGCCAAATGTCTTTCGCATCCATATATTGAAAGCCGAGCGCCGGGATCTTGACGCCGCGGACATAGGATTGGACGGCCATTCGCTCCTCATCGGAGTAGAGGGGGATCGACGGAAGATCCTCTCTCAGGATCTCTTGGATTTTGCGAAAAAGATCGATCCTCCTCACCCGGCTGCGCTCCACGTCCGATGCCGCCAGGAGTCCGTCCAGACTGGGATTATCGTACCCCAGGCATATCCTGCTGACCGTCGACGAAGAGGAAAACACGCCTCGGATGACATTCTCGGCATCCGGAAAGTCCATAGCCCAGGTCAGCTGGACCAAAAAAGGCCGCTGGAAATCTTTAATTTCCTCCAGCGACCTATAATATCTCACATCCAGGGAAATTCCCAACGGCTCCAGCTGATTTTCGAGCTCGCGGGCGAATTTCAGATGGGGGTCGTTCCTCGGGGAGGGCAGAAAAAGGGTCAGCTCGGGAAACTGTCGTTCGGGAGAAAAGCCCTGTTCTTCAAGGATCCGGCGGGCTTTATCGAGGTCATAGCTCTGGGCTTCATCAAGAGGAAAAAAACCGGGCAGGCGGGGAGGGATATAGTTGTTCGTAACCCGCCGGACGATCTCGTTTTCCGAAATGACTTTGGCCAGCTTTTCTTTGTCGATTCCGAAAGCCAGCGCTTTCCGCACCGGAAGCCTGTCCAAGGGAGGGATCCGGCAGTTCATCATGAGATAGGAGATATTGAAGGGACTGCCTTCGACCACCTGGCATCCCGACGCGGCCAGCCTGATAGAGCTGAAGGGGATGATATCGAGCTCCTTGGCCATGAAATGGTCCACCGTGAAAAGCGGGCTGAACTCGAGAAAATCCAGATACGCCTTTTTGCTGAAATAGTCGCTATTGCGCTCCATGCGCACGCCCACGATCTCAAGCCTCGGACTCCTCAGCCAGGATTCGAACCTGAAAGCACCGCTGCCGATGGGCTTCCAGAAAAAATTGCGGCCTTGCGCCTTGACCAGATCCTCGGGGAGGACCTTGCAAAAGCCCATGCTTAACAGATAGAGGGGGTAGAGGGCGGACAGATACGGATTTTTCCATTGAATCTCAAAGATGAAATTCCCGGGAACCTTGAAACCGGAAACCTCGTCGGCCTTCCCTTCGCGGAACTCATCGGCGCCGACGACCTTGGACGTCAACAAATCGGAATAGGGAGAATTCGTCTCCTTCCGGATCAGCCTTTCCAAAGAAAACTTGACATCTTGAGAGGTCAATTCCCGGCCGTGATGAAACCTGACGCCCTGTCTCAAATAAAAAGTATATTTTTTCCCGTCTTCCGAAGACTTCCAGTATTCAGCCAGCCAGGGCACGATATCCAAGTTGTAGTCCAGCCTGACCAGGCCGTCGAAGATCTGTTCCGTGATGAAAACCCAGGCCCCTGAGGCAGGATCCAGGTCCGGCGTAAAAGTATTCTCAAAAGCCTTGATGCGGAGGGTGCCTCCGCTCCTGGGCATCTCTTGCGGATTCTTCAGGCCGAAATTAGGCTGGGCCGCAAAAAGGATCAGGCTCACGATGATGAACAGGAATTGGAGAATCTTCTTTTTGAATGGCATGCTCGGTTTCCTCAATTATAAATCAATTCGAACTCTCTTGGGAATCGGTTTAGTCGGATTCCGTGAGCGCTACGAGCTGAATTTATGAGCAACCTTTATGCCAACTAAAGAGATGGATGTAATTTATTGAATTTTAGAAGGTTAGATAAATTTCTGGACTAGGCCGCTTACTATTTGTAAATTTATTTTACAACTTCGGCCTTATTCGAGACATCAATGATTTCCTCCAAAGCCCTCATGATATTGCCGCCCCAGATTTTTCGGATCTCTTTCTCTGAATAGCCGCGGCGCAGCAACTCCATGGTCAGATGAAACATCTCGCTGACGTCATCGCAGCCGTTGACGCCGCCGCCGCCGTCAAAATCCGTCCCGATGCCGACATAGTCGATGCCCACGACCTTCACGACATGGTCGATATGATCGACGACGTCCTTCACCGTCGCCCGATCTTGGGGATCTTGAGGAAACTTCTGCATGAGTTCCTGGTACTCCTGCATCGCTTTTTTCCGCAGAGCCTCGTCCTGCACATTCTGAAGATTGCGCCGTGGACCGTATTTTGCCTCGAGCTCTTTCAGGGCTTTCTCGCGTTCCGGGTTCGGCTTGGCGGCCTTGAGATAGCTTGAAAGAATACACATCTGAAGGACGCCGCCGTTCTTGGCCAGGGCCCGAAGCATGTCGTCCGTAAGATTGCGCGGGCTGTCGCACAGGGCCCGGCAGCAGGAATGGGAGGCGAAGATCGGCGCTTTTGTCGCCCGGATCACATCGGCAAACGATTTATCCGACATGTGAGAGACGTCGACCATGATGCCCAGGCGGTTGCACTCGGCGACGACCTCCCGGCCGAAGTCGCTCAGCCCTCGGTCCTCGGGATTTCGCCTGTCTGTCGAGGAATCGCAGATATCGTTGTCTGCCGAGTGGCAAAGCGTCACATACCGGACTCCCCTCTCATAGAATGCCTTGAGCAGGGAGAGGTCCTTGCCGATGGGATATCCGTTTTCCATGCCGATAAAGGCGATCCGCTTGCCCTGCTTTTTCAGCCGATAGGCATCGGCGGGCGTTGTGGCCGGGCCGACGAGGTTCGGATATTTCTGGCACATCTTATCTATAGCATCCAGTTCCTGGAGGGCCCGCTCTTTGGCCTTCTGATATCCCTCGGGCGTCAGAGCTCCCTGCCCAACAAAAACGCCAAAAAATAGGGCATCCAGTCTTCCTTCGACCATCCGCGGCAGGTCGATCTTGCCGCTTCCCTGTTTGCCGGGCTCATGCCGCTCCCCGATGTCCCAATTGCTCCTGGTCATCAAGGAGGGTGTGTCGCAATGGGTATCGACGGACAAGATCCGGCTGTGGATTATTTTGGCCTTGGCTTCCAGGCTTTTTTCATCGAGCTGGACCTTCGAGGCTGAGCAGGATGTCGTCATGATGGCCATGGATACGAGCAATCCAAAAATACCCAGCCGCAAAATTCTTCTTTTCATGGAGAGTCTCCTTATCTCGATTTTAATCATGGCGGAGGGCGATGACAGGATCAACCCTGGCGGCCCGATAGGCCGGATAGATCCCGGACACCAAGCTGACCAAGACCGCGAAGGCAACCGCCCCCAGGCAGAGCCACAGGGGAAAGCTGAAATATTCAAAAAAAGGCAATCCCTGCTTGGCCAGGAAAAAATTGATGACGCGATTGATGATCCGGCTGACCGCCCAGCCCAGGGCCAGGCCGCACACTCCGCCCAGGAACCCGATCGAGCTCGACTCGAAGAAAAAGATTTTTTGAATGTCCCTGTCGCTTGCACCCACGGCTTTCATGATCCCGATCTCCGAATAACGCTCCAGGATCGACATGACCATGGTGTTGATGATTCCCAGAGAAGCGACAAAGATGGCGATCATGGCCACGGCCGCCAGCATCACATCCATATAGACAAAGCTCGTCCTGATCTGGTTGAACTGGTCAACCAGAGCAAACGTGGAAAAGCCCATGTCCTGGATCTCCCGCTTGACCGGATCCACGCTGCGGGGAGAAGACAAACGGATGTTCACGGCCGAATAGCCCAGACTTCCCTCCCTAGCCCGGAAAAGGTCCCAGATGTTGGCGAACGGCAGCTTCTCGATCCGCTCGGCCGAACCGGGGGGGATGAGCACGTCGCTCTGGAGCGGCGAGGCGCCTTGGAAGCCTATCGCGCTCATCACTCCGATGACCGTGAATTCGTAAGTCGTCTTCTTAAAGGGGAGCTGCCGTCCCTGTAAAAAAGAGGGGATATTCATCGGATTGAAACGGTTGAAATCAAAAGCGATGGAGGCCACCTGGATTTTTTGTCCCAGCACGGAGGCAGGGTCCTGGATATCGAGCGGACGGAGCAGGGAGGTGCCGAGGATGACAGAATCTTCATCGTCCCTGGCAAAGGGCTTACCGTGGCTCAATTTGATCATTTTTGAAGAGGTGATTTTTGCCGGAATGACCTGGACCAGCCTCAATTCCTCGGTATCCTTGAATTTGATGAGGGCGGGAAACCGGATCTCGGGAAAAACGCTCTGGACGCCCCCGAGCTTTTCAATCTTCTTGATGGCCCTGTCATCCAGAATGGGACCGGCGCCTTGGGGATTATTCTCGACGGGAGCTTGGTTATCTGGGTCGAACCCGAACCTCTGGGTCGCCGGGCCGGCCGGAAAGACAGTCAATGAATTGAAGAGATCGAGCGACTCGAAGCTTTCGGTCATGTTCTTCTGCATCCCCTTGCCGAACCCGACCATGGCCACCAGCGCACCGATCCCGACCGTCACGCCGAAAGCCGTCAAAAAAGTCCTGAGCTTCCGTTTCCACAGGTTGGAAAAGGAAAGCCCGATATAATCAGAGATTTTCATCGGACCCTTTCCCGGGACTCCACCCGGCCGTCCCGCAGCTCGATGGTTTCCCCGGCAAACTCACGGGCAAGGACGACTTCATGGGACACCAGGACAACGGTCAGCCCCTGGGCTTGGTTGAGGGCGGCCAGGAGCTGCAGGATTTCCCGGGACGTGCGGCTGTCCAGGTTTCCGGTAGGCTCATCCGCCAGAAGAATTTTAGGCTCATTGATGAGGGCGCGAGCGATCGCCACACGCTGTTGTTCTCCGCCGGAGAGCTCGGAGGGCCGATGGCGGCGGCGGGGTAAGAGACCTACCCGGTCCAGCATTTTCTCAGCCCTCTGCCTCCTGTCCCTTTTTGAGACATTGGCAAAAACCAAGGGAAGCTCGACATTTTCGACAGCCGTGCGCGAGGAAATGAGGTTGAACGACTGGAAAATCATGCCGACGCCGAAGCGGCGGTAGAGGGCCAGTTCCTCCCTGGTCATCTCCGAGATTTTCTTTCCTTCGACTTCAATGACCCCGGAGGTCGGCCGGTCCAGCCCGCCCAGCAGGTTCAGCAGCGTTGATTTTCCAGATCCTGACGCACCCGCCACGGCGACAAACATGCCTTGATCGATATCGAGGTTGATGTCCTTGAGGGCCTCGACCTGGACCCTGCCGGAGGAATAAATTTTGCAGAGCTGGTTTGTGGCTATGACCTTTTTAGAATCCATAGTGCGTCATTGAGCGTTTTTGCGAGTCAAGCGCAGCGCCGGTGGCGCGGCTCCGGGGCGCCCCGTCGGATACACATAGAAGGGAACCATCGATGGGATCCCCGCGCCAAGGAGCATCCGCTGATGAATA
>Ga0299915_10001987_pt1 | contig 14983 bp, 14 predicted proteins | sample RVTome_13_FD_200263 | JGI IMG/M metagenome (GOLD analysis project Ga0299915, IMG submission 200263) | Soil microbial communities from uranium-contaminated site in the Upper Colorado River Basin, Wyoming, United States - RVT92D227 (version 2) ... | reverse complement strand
CCGGTCCCGCACCCGGCTGTTGTCTCCGGGGGCGGTTCACGCCGGCGCGGCGGGGACATCTTCACCCGTCCCAGCTCCCCCACTCGTCGGCCGTATCGGGCGGGAGCGCGCCCTTCGTGCGCTCGTGCCAGGTGACGATCTCCCAGCCCCGTCGTTCGGCGACGGGGCGGAAGGGCGGCCTGGGGTTCACCACCACCGGGTTCCCCACGGCTTCGAAGAGGGGCACGTCGGCGGCCGAGTCGGAGTAGATGAAGCTCCTCGCGAGATCGATGTCGTAGGTCTCCGCGATGCGCTCCACCACGGTGCGCTTCCCGGCGCGGAAGACGACCGGCGGCACGATCTGATCGGTGGCGCGCCCGTCGACCACGCGCGTTCGCGTCCCGATGGCGACGTGGGCGCGGAGATGCCTGCCCACCTCATCGATGATGTACTGCGGCGAGCCCGAGGCGAGGATGACGAGGTGTCCGGAGAGCAGGTGCTTGCGGATCTGGCGCACCGCGCCGGTCGTGATGCGCTTGCGCAGGTGCTTGTGGAAGCAGGCGTGCGCGTGCGCCTTGAGCTCGTCGGCGCGCAGGCCCTGCTGGCACCGCGAGCCGGCCTCGACCATGTCCTGCTCGGTCAGCCTCCTCCGCGCGTACTCGTAGATGATGCGCGGGATCTTGGAGCGCATCTCGGGCCGCATGATCTTCTCGCTGTAGAGATACCAGGTGAAGATCGTGCCCGCGTTGCCGTCGAGCAGGGAGTCGTCGACGTCGAAGATGGCGGCGGTGCGGCAGAAGGGAACCACGCGCGGTGGATTCTACGCGCCCGTGGCCCGGCTGGTCTATCGCCCTTCGCCGTGGGCAGCGTTCTCGGCTCCCGTTTCGGGCGCCTCCCGGTTCTCGGGGGGTGCCTCCTGCTGGGCCTGCTCGGGGGAAGGCTGCGCCCCCGCCGGGGGCGTGGCCTCGACGGACGACACCGGCTCCACGGGGGCCGGAGATCCCTCGGCCGCCTGCGGTGACTGCGCCTCGGCCGGAGGCGGGGCCTCGCTGCTCCCGCTGGGGAGCTCGCCCGTCTCGATCTTCTGTGCCAGCGCGGCGAACGGGTTGTGAGTGAGCGATGCGGTGGCGGCAGCCTTCGGCCTCGGCTGAGGCCCCTTGTCGCCCGGCAGCCGCGGCCCGGTGTAGCCACGCTTGCGGTCGCCTCCCGGACCGCCCGGACCGCCGCGGAAGCCGCCTCGATCGGGCGGGCGATCCCGGCGCTCGGGGCGCTCGGGGCGCGCTGCCTGGGAAGCGTCCGCCTTCGCCGCTTCCGGAGCGGCGGCCACCGCCGCAGGCGCGCTCTCGGTGCGCGGCGCCTCGCTGCGTGCCGCTTCCGCGCGCGGCGCCTCGGCCCTGCGCTCGGGGCGCTTCTTCTTCTGCTGCTGGGCGGACCTGGGCTGCTGGCCCTGGACGTCGCGCGGCACGTAGATGACCGGAGTCATCACCTCCGCGGGGGGGCCCTTCTTCTCGACCTGGACGGTGGGCAGCGTGCCGCGCCAGATGTGCTGCTCGTAGACGTTGTTCGAGTCGGTCCAGCGGCGGTTACCGCCCTCCCGGCCCATGAGGTTGAGCCATGAGTTCACCCTGCTGTCGATCTCGTCGAGCTCGTGCGTGAGGAGCGCCTCGAGCGTCATCGGCACCTTGGGGGAGCCGTAGTCGAGCCGTCCGTGGTGCGCGAGGACGAGGTGCACCACCTGGTGCTCGAGATCGCGCGGCACGCCCACGCGCCGCGCCTTGTCGTGGATCCACTGCGCCGTCATGACCAGGTGGCCGATGAGGCGCCCCTCGTCGCTGTACTCGATCTGCCTGTCGTAGCTCAGCTCCCGGATCTTCCCCAGGTCGTGGAAGAAGGCGCCCGCCACGAGGAGGTCGCGGTCGACTTGCGGGTACTGATCGGACAGGCGGTGCGCGAGCTTGAGGCACGAGACCGTGTGCTCGAGGAGGCCGCCCTGGTAGGCGTGGTGGACGCTCTTCGCCGCCGGTGCCCGGCGGAGGCGGCCCACGATGTCCTCGTCCTCGAGGAACGCCTGGATGAGCGCCTTCACGTGGAGATCCGCGATCGCGTCCACGAGGGCGAGCAGTTCCTTCCACGTGGTCTCGTCCTGCTCACTGAAGCCGGTCTTCTCCGGCTTCTTCGGCTCGGGAGGCGGCGCCCAGACGAACTCGGAGGCCTCGAGCCCCGCCGGGTCAGCCTTGTTCACCTGCTCGAGCCGGAGCTGGGGCTTGCCCTGGAAGGTCCCGACCTGCCCCTGGACCTCCAGGTAGTCCTTCTCCTCGAAGATCTGGGCAAGCTCTTCCACCTTGTCGAAGGCGCGCGCCTCGAGCTCCCCTGTCTTGTCGTGGAGGGTGATCGACAGGTACGACTTCCCGCTCTTGGCGGTAGGGACGGCCTTGCGGGCGACGAGGAAGACGCTCTTGACGGCCTCGCCTTCCTTCACGTCCTTCACCCAGATCTTGTCCATGAGCGCGGAAGCTAGCTTAGGACGCGCGGCGAGACAACACGCATTCCTCTATGTTCCTATTGACTACGCTCCCGTGACCCTGCCGCCGCGACCGCCCCCTCGATCGTCCCCTGCTCCCGGTGACCGCGCCGCTGCGATGACGACCGGTGCCCAGGCCGCAGGCGCGGCCCTCGTCGCCCTGGTACGCGCGGCTCGCAGCGTGCTTCTTTACGACCCTGGCAACGCGATCGTCCGGCAGTTCCTCGCCGAGTACCAGGCGAAGACCCGCGCGGCGCTGGAACGGCATGGCGAGCTCTCCTTCGAGGTCCGCCCGTTCGAGATGCTGGTCGGGGGCGAGGTGGTGTACCGCGACGAGGATCGCGAGAAGTCGCTCGCCTTCCGGCTCTTCCGCGACGGCGTGCGCCGGCTGGCGCTCCTGCCGAGCGTGACCTGGGAGGAGCTGCAACAGCTCCTCATGATCCTGGCGGTCCGCTTCGCAGGGGTCCGCCAGCAGGAGGAGGATCTCGTCACGCTGCTCCGCAAGGCGGAATGGCGAGGGATCGCCATCCAGGCCGTGGACGGCTTCACGCCCGCCGAGGAGAGCCCGGAACCCGGGCTCGACGAGAAGGCCGGCCGCGCCTGGCGATTCCAGCCGCCGGCGGGCTGGGATACGCCGCTCCCGAAGTTACCGCGGCCTCTCCCCCTCGCCTACATGGCGGTGAGAGACGACGCCCTGGCCCCGCTGCGCGCCGAGGGCGAGGACGAGGCCGTCTCCGACCTCGCTCTCTCGCTCGCGCGCGACCTCCTCCAGGAAGCCGCCCGCGCCGGATGGCCCAGGCCAAACCGGGACCTGGTCGCCTTCTTCGCGGAGCTGCGCGATGCCCTCCTCGCCGACGGGGAGCTGACCTCGCTGCGGAGCCTCGTCGATCTCCTGAGCGAGGTCGGCGGCGCGGAGCTGCGCGACGAGATGGTGCGCGGCCTGGGCGACGGGCGGACGCTCGACCTCGTGCTCGCCACCGTCCCGGAGGACTCCGCCCGGCTCCCGGGGGAGCTCATCCCGTTCCTGCCCCTGCTCGGGATGGAGGCGGCTCTCGACCGGCTCGCGGGCGAGCTCCCGGAGGGCAGGCGCAGGCTGCTCACCCAGATCGTGCTGGCTCGGCTCCCGCGGGAGGCGGACGCGGTGCTGGCTCGCCTGCCCACGATGGAGGCGCGCCTCGCGTGCGATCTGGGCCGCGGACTGGTGGCCCGCGCGCCCGAGCGCTCGAACGAGGTGGCGCGGCAGTTGCTCGCGCAGCGCGACGAGGCGCTCCGGCTCGAGGGCCTCGCGGCTCTCGAGGCGGCCCCTGGCGAGATCCTGATGCGGCCTCTCTGCGAGCTCCTGCGGGATGCTTCCGAGGTGGTCCGCGTGCGCGCGGTCGAGGTCCTGGGGAGGCGCGGCGACGAGTCGATCCTCGACGCCTTGCGGGAGCCCCTCGAGGCTGGCCGCGCCACGTCGCTCCGGGAGGCAGAGGCGCTGGGCAGGGCCATGGCCGAGGTCGCGCCCATCCCCGCGGCGCGGCTCTTCGCCGGCTGGCTCGAGCCCAGGGCGCGCTTCCTGCGCGGGCTCTCGCCGCAGCAGCGCTCCCTGCAGTGGGCGGCGGTGGCTGGCACCGGCGCCCTGCCCGGCACGGACCCCGGGCCCATCCTGACCTCCCTCGCCGAGCGCTCCGAGGGTGATCTGCGCCGCCACTGCCTCGACACCCTCGCGCGCCGCAGAAAGGCGACTCATGTCCCACCCTGCGGCTGACGAGCTCGCGCGAGCTCAAGAGCGGCTCGGCAGGGTCGTCGGCCGCGCCCGCGCCGGCGAGGATCGGGAGCTCTCGCAGAAGGTCCGCGAGCTGGGGGAGCGCGTGGCGCACGCGCTGGGCGGCCTGCTCAAGATGAGCCGCGTGCACGCCGCCGACAACCGCGCCTTCGACGCGCCCCTGGAGCAGCTGTCGCGCGCGCTCGGGGAGCTGGTCGAGCTGCTCGGCCCGGTGCACCTCGTGACGGTGGAGGAGGAGGCCTACGTCAACGACGTGCGCATCCGCTCCGAGGGGAAGGGGATCGTGGAGGAGCTCGGACGCGAGCTCGCGAGGCACAACGCCGGCGGCGTGAGCTTCCACGAGGCCCTCGACCCGGGCGCGGTGCGCGCGCTGGTGGGAGCCTTCGCGCAGAAGCCGGCCGAGGCCGCCCCGCGGCGCGCCCTGCAGAAGGCGCTCGCCGAGCTCGGTCTGCGCTCGGTCGAGCTCTCTCCGCGCTTTCGTTATCGACTGCAGGGGGAGGAGGGAAGCTTCCAGCGCGATCCGATGGAAGCGCTCCGGCGGATCCTGGGCGTGGTCGAGGAGACTCACGAGAACCTCGCGGCCGGACGGGTCGTGAACCCCGTGCCGCTCCGGCGGCAGGTGGCGGAGATCCTGGCGCTCGGTGTCGAGGCGCCGGAGTTCTGGGAGATGCCGGGTCAGGGGTCGGCCCACGCTTCGCACGCCGTCACCGTGGCGATGGTCGCGCTCCTCGTCGGCAAGGTCGCCGGGTTCCGGCAGGCCTTCCTCCAGGACCTCGGCGTCGCGGCGCTGCTGCACGATGCCGGCTACGTGAGCTTGCCTCCGGAGACGGCCGGCGGCCCGGAGGGGCTCGCGCGCCATCCGGCCGAGGGCGCCCGCATCATGCTGCAGCAGCGCGGGTTCCACCCGGCCAAGCTCCGGCGGCTACGGGCCGTGCTCGACCACCACCGCGACTACGTCGAGCCGCGCGGCCGTCCCTCCGCCCTCGGCCAGGTGCTGCGCCTGGCCGAGGACTACACGACCATCCTTCGCGTTCACGGGAGCCGGATCTCCCCGGCGGACGCGCTCGGCGCGATGGCCGGCGCGGCGGGCCGCATCTACAATCCAGCCCTCGCCCAGGTGATGGTGAACGCCCTCGGCCGCTATCCTCCTGGCTCGTTGCTGGAGCTGGAGGACGGACGCTATGCACGTTCGGTGTCGCCGGTGCGTGCCCCCGAGACGTTCGGCGCGCCGCTCGTGCGGATCTACGACCTCAGGACTCGCGCGCTGTCGGCCGAGCGGCACGACCTGGCGCTGGAGGGCGCCGTCCGCCGCGTGATGCCAGGATGAGACGAGGGCTGGCCTCGCCGACGTGACTCACATCATTTCGCGGCGCGCAAGCCCTGCGTTACGAAACTCCTCCAACGCAACTTCCGCGCCACAAACATACGAAAAATCAGTGACTTGGCGCTAGGCACGGACCATGAAGAGGGGAGGTCGGCATCGAAAGGGCGAGGCCTGAGCTGGCTCGCGCTGGAACCGCAGATGAGTCGCATAGAGACCGAGGCCCGACAGCTGCTCCTCAAGCGACGAGAGTCGCTGTGCCGCGTGGCGCCCACGGCCCTGCTCGCCGACCCGGCGGCAAGCTGGCAGGACTGGGAGTCGCAGTCGTCCGGTGCCTCCCAGCTCACCCGGCGTGAGCTCGAAGACATCGAGGCCGCGCTGCGCCGGATCGACGAAGGGAGCTATGGAAGCTGCGAGGCGTGCGGAGGACCCATGGGGATGCAGCGCATCCGCGCCATCCCCGAGGCGCGCTTCTGCCTCTCCTGCAGCGGCCAACGCGAGGAAGAGGACTGACGGCGGTGTCCACACGCGATTGAGCCTGCAATGGAACGCGCCGTGGCACAGGCGGATCGATCCAATCGAGCACCGCTCATGACGTCTCGCCCCGTACTCGCCTATCCCCTGGGCGGCGCGCTCTACCTCAACCTGACGAGCGCGTGCACCTTGGCGTGCACCTTCTGCCCCAAGATCCGCGATGATGACTGGGAGGTCGGCGGCTTCGACCTCAAGCTGGCGAGACCGCCCACCGCGGACGAGGTGTGGGACGCGGCCTTGGCCGCCGGCCTCGCTGCGCGCGCAGAGGTGGTCTTCACGGGCCTGGGCGAGCCCACGCGGCGGCTCGAGGTCTTGCTCGAGCTCACGCGCCGGCTCAAGGCCACCGGAGTGCCGCGCGTGCGTCTCGACACCGACGGGCTCGCCAGCCTGCGGGAGGGCAGAGACGTCGTGCCCGAGCTCGTCCGCGCGGGCCTGGATGCGCTGAGCGTCTCGCTCAACGCGGCCGATCCCGCCACCTACGCGAGCATCTGCCCGAGCCGTTTTGGCGCCCGGGCGTACGATGCCTGCCGGGACTTCATCCGCTCCGCCGTCCGAGCCGACCTCGACGTGTCGGCGAGCTGTGTGGCCCTCCCGGGTCTGTCCGAGCCGGCCTGTCGCGCCGCCGCCGAAGAGCTGGGGGCTCGCTTCCGCTGGCGGCCCTACGACAGGCTCGGGCGGATCGAGGGGAGGACCGAGCCGGCCGACTGCTGAAGCGTGCCCAGGGCCGTCCCTTCTGGGGCGCAACTCGCGAGCGAGGCCAAACGGGCTGGATCGCAGCACGCAAAAAGTGCATACATGCCACCGGACGCGCAGTCTTTGCGGACTACGCCGCACGAAAGGTGGGCATGAGCGTTGCTAAGCCTGTTCCGCGCATGGCCAAGGAACGGATCCTCGTCGTCGACGACGAGCAGAATGCCCGTGTCGCCTTGAGGACGATCCTGTCCGAAGAGGGGTACGAGATCGCCGAGGCAGCTGACGGCGAGGAAGCGCTGGCCCTTCTTCCTGGGTTTGCTCCAGCCGCCGTCCTCGCCGACGTCCGCATGCCCCGGATCGACGGGATCACCCTGCTCAAGCGCGCCCGCGAGGGCGGCTCCGACGCGGTGTTCGTGATGATGACGGCGTTCGCCAGCGTGGAAGCCGCCGTCGAGGCCATGCGGGCCGGCGCCGAGAACTACCTCGTGAAGCCGCTCGACGTGAACGCGGTGCTGGTGGTGCTCGAGAAGGCGCTCGAAAAGCTGCGCCTGCAGCGCGACACGGCCAACCTGCGCGAGCGCGTCCGGGAGCGATACCGCTTCCACAACATCGTGGGCGACGCGCCCGAGCTCCAGGCCGTCTACGAGGTGGTGAAGCGCGCCGCGCCGACGCGCGCCACGGTGCTCATCCTGGGCGAGTCGGGCACGGGCAAGGAGCTCATCGCGCAGGCGCTCCACGAGGAGTCGCCGCGTGCGACCAAGCCCTTCATCAAGGTGAACTGCGCCGCGCTGTCCGAGACGCTCCTCGAGTCGGAGCTGTTCGGGCACGAGAAGGGTTCCTTCACGGGAGCCATCGGCCGCAAGGAGGGCCGGTTCGAGCTCGCGGACGGTGGCACGCTCTTCCTCGACGAGATCGGCGACATCTCGCCCACCATCCAGATCAAGCTCCTGCGCGTCCTGCAGCAGCGCGAGTTCGAGCGGGTAGGGGGGACCCAGACGCTCAGGGTGGATGTCCGCATGGTGGCGGCGACGAACCGCGACATCGCCGCCGAGGTGAAGGCGGGCAAGTTCCGCGAGGACCTGTACTACCGCCTGAACGTCGTGGCGGTGACGCTGCCGCCTCTCCGCCAGCGCAAGGGCGACATCCCCGCGCTGGTGAGCCACTTCGTGGAGAAGTACTCGAAGGCCTACGGCAAGGAGCTCAACGGCCTCGCGCCCGGGACCCTCAACGCGCTCCTCAGCCACGACTGGCCCGGCAACGTGCGCGAGCTGGAGAACGTGGTCGAGCGCGCGGTGGTGCTCTGCAAGGCGTCGGAGCTGACGGCGGACGACTTGCCGCCCTCCTTGCGGGGCCCGCGCCCGCGCGAGCGCGCCCCCGGCACGCTCATCCCCGGCGCCACGCTCTACGAGATCGAGCGGGAAGCCATCCTGCGCACGCTCGAGATGGTGGGAGGCTCCACGTCACGCGCGGCGGAGATCCTCGGCATCAGCGTCCGCAAGATCCAGTACCGGTTGAAGGAGTACGCCTCGGGCACCGCTCCGGTGCGCGAGGAGCAAGCGGAGGGCGGGGAGAATTCCGAGGTGCCGGGGCGGACGGGGGACTAGGTCCGCGCCAGCGGGAGCCTCAGCGCGAAGCGGGCACCGCCCGACGGGGCGTCCTCGATCGTGATCGTCCCGCGGTGCTGGGCGACGATGGAGTGGACGATCGAGAGCCCGAGGCCCGAGCCCCGGGCCTTGGTCGTGAAGAAGGGCTCGAAGATCCGCTCCCGCACGTCGGGAGGCACGCCCGGCCCGCTGTCGTCGACGTGGATGGCCACTTCGCCAGCCCCCGGGTCCTCGAGGCGGCAGGCCACCCGCACCCTCCCTCCGCGTCCTGCCGCGTCGATCGCGTTGAGCGCGAGGTTCATGACCACCTGCCGCAGGCGCTCTTCGTCTCCCGCCACCGCCGGTACGCTTTCGAAGTCCCGCTCGAGCGCGATCCGCTGCCGTTCCGCCTCGCCCTCCAGGAGGTCGAGGACCTTGGTGAGCACCGTCGCGACCTCGACCGGCCGCGGCTGGAACTCGCGGGGACGGGCGAACTGGAGGAAGTCCTCGAGGATGTGGTCGAGCCGTCTGATCTCGTCCCGGACGAGGTGGAGCGGCTCGAGGAGCGGCGGCTGCTCGCCCCGGGGCAGCTTCTGGAGGCGCCGTTCGAGCACGGTGAGCTGGAGCGCCGCGGCGTTGAGGGGGTTCCTGATCTCGTGCGAGAGGCCGGCCGTCATGGTGCCGACGGCCGCCAGCTTCTCCGCCATCTGCGCGCGCCGCGACAGGTCGCGCTTCTCCGCGTGGAGGCGCACCTGGCGCATCGCCTGCTCGACCGTCACCAGGAGCTCCTGGGTGGCGCAAGGCTTCACGAGATAGGCGCACGCGCCGGCCCTCACCGCCGCCATGGCCGACTCGAGGGTCGCGAACCCGGTGAGCAGCACGACCTCGCCGTCCGGTGACGCATCCTTGAGCTGTGGGGCGAGCGCCGTGCCGTCTCCATCGGGGAGCCGGAGGTCGACGAGGGCGACGTCGAATCCCTCCCGCGCCCCCGCCAGCGCGCTGCGGCAGGTGCCGTAGCCGTGCACGGCGTACCCGGCGTCCTCGAGGATCTCGGTGAGGTTCTCGACCAGGGTCGCGTTGTCGTCGACGATGAGGAGCCGCGGCTTCCTCTGGGGCTGCGGCCCCGCGCCCCTGGGGGCCGCGCGCGCGGCGTCCGCCCCGGCCAGGGGAGTGCTCGACAAGTGGGTGCTCACGCTTTCGTCTGCAGCCGAGCCTGATGCTGTCGGACCTCATGCTGACGATCCACGGCGTCCAGGAGGGCCGCCGTGTCGAAGGGCTTGGAGAAGAACCCGACGTGGGGGAGCGGCGGCGCGTCGTGGTAGGCGGTCACCACCAGCATGGGAAGCCCTGGATACTTCTCCGCCAGGCGGCGCATCGCCTCGCCGGCCGGTCCACCCGGGACCCTGAGATCGACGAGAGCGCAGAAGGGCTCCACGGGGCCGAGCCGTTCGGTCTCGAGCACGGAGGCCGCGGTCACCGCCGCGAATCCTCGGCTGCGCAACGCCTCGCACAGGTTGTCGCAGAGGGCGACGTCGTCCTCGACCACCACCACGAGCCCGTCACGGCGGGCGGCACGGAGCAACTCGAGGAGCCGCCCGATCGGGACCGGCTTGGGGAGCGTGGCCAGCAGCCCCTCCCGCCTCGCCGCCTCGAGATCGTTGTCGCGCACGTACGCCGTCACCACGATGGCAGCGAGGCCCGGATCGATGCCCCTGACGTGGTGGACCAGCTCGGCGCCGCCCATGAGCGGCATGCGCATGTCGGTGACGATGGCGTCGAAGCGGCGCTTCTTCGCGAGCCCGAGCGCTTGCTCCCCGTTCTCGGCCACGGCGACCTCGTCGCCCAGGTCGCGGACGATTTCTCCCAGGTTCTCGGCGAACGCGCGATTGTCGTCGACGATGAGGTAGTGGCGCATCGGTGATCTCACGCGGGGAGGCGCACGGCGAATCGGGCTCCGCCGCCCGTGCGCGGCTCGTAGACGACGGTTCCCCCGTGCCGTTCCACGATGCGCTTCACCAGCGCGAGGCCCAGGCCGACCCCCTGGTCCTTGGTGGTGATGAGGGGCTCGAACAGGCGGCGCGCGGTGGTCGCGTCCACGCCGGGGCCGGTGTCCTCGACCGCGATCTCCACCTCGGTCGCCGAACGGGACCCGCGGACGCGCACCTCCCCCGACGGGGAGGCGGCCTCGACTGCGTTCAAGATGAGGTTCACGAACACCTGCCTGAGCTGGACTGGATCGCCCTCGACCTCGAGGTCGGACACACCGTTCGACGCGTAGCGCACGGCCTCGGGCCGCGCCACCGAATCGGCCGCGCTCTCCAGCAGCGCCCCCAGCTTCACGCGCTCCTTCGCGAGCGGCTTGTTGCGGATCATGTCGAGCAGGTTCGTGATGATGCCGTTGGCGACGCCGAGCTGGTCTCCGATCCGATCGAGGTGCTTCTTCGCGCGTTCGTCCTCTCCCACCCGGGTGCGCAGGATGAAGACCGAGGTCTCGATGACGCCGAGTGGATTGCGCAGGTCGTGGCCGATCGAGCCGACGAGCTGGCCGAAGGTCGATAGCCGCTCGGTCCGCGCCTGCTGGGCCAGCAGGTCTTCACGGTAGGTGTGGAGCATGATGGCGAGCTCGAGGTCGAGGATGCGCCCCACCGCGCGCCAGGCAGGGCCCAGGCGCTCGAGCTGCCCCAGGCAGGACTCGTCGACGATGGCGTTGAGCTCGCGGCGCACGACGTTCATCGCGCCGAACATGTAGTGCTGCGGCAGGCTGATGCGGACGTGGTAGCGGCCGATGCGGGCCCGGTTCTCGAAGTACGCCTCGTCCCACGGGCCGCGCAGGAGGCGGTCGAGCCACTGCTGCAGCGTGATCTTGAGATGGCCGACCTGGCTCTCCCCCCCCGTGAGCGACTGCTTGGCGCCCTCGTGGCCCAGGATGGTGGCGTAGAAGATCTCGGCGATCTGCGGAAACCGCTGCGCCGCGGGCCCGTGCAGGGCGCGGAGCGCCTGCTCGTCCTCCTCGCTCCAGCCGATGTACCTCTTGAGCTCCTCGAGCAAGGTCTCTTCCATTCGGGTATGGGTTTAGGGGCCCGCTTGTCCGAGATCAAATCAACCGTACCTGGAAGGGCACGTCAAGGAGAACCCCGGGGGTACGACCATGCAGCGCTCGGGCGGGTCCCTTGACCTACAGGCCGCAGCGCGATGGTGGCCGGCGGCCGGGCGGGCGCTCGGATGCGCGAGTGCGAGCCCGTGGGGGCCTTCGGTCGCCTCGTCGCTGTCAGGCCCGGTTCTGCGAGCCGACCGCCTCCGCCACGAGATCGAGATCCTGCACCATGTCCGCGGCGAAGCGGACGAAGTCCGACTCCGTGATGATGCCGATGAGCGTCCCGTCCTCCTCGCACACCGGGAGGCAGCCAAACTTGTTCGCCAGCATGACGCGCGCTGCGTGCACGAGCGAGGTCGTGGAGCGTACGGTGACGGGCTCGCGTGTCATCACGTCCCGCGCCAGTGTCGTCTTCGCGGGCCGGCTCGCCGCCGAGCGCAGCAGATCGCGATGCGTGAGCAGGCCCAGCAGCTTTCGATCGCGCACGACCGGCAAGTGGCGGATGCCTCCCAGCCGCAGCATCTGCTCCGCCAGGGCGAGGTCGTCCGACTCCTTCACCGTGACGAGCTCACGCGACATGAAGTCGCCGACGCTGATGGCGCGGATGCCGTTGCCTTCGACAGCGACCGCTTCCTCGGGTTGCTTCATGTGCACCTCGCCCTTCCCGGGCCGTCGAGCGGACCCAGGCCGGATGCTGCCACAACTCCGGTGTCGCGGGCGAGGGGCCTTCGATCAGCGCGCCACGAGCACCGGCTTGGTGCTGATGTGCATCAGCCGATCGCTCACGCTGCCGAGGAGCACGCGTGCGACCGCGCCACGCCCACGGCTGCCTACCACGACCAGGTCCGCGTCCCCCGAAAGCGCCGCCTCCGCGAGGCTCTCCGCGGGCGATCCCTCGAGGACGAGCGTCTCCGCCTGGACGCCTGCTTCGCCCAGCCTGGTCAGCGAGTCTGCGAGCACCTTCTCGGCGTGCTCCCGGTTGCCCCGCTCGACCTCCTCGACGTTCAGCCCGTATGCGTCGGGCGGGAGCAGCAAGTGCGGCACCGCGTAGGCGAGCGTGAGCCGCGCGCCGAACCGGACGGCGATCTGAGCGGCCAGACGAGCCGCTTCCTGCGATGCTTCGGAACCGTCCACACCGACCAGGATGCGTCTCATGGCGGCCTCCTTCGAGGGCCCAGTACGGGCCCGGGGACTTGTGACTGGCGGGCGCGCACTCGCTCCGAGCCCGCTGACGCCTCGACCACTCTCATCCTTGCGTACAAGAGGGATGCCGCTCCACACGCCAGGCAGCTCCCCCAAGCGCGCCGGCCGCAGGGCTGTCGTCCTGCGCTAACGTACGCCCCATGAGCGAGCAGGACGCGCCGCCCATTGCAGAGAACAGGAGCACCCGCCAGGCGTTCCTGCTCGACGGTGGGCCCGAGGCCTACCCGCGCATGCTGGCTGCGCTCGGCCTGGCGAGATACGCGGTCCGACTGGAAGTGTACGCCTTCGCGAGCGACGGCGTGGGCCAGCGCTTCATCGCGGCCCTCTCCTCCGCGGCGGGTCGCGGCGTGCGCGTGACGGTGATCCTCGACGGCTGGGGCTCCGCCGGGGACGGCGGCGAGGTGGCTGCCCGGCTCCGCGACGCGGGCTGCCAGGTTGCCATCTACAACCCGCTCACCTCCCTGCTGGCCGGACGCTTTCGCCGCAACCATCGCAAGATCCTGATCGTCGACGACGAGGTCGCCTTCCTGGGGGGCATCAACATCGGCGACGAGTACGGCCGGATGGGCGAACCGGACGTGCCCCACTGGCTCGACCTGGCGGTCGAGCTCCGGGGGCCAACGGTGGGCTGGCTCGCGGACCGGCTCCAGGGCGCCCGCCTGCCGCCCCCGCGTGGCGGCGTACGGATCCACCTCTCCGGGCTGGGCGGAGGCCGGCTCCTGCGGCACCGGTACGTCAAGGCGATCGGCGGCGCTCGCCGGAGCGTGGTGGTCGCGAATGCTTACTTCCTGCCCGATCGACGACTGGTGCGCTCGATAACCGCCGCGGCGCGGCGGGGAGTGCAGGTGACTCTCGTCCTCCCGGGGCGCAGCGACGTCCCTCTCGCCCGGGCGGCTTCACGCAGCCTCTACGGCAAGCTGCTACGGGCGGGCGTGCGGATCCACGAATGGACGAGCACGGTGCTGCACGCGAAGGCGGCGGTCATGGACGGCCGGCGTCTCCTCATCGGCAGCTTCAACCTCGATCCGCTGTCGCTGGCGAATCTCGAGACGCTGGTCGAGCTCGAAGAGCCGGAGGTGGTCGCTGACGGCGCTGCCTGGATGGAGCGCCTCGTGCTGCAATCGCGGGCGGTCACGGAAGAGGAGCTGGCGGCACGTCCTCGCCTGGCGCGCTGGATCCTGGATCTGCTCGGACTGGCCGTTCTCCGCGTCGCACATCGGATCGGACGCCTGCTTGCGATGCGGTGAGATCCTCGCCGGCGGCCGCGGCGGGGGACGAGCCCCGCCCTACGGGAATCGGGGCACCCCATTACCGCTTGATCTACAACAGCTTTCGCTGACGAAGAGTCACTCGAAGTCCGCAGAAGGTGCGGCCTTTTCGAGCCGGACCGCAGAATTCGCAGCGGGGATCGCTGCAAGCGGCTGGCATTCCTCGATTGTTCCACTCGGCACGCCTCCTGTAAGGCCGGAGGGGGAGGGGCGCGAGATGAGTATCACCACAAGCGAAGCTGCGCGGCTACTCAGCTCGAGGCGCAAGGCGCTCGCGGGCGAAGGGCAGCACGGCACATGGAGCCCACTCGGCCCGCGAGTCGTGAATCCAGGCGCTCAGCGCGAGCTCGTCGAGATCGACGCCGCCATCGCGCGAATCGTCGAAGGCACCTACGGCACGTGCGAGGTCTGCGGTGGGGCCATCGGTCGCGATCGCTTGCGGGCTCTTCCCGAGATACGCCGCTGCGTCAACTGCAGCAGCTAGCGGGGGACAAGCCCCCGCGCCACGGCCAACAGCCTCCCAGAAGACTGCCCCAGGCAAAAAAAGAAGAATCGGAGGGGGTAGCTACCTGCCCCTCCGATTCCAGGACCGCACCGCCGGGCGGACCCCCCAGGCGGCTTTCATCCCCCTCGGCGACGAACCGCAGACTCTACCCGTGCACTCTTGAGTCCCGCACAAAGCGAGACTGGAGCCGGGAGCCCGCTCCTGTCGCAAGATGCCACCCGTGAACGGCGATGCTCGGTCGCCGGTCTCTGCGCGGTGGTGCGTCCCTTGCCGATATCGATCAGCAAGGGGAGGGCCATCCCGTCTCGCGCCTCACCGGGTAAGGATTTGCTGCGCGCAATCGCGCATACGGTCTTGCGCCGCACCCGAACACGGGGGCGAGGAGCCCTGAATAGGCCGCCGTTCTGCGGGCTCGGCCCGTTGACTCGGTGCGCTACCCGTTTCGGCCTCGGCGATGTGGGGGAAGCGGCTACCCCGCAGCCGATGCGGGACCGATCGAACACTTCCGCAGCACTTG
>Ga0299915_10001986_pt1 | contig 14985 bp, 13 predicted proteins | sample RVTome_13_FD_200263 | JGI IMG/M metagenome (GOLD analysis project Ga0299915, IMG submission 200263) | Soil microbial communities from uranium-contaminated site in the Upper Colorado River Basin, Wyoming, United States - RVT92D227 (version 2) ... | reverse complement strand
CGAAGAAGAGGCCGAACAGGATCAGCGCGAGCGAGGCCCCGAAGGGGTCGGAGATCGTGCCGCCGAGATTCTCGTCGAGGAAGGTGGCGGGAATGCCGAGCACGGTTTCGGCGCCGAACCAGGTGGCGAACACCATGGCCACCACCACAATCATCGGCAGCGCGCGGCCGGCAGTGATGTAGTCGCTGGCGCTGTGGACCTTGGTGGCGGCGTAGAGACCGATGCCGATCGAAAGGACGAGATAGAGAATGACGAATCCGATCAGCATGGCGAGTCCTTATCGCAGGGTGAAATAGAGAAAGCCGACTGTCAGCACGGCCAGCAGGCCGGCGATGGCGCCGAGCCAGCGGTTTCGGGCGTGCTGCTGGCGCAGCATGAGGGTGAGACCGGCCTCCAGCTGGGCCAGCCGGTTTTGGTTCAGTGCATGGTGCGCCAGCCGCGGCAGTTGCGGCAGCAGCGCCGCCCACTTGGGCGCTTCGGTCTGCAGGTTCTTCACCAGGGCGCGCCAGCCGACCTGTTCGTTCATCCAGCGCTCGAGGAAGGGCTTGGCGGTTTTCCACAGGTCGAGCTCGGGGTCAAGCTGGCGTCCGAGTCCTTCGATGTTGAGCAGGGTTTTCTGAAGCAGCACCAGCTGCGGCTGGATTTCCACGTTGAAGCGGCGCGAGGCCTGGAACAGCTGCAGCAGAACGCGGCCGAATGAAATCTCCTTTAGCGGGCGGTCGAACACCGGCTCGCACACCGCGCGCACCGCCGCCTCGAGCTCGTCCATGCGAGTGTCGGCCGGCACCCAACCGGATTCCAGGTGCGCCAGCGCCACGCCCTTGTAGTCGCGGCGGAAGAAAGCGAGGAAGTTGCGTGCCAGATACTGCTTGTCGATCTCGGTGAGCGTGCCCATGATGCCGAAGTCGAGCGCGATGTATTGCTCGGAGCCGGGACGAACCAGGATGTTGCCGGGGTGCATGTCGGCGTGGAAGAAGCCGTCGCGGAACACCTGGGTGAAGAAGATCTCGACGCCGGTGGCGGCGAGCTTCGGGATGTTCACGCCGGATTCGCCCAAGCGCCCGATCTGACTCACCGGGATGCCGTCCATGCGGTCCATCACCATCACGTCGCGGCCGCAGTAGTCCCAATACACTTCGGGCACCAGCAGCAGCGGCGAGTCCTTGAAGTTGCGCCGCAATTGCGAGCAGTTGGCGGCCTCGCGCATCAGGTCGAGTTCGTCTGCCAGGTGCTTCTCGAATTCGCTGATCACTTCGCGCGGGCGCAGGCGCTTGCCGTCGGCGAACAGCTTTTCGATCAGACCGGCGGCGGCATAGAGCAGCGACACGTCGTGCGCAATTACCGGCGCGATACCGGGGCGCAGCACTTTCACCGCGACGGCCGTGCCGTCGTGCAGGCGCGCGAAGTGCACCTGCGCCACCGAGGCCGAGGCGACCGGCGTGGCATCGAACTCGGCAAAGACTTCGGCCAGCGGTTTTTTGTAGGCCGCTTCCAGCGTGGCGATGGCTTCGGCGGAGGGGAAGGGCGGCACCCGGTCCTGCAGCTGGGCGAGTTCGTCGGCGATGTCGAGCGGCACCAGGTCGCGCCGGGTCGACAGCATCTGCCCGAACTTGACGAAAATCGGGCCCAGCGCCTCCAGCGCGCGCCGCAGCCGCACCCCCCGCGGCTCGGCGAGCGGCCGCCAGAACAGGGTGGCGCGCACCAGCCAGCGCAGCGGCCGCACCCGCTCGTGGCCGAGGAAAAACTCTTCCAGCCCGAAGCGCAGGCCGACGGCGAGGATGCGGGCGAGGCGCAGCAGCTTCATGGCTTGGGTGCTTCCAGTTGCCGCAGGCGGGCTTCCAGCCGCGCCACGTCGTCGGCGAGCGTGTCCACTTCACGGTTGAAGCGCGCGACATCGACCGCACGCGCCATCAATTCGGCTTCCTCGACCACGTATTCGCCGGCGTTATGGCCCAGCGCGGAGAAGGTGCGGGCGATGCCGGCGAGCGCATCGTGTCCGAGCGCATGCAGGCGATGCGCGGCGACGTCGCCGACGATCGGCGCGAGGTCGGCTTCGATGTCCCATTCCAGCTGTTTGAACACGCGATCGAGCGTTTGCAGAAGGGCGTCGTCGCCGCTGTAGTCGGCGTGGCGCAGCGCTTCGCGGCCGAAAAACGGCAGGCGGGTAAGGAGCGCGGCGGTGGGGCGGATGACGGCGTCGGGGACGTCGACCACCGCTTCGGAAAAATAGCCGTCGTCGGCGATGCGGAAATCGAACTGCGCCAGCGTCAGGTCGAAACGCACGCTGCAGCCGGCGTGGCGGCGCAAGGCCTCGGCTGCGCCGGGCGACTGCCGCAGCAGGTGGTTGAGGTTGCGCTCGAAGAGGGCTTCAGCGATCAAACCTTGAAGCCCTTGTGCAGGGCCACCACGCCGGCCGTCAGGTTGTGATAACTGACCCTGGCGAAGCCGGCGGCTTCCATCATGCCTTTCAGTTCTTCCTGCCCTGGGTGCATGCGGATCGACTCGGCCAGGTACTGGTAGCTGGCCGAGTCCTTGGCGACGAGCTTGCCCATCAAGGGCAACAATTTGAAGGAATACAGGTCGTAGGCCGGCTCCAGCGGCTTCCACACCTTGGAGAACTCCAGCACCAAAAGCCGCCCGCCGGGTTTCAGCACGCGGTTCATCTCGGCCAGCGCCTGATCCTTGTGGGTCATGTTCCTGAGGCCGAAGGCCACCGATACGCAATCGAAATAATTGTCGGGAAACGGCAGCCGCTCGCCGTCGCACTGCACGGTGGGCGGGTTCTTGCCCTCGTTCAGCATGCGGTCGCGGCCTTCGCGCAGCATGGAGAAGTTGATGTCGGTGAGCAGCACGGTGCCGGTTGCGCCGACTTCCTTCAGAAACAGGCGCGTCAGGTCGGCGGTGCCGCCAGCGACGTCGAGCACCTTCATGCCTGGCCGCAAACCCGCCTGCGCCACCGCAAAGCGCTTCCACAGCCGGTGCAGGCCGGCCGACATGAGGTCGTTCATGACGTCGTACTGGGCGGCGACGGAATGGAAGACCTCGGCCACTTTGGCCGCTTTTTCGGATTCGGCGACCTGCTTGTAGCCGAAATGGGTGGTTTTATCCATGGCAGAGGGGATGAGCGAATCAGCCGGGAATTCTACCAGCGCGCAGACTGGCAAGGGCTCGCGAGGATGGTCGGTGTCATAAATCAGTCATACTGCTGTCATAGGATGGCCAACATTCAATCAAAGCTGGAGTCACCATGGCTGCCAATATTCTGCTGGTCGAAGACGAACCCGGGATTCAGGAACTGCTGAAATTCAATCTGGCGCAGGCCGGGCATCAGGTCACCGCCACCGGCGACGCCGAGCATGCGCTGAAATTCCTGAAAAACACCCTGCCCGACGTCATCCTGCTCGACTGGATGCTGCCCGGTATGTCAGGCATCGACTTGTGCAAGCGCCTGCGCAGCGACGAACGCTACCAGCCGATTCCCATCATCATGCTGACTGCGCGCGGCGAAGAGCGCGACAAGGTGCTGGGGCTGGACACCGGCGCCGACGACTACATCACCAAGCCGTTCTCGCCGCGCGAGCTGGTGTCGCGCATCAAGGCCGTGCTGCGGCGCCGCGCGCCGCAGATGACCGACGAACCGGTGGAGATCGATGGCTTGAGGCTCGATCCCGCCAGCCACCGCGTGCAGGGGCGCGGCCAGGCGCTGGAACTGGGGCCGACCGAGTTCCGCCTGCTGCATTTCTTCATGACGCACCCCGAGCGCGTCTACTCGCGCACCCAGCTGCTCGACCAGGTGTGGGGCGACGACGTGTTCGTGGAAGAGCGCACGGTCGACGTCCACATCCGCCGCCTGCGGCTGGCGCTGGAGCCGTCCGGCCACGCCGAACTGATCCAGACCGTGCGTGGCTCGGGCTATCGCTTTTCGGCCGAAGTGGGATAATTCGCACTCCGCGTGCTTTGAATCGGCTATATGGGCTTCTGGTGGCGTCCGCTCGGTGTGCTGGTCAGCATATTGCTGGCGGCGCTGATTTTGTGGGCCGGCTCCGGCTGGGTGGCTGCGCTGGGCTTTCTGGCGGGCATCCAGGCCTTCGTCATGCTGCGCCGGCTGTGGCAGGAATTTCGCCTGTCGCGCTGGCTGGAAAACCCCGACGAAGTGGACCCGCCTGACGCCACCGGCACCTGGGGCGACATCTTCTACCGTCTGCAAAAACTCCAGCGCCGCCAGAAAGCCAGCCGCGGTCAGCTCACCTCGGCGCTCGAACAGTTCGAACATGCTGCGATGGCCGTGCCGGACGCCATGGTCATCCTCAACGGCAACGAGCAGATCGAATGGTGCAACCCCGCCTCGCGCAGCTACATGGGGCTGGATTGCGAGCGCGACCGCGGCCAGTTCGTGCGCTACCTGTTGCGGCAGGCGCATTTCCTGGACTTTCTCGATGCCGCCGATTATTCGCGCCGCCTGGTGTGCAAATCGCCGATCAACCGCGAACTGACCCTGTCGATGCAACTGGTGCCGTTCGGCGAAGGCAAGAAACTGCTGGTTGCGCGCGACATCACCGACCTCGAGCGGGTCGACGCCATGCGGCGCGACTTCATCGCCAACGTCTCGCATGAATTGCGCACGCCCTTGACCGTGGTGGGCGGTTTCGTCGAAACCCTGGCCGACGCGCCCGACCTGCCACCCAGCGAATCGCGCCGCTATTTCGACCTGATGCTGGACCACACCCGGCGCATGCAACATTTGCTGGACGACCTGCTGACCCTGTCGCGCCTGGAAAGCGCCGATCACACGCTGAAGGACGAGCCGGTCAATGTTCCCGAACTCGCCCACGTGCTGAAGACCGAAGCCGAGTCGCTGAGCCGGGGGCGGCATCGGGTCGAGCTTGAAATCGACAGCAGCGCCTGGCTGAAGGGCAACCTGCAGGAAATCCGCAGCGCGCTTGGCAACCTGGTGTCCAACGCCGTGCGCTATACGCCGGACGGCGGCGAGATCACCCTTGCCTGGCGCCAGCGCAACGGGGAGGGCGTCTTTTCCGTGGCCGACACGGGCGAGGGCATCGCGGCGGAACACATCCCACGCCTGACCGAACGCTTCTACCGTGTCGATCGCAGCCGCTCGCGCGAAACCGGCGGCACCGGGCTTGGGCTCGCCATCGTCAAGCATGTCCTCACCCGCCACGGCGCGCGGCTGGACATCCAGTCCATACCCGGCAAGGGCAGCACCTTTGCGGCGATCTTCCCCTCGCAGCGCCTGATGGCCGCCCCGCCTTCCGCTACCGTGATTCCTTTCCCGTCCCAGGAACAAGCAGCCGGTTGATTGCATCGGCCAGCTGGGCGTCCGTGGGCGCCGCATGAGGTGTGTCGCGCTGTCTGGCGCCCCACACCGGATTGGGAAAATGCGGGTCGTCGGCAAAGCGCGGAATCACATGCCAGTGCAGGTGCGGCACCACGTTGCCGAGCGAGGCAAGGTTGATCTTGTCGGGCGCCATCACCTCTCGCAGCGCTGCTTCGGCGGCGAACACCACGCGCATCAGCGCCTGCTGGTCAACCGGCGACAGGCCGCTCATTTCCTTGACGTGCGCATTCAGGATGACGCGCAGAAAGCCGGGGTAATCCGGTTCGTCGGCGCGCACCACACGGCAGAAGTCGTCCTGCCACAGCAGCATGCCGCCGGGCGTGTCGCACAGCGAACAACTCAAAGCAGTACCCGCTCGATGCCGCCGTTGCCGACGCGCGCGAGGTAGCTCGCCATCCAGTTCTCCCCCAGCAGCTTCTTCGCCAGCTCGATCACGATGTAGTCCGGCGTGGTGTTCGTGTCGTCGCTGTAGCGTGCCAGGCCTTGCAGGCACGACGGGCAGCTGGTGAGGAGCTTGACCGGCTGCTTGCCGTCACCCAATGCGGCAACGCCGGCGCGGATTTCCTCTTCCTTGCGGAAGCGGATCTGCGTCGAGATGTCCGGGCGGGTGACGGCGAGCGTGCCGGATTCGCCGCAGCAGCGGTCGGACAATTGCACGCCACCACCGAGCAGCGCGTTGGCGACTTTCATCGGCGCGTGGGTCTTCATCGGCGTGTGGCAGGGATCGTGATAGAGGTACTTCTCTCCGCTGACATCGTCCAGTTTCACGCCCTTCTCCATCAGGTATTCGTGGATGTCCAGGAGGCGGCAGCCGGGGAAGATCTTCTCGAATTCGTACTTCAGCAGCTGGTCCATGCAGGTGCCGCACGACACGATCACGGTCTTGATGTCGAGGTAGTTGAGCGTGTTGGCGACGCGGTGGAACAGCACGCGGTTCTGCACTGTAATCGCCTCGCCCTTGTCGGCCTGCCCGCCCGCGGTCTGCGGATAGCCGCAGCACAGGTAGCCGGGCGGCAGCACGGTCTGGGCGCCGAGTTCGAACAGCATGGCCTGGGTGGCGAGGCCGACCTGAGAGAACAGCCGCTCGCTGCCGCAGCCGGGGAAGTAGAACACCGCGTCGGATTCGTCGGACAGCTTGGCCGGATTGCGCAGGATGGGCACGATGGATGGATCTTCCAGCCCCAGGAGCGCGCGCGAGGTTTTCTTCGGCAGCCCGCCGGGCATCGGCTTGTTCACCAGGTGGATGACCTGCGCGACGAGCTTGGGCTTGCCCAGTGAGGCGGGCGGGTTTTTCGTCTGAGCCTGGATCAAGCCCATGCGCTTGAACAGCGTGTGCCCCGCTCGTTGAGCGGCGTAGCCCCACTCGATCAAGGGCTTCCGCAGCGCCTTGATGGTGGCGGGATCGGTTGCGTTGAGAAAAGCCATCGACGCCCAGGTGCCGGAATTGAATGTCTTCTTGCCCTGCTTGCGCAGCAGATTGCGCATCGCGATCGACACATCGCCGAAGTCGATGTCGACTGGGCAGGGGTTCTTGCACTTGTGGCACACCGTGCAGTGGTCGGCGACGTCGCCGAACTCGTCGAAGTGCTTCAGCGACACGCCGCGCCGCGTCTGCTCTTCGTACAGGAACGCCTCGATCAGCAGCGAGGTGGCGAGAATCTTGTTGCGCGGGCTGTACAAAAGATTGGCGCGCGGGATGTGGGTATTGCACACCGGCTTGCACTTGCCGCAGCGCAGGCAGTCCTTGATCGAATCGGCGATCGCTTCGGTTTCCGAGGCTTCGAGAATGATCGACTCGGCTTCCAGCAGATTGAACGACGGCGTGTAGGCATTGCGCAAATCCGCGCCGGGCAGGAGCTTGCCCTTGTTGAAGCAGCCGCTCGGGTCGACCTTCCGCTTGTAGTCGGCGAACGTCGCAATGGTGGCGTCGTCGAGGAATTCAAGCTTGGTCAGCCCGATGCCGTGCTCGCCCGAGATCACCCCGCCGAGGTCGGTAGCGAGTTTCATGATGCGCGCGACCGCCGCGTTGGCGGCCTGCAGCATGGCGTAGTCGTCGGAATTGACCGGGATGTTGGTGTGCACGTTGCCGTCGCCGGCGTGCATGTGCAGCGCCACGAAGACGCGGCTTTTCAGGATGTCCTGGTGGATGCGGTCGCAGGCTTCGAGCACCGGGATGTATTCGCGGCCGATGAAGAGCTGGTGCAGCTCGCGCCGTACCTCGCGCTTCCACGACACGCGGATGTGCTTGTCGCGCAAGGCGGTGAAGATCGTTCCGCTTTCGTGCGGCGCATCGAGATCGTTCAGGTAGCCCTGCCAGCGGGCTTTCACCGAATCGATCAGGGCCTGCGCATGCTGGCGTTTCTCCTCCACCTGCGCGGGATCGGCGATGGTGTCCTCATCTTCCAGCAGCGGCAGCTTGCCGGCGAAGAATTCGCCCAGCGCATCGAGCAGCTTCAGCTTGTTGGAGATCGACTGTTCGATGTTGATGCGCTCGATGCCGTCGGTGTAGTCGCCCAGGCGCGGCAGCGGGATCACCACGTCTTCGTTGATCTTGAAGGCGTTGGTGTGGGCCGCGATCGCCGCGGTGCGGGCGCGGTCGAGCCAGAATTTCCTGCGCGTTTCCGCCGACACTGCGATGAAGCCTTCGCCGCCGCGTGCGTTGGCGAGCTGGACGATCCTGGATGCGGCTTCGCCGACCGCGACCGCGTTGTCCGACACCACGTCGATCAGCAGCACCATGTTCGGGCGGGTGGCGCGCGGTGCCTTGGTCGCGTAACCGACCGCCTTGACGTAGCGTGCGTCGAGGTGTTCCAGGCCGGCGAGCAGGATGTCGGGATGGGCGTCGCAGTAATCCTTCACTTCGACGATGGCGGGCGTGGCGTCGCGCGCGCTGCCGAAAAACTCCAGGCAGACGGTGCGGGTGTGCGCGGGCAGCCGGTGCAGGATGAAACGCGCCGAGGTGATCAGGCCGTCGCAGCCTTCCTTCTGGATGCCGGGCAGGCCGGCGAGGAACTTGTCGGTGACGTCCTTGCCTAGCCCGATCTTGCGGAAGCGGCTGCCGGGGATGGTGAGGATTTCCGGCGAGCCCTTGGCCGTTTTGCCGTCTGCCGCGAAACGGCGGATTTCGAAGGTGGCGGCGGGCGCGTCGTGGATCTTGCCGCGATTATGGTTGAGCCGCGTGACCTCGAGCCAGTCGGCGTCCGGCGTCACCATCCTCCACGACACCAGGTTGTCCAGCGCGGTCCCCCACAACACGGCCTTCTTGCCGCCGGCGTTCATCGACACGTTGCCGCCGATGGTTGAGGCGTCGGCCGAGGTCGGATCGACCGCGAACACCAGGCCGGCGGCGTCGGCCGCGTCCATCACCCGCTTGGTGACGACGCCGGCGCCGCAGTGGATGGTCGGGATCTCGAATTCGCAGCCGGGCAGGTGCAGCATTTCGACCGCACTCATCGCCTCGAGCTTCTCGGTGTTGATGACCGCCGCTCTATCGGAGAGCGGCACCGCCCCACCGGTGTAGCCGGTGCCGCCGCCGCGCGGGATGATGGTCAGCCCCAGCTCGATCAAGCCGGCGACCAGCGCGGCCATCTCGGCTTCGGTATCCGGGGTCAGCACCACGAAGGGGTATTCCACCCGCCAGTCGGTGGCGTCGGTGACGTGCGAGACGCGCGCCAGGCCGTCGAAGCCGATGTTGTCCTTGCGGGTGACGCCGGCCAGGCGGCGCTGGATGCGCGCACGCAGGCTGGCAGTGTCGGCGAACCAGGCCTCGAATTCCCGCACCGCGCGTCCGGCCGCCGCCAGCAGCTGGCCCACCAGCTCGTTGCCCTGGCGCCGCACGTCGATCTCGTGCAGGCGATGCCGCAGCGCGTCGACCAGCATCTGCCGCCGTCCGGGATTGTCGAGCAGGTCGTCTTCCAGGTAGGGATTGCGCCGCACCACCCAGATGTCGCCCAGCACCTCGAACAGCATGCGTGCGGAGCGGCCTGTCCTGCGCTCGCCGCGCAGGGTGTTGAGCGCGTCCCAGGCATCGGCGCCGAGCAGGCGGATGACGATTTCGCGGTCGGAAAACGAGGTGTAGTTGTAGGGGATTTCCCGGAGACGGGCGGTCATTGGCGGATGGCGCTGCAAAAACCACATTTTACGGGATATGGCCACACTTCGGGAGAGCGGGCAGGCCGTGACAGGGGCGAAAAACCCGATTGGTATATTGGTTTTAGGGCCTTTAGTTTTTGCCAGCCAAGCCGTTACACGATGAAGGGCGGGATATTCACCACACGATTCATCTTCTGGAGATCGGTGTGCAGTTTGGTTTGAGCATCAAACTCATCGGTTATGTCATGGCGGGGGTATTGATCACCTCGGCAGCCATTGGCGTGGTGCGAGTCCAGAACGAGCGCGGTCCGCTCAACGACATGATCGACAAGGCGGGCCAAAGCGTGGCCAATGCCACGGCTTCAGGCGCGGCCTCCCTGGTTGCCGGATACGACTACGGCAATCTGGAAATCCTCGCCACCAATGTTGCGCGACAGGCCAACGTCATTCGCGTCATCATCCAGAACCAGGGGGGGCGGGTGATGAGCCAGGCAGCCGGGAACGAGTCCGGAACCGCCAAGCGTTTCGAGTCCCCCGTCTTGTTCGACGGCCAGCCCATCGGCAATGTGAGTGTCGACATTTCCACCAACGCCCTGGAAAACGCGCTCAGCGCGCTTTATTGGCGCGTTTTTGTCGAGCAGATTGTCTTTGGCGCGATCCTCGGCCTGATTGTCTATTTCTTTACCGCGAGCGGCATCGTCTCGCCGATCCTCAAGCTGACGACGGTCATGGAGGAGGCGGTGAACAAGGGCGACTCCTTCATCGCCCGCGATCTGGAGGTGAAAAGCCGGGACGAGATCGGGCGGCTGGTGTCGGTGTTCAACACCCTGAACAAATCGCTCTCCAGCTATCACCACCAGTTGCACAGCAAGATCGACTTTGCCAACCAGGAACTCCAGGTCAAAAACGTTCAGCTCGAAAAGCGCACGCTGGAACTCGAGCGTGCGCTCGATATGCTCGGCACCATGGCCACGACCGACTGGCTGACCGAATTGCCCAACCGCCGGAAATTCGATGAAACCCTGTCGCGGATGTTTCATCAGTCCCAGCGGTTTGCGGAAGAGATCACGCTGGTGCTGTTTGACATCGACCACTTCAAGCTGATCAACGACAGCCATGGACATGGTGCCGGGGATCAGGTGTTGCGCGATATCGGCACGCTGCTGCGCCTGCATGTCCGCAAGTCCGATCTGCCTGCGCGTCTGGGGGGCGATGAGTTCGGCGTCATTCTGTACCACACGAATGCAGAGCAGGCCGAAATGTTCGTCGAGAATCTCCTGGCCGGCGTGCGGGAATATGCATTTGAATACGATGGATTCCGGCTGAATGTCGGCCTCAGTGTCGGCATTGCGCAATTCAACGCGTCCATGAAAGCCCCCCAGGCGCTCTACTACGCCGCCGACCATGCGCTTTATCAGTCCAAGAAGGCCGGGCGTGGCCGTTACAGCGTGTTTTCCGAAGCAACCCACTCCCAGGAGAGACAGGCATCATGAAAACGAAGCAGGCATTCCAGACCGTGCTGACAGCCCTTCTTGCAGGCGCATCGCTTGCGTCCGCCTGGGCAGCCCCGGCCCCGAAAGCCACGGCGGCCAATGTGACCATGGGTTCCGTTGCCATGGATATCCCGGTCGAGATGATCAAACGCATGAGCGCGCTGACCAATCATCTTGCGCTGAACACGCAACTCAACGTCCGCTTCCGGCCATCGCCGAATCTGGGTTCTGCCGTGGAGGACCTGGGCACCGGCCAGACGCAGATTGCCTACCTCACGCCGGTTGCCTATATCGAGGCGCGCAAGAAATACGGGGTGATTCCGCTGGTTGCGCCCACCACCGACGGACGTCCGCACTTTTCCCTGGTGATCGGCGTGAAGGCCGGCTCAGGCATCAGCTCGCCGGACGGGCTCAAGGGCAAGCGCTTTGCCTTTGGCGATGAAAAGGCCTTGCTGCAAAGGGCGGCGGTCGAGTCGATGGGGCTGAAGTCCGGCGACTTCACAGCCTTTGCCTACCTCAAGCATTACGACAACATTGCCAAGGCGGTGCTGGCAGGCGACTTCGACGGCGGCATCCTCAAGGATTCCATCGCCGACGAGTTCAAGGGCAAGGGCATCGCGGTGGTGGGCAGCACCGCGCCGTTGCCTTCGTACATCTTCGCCGTGCATCCCGGCATGCCGGTGGCGGTGCGCAACCAGTTGCGCAATGCGCTGCTGGCGCTGAACAAGAGCACGCCCGAGCGGGCCGCCACGCTGGAAGCATTCGACAAATCCTATGACGGCTTCGTCGTGGTCGACGACCCTGCCTACGACACGGTGCGCAAGCTGATCCAGCCTTTCCAGAAATAAGGCGGACGGATTACCGGAACAGCCGCCGGGCAGTCGTCGCGCCGCCCAGAACCAGCGCCCCCGCGACGATGCCTGCCAGCGCATCGATCAACAGCGGGGCAACTACAGCCAGCACGCCGCCGATCGCAGGCAGGACTTCCACGGCCTGGACGACGGCGTGGACCAGGCCGTGCGCGCCCGGCATGCCGTGGACCAGGATGCCGCCGCCGACCAGGAACATCGCGGCGGTGCCGATGACTGACAGGCTTTTCATCAGAACCGGCGCGGCGGCGAGGATGCGACGCCCCAGCGCGCGTACCCAGCGGGCGGGGCGCTGGCTGAAGTAGAGTCCGACGTCGTCGAGCTTGACGATGCCGGCCACCAGGCCGTAGACGCCGATGGTCATGACGAGCGCGATGCCGGCGAGCACGGTGACCTGTTTGCCGAACGACGCGGCGGCGACGGTGCCGAGGGTGATGACGATGATTTCGGCGGAGAGGATGAAATCGGTGCGGATCGCGCCCTTGATCTTGTCCTTTTCCAGCGCGACCAGATCGATTTCCGGGTCTTCCAGCGCGTGGGCGAGCTCGGCGTGGTGGGCGGCCTCCTCGCTGGGGCTGTGCAAGTATTTGTGCGCCAGCTTCTCGAATCCTTCAAAACAGAGAAACGCGCCGCCCAGCATCAACAGCGGCGTTACCGCCCATGGCGCGAAGGCGCTGATGGCGAGCGCCGCCGGAACCAGTATCGCCTTGTTGACGAGCGAGCCCTTGGCCACCGCCCACACCACCGGCAGCTCGCGCTCGGCCTTCACGCCGGCGACCTGCTGGGCGTTCAGCGCGAGGTCGTCGCCCAGCACGCCGGCGGTTTTTTTCGCCGCCACCTTGGTCATCACCGACACATCGTCGAGGATGGTCGCGATGTCGTCGATCAGGGCGAGCAGGCTGGCGCCGGCCACCTTAATCCCCCAGCTGAATCTGCCCCGCCTTCTCGGCGGCGGCAAAATCCAGCATTTTCTGGATCGACAGCCGGGCGCGGGCGCGGATGGACTCCTCGATATGGATTTCGTTGCCGCCGGATTCCAGCACGGCGGCCAGATTCCGCAGGCCGTTCATCGCCATCCACGGGCAGTGCGCGCACGACAGGCAGGTCGCGCCTTCGCCGGCGGTGGGCGCTTCCAGCAGCAGCTTGCCGGGCGCGGCGGCGTGCATCTTGTGGAAGATGCCGTTGTCGGTGGCGACGATGAATTCGGGATGGGGCAGGGTGCGCACCGCCTCGATCAGCTGGGTGGTCGAGCCGACCACGTCGGCCAGCGCGATCACCGATTCCGGCGACTCCGGGTGCACCAGCACCGCCGCGTTCGGGTGTTCGGCGCGCATTTTTTTCAGCGCTTCGGCCTTGAACGCCTCGTGCACCACGCACGAGCCCTGCCACAGCAGCATGTCGGCGCCCGTGACGCGCTGCACGTAGTCGCCCAGATGGCGGTCCGGCGCCCACAACAGCTTGTGGCCCTGCTGGTGCAGGTACTTGACGATCTTGGCGGCGATGCCAGAGGTGACGACCCAGTCGGCGCGCGCCTTCACCGCGGCGCTGGTGTTGGCGTAGACGACCGACACCCTGTCCGGATGGGCGTCGCAAAACGCCGTGAACTCATCCGCCGGGCACGCCAGGTCGAGCGAGCAGTCGGCGTTGAGGTCGGGCATGATGACGCGCTTTTCCGGGTTGAGGATCTTGGCCGTCTCGCCCATGAACTTGACCCCGGCGACGATCAGCGTCCTCGCCGGATGGGCATGGCCGAAGCGCGCCATCTCCAGCGAATCGGACACGCAGCCGCCGGTTTCCTCGGCCAGGTCCTGCAGGTCGGCGGACGTGTAGTAATGCGCGACCAGCACCGCATCCTGCTGTTTCATCAGCGCCTTGATGCGCGCTTTCAGCGCCGTTCGCTCGTCGTCGGTGAGTACTTCCTCCACCATCGGCGGCGGCTGGATCACGGGTTTGACCGGAACGGGAAAGGCAAGGCTCATCGGGCGGCTCGAAGATCGACAAATGAAAAGTTTCCAAGTATAGCGCTGCGCGACGGGCGTTTTCACCTGCCCACGCCCGGGTTTTTCTGGAGCGAAACAGGGCTTTTGCCTTATCCTTGCGCCTCTATGCAACAGCTGCTTCTCGATATCCGCCCGCCCGCCCAGCCCGAACTCGCCCGCTTTGTGGCAGGGCGCAATGTCGAGCTGATGGCGCAGTTGCAGGCCATGCTCGATGGCACCGCGGCCGAGCGCATGGTCTACGTGTGGGGTGCGCCGGGCAGCGGCAAGAGTTATCTGCTGGCGGCCTGGGCGCACGCCTGCGAGGCGCGCGGGATGACGGTCGATTTCAGCGGTCAGCAGGCGGCGCAGGCGGTGATCGCGGACCAGGTGGAAACCTGGAGCGAAGCGCAGCAGCTCGCCGGCTTTGCGACGTTCAACCGGGTGCGCGAGGCGGGCGGGCTGTGGCTGGCGGCGGGGAACGCGGCGCCGGCCGAGCTGCCGTTGATGCCGGAATTGCAGACCCGGCTGGGCTGGGGGCTGGTGTTCCAGCTGCACGGGCTGCACGACGCCGAGAAGCGCGCCGCGTTGAGCCAGCACGCCGAAACCCTGGGTTTCCGGCTGGAGCCCCAGGTGGCGGACTATCTGCTGAATCACACCGCGCGCGACATGCAGAGCCTGCTGCGGGTGCTGGAGGCGCTCGACCGCTTCAGCCTGGAAACGCGGCGTCCGATCACACTGCCGCTGCTGCGGCAGCTTCTGGCGGGCGCCCGGCCCTGATCAGGCTTGGCCTTGCTGGGCCTGCTGGTCGGCGATGTCCTTGTGGACCTGCGCCATGTCCAGCCCCATCACCTGATCGATCAGCGAATCCAGCGCGTTGGCGGGCAGCGAACCGGCTTCGGAGTACAGGATGACCTGTTCGCGGAACACCATCAGCGTGGGAATGGAGCGGATCTGGAAATAGCCAGCCAGTTCCTGCTCGACTTCGGTGTTGACCTTGGCGAAGACGATGTTGGCGTGCTTGTCGGACGCGGCTTCGAAAATTGGCGCAAACCCGCGGCAGGGACCGCACCAGGGCGCCCAGAAGTCGACGACGACGACATCGTTGCCGTTGATGGTGGATTCGAAATTGTCCTTGGTGAGTTCGATAACGGCCATGCTGGTTTCCTGCCAATTGAATAAAATAAAAAGGCGCGAGG
>Ga0299915_10001985_pt1 | contig 14990 bp, 14 predicted proteins | sample RVTome_13_FD_200263 | JGI IMG/M metagenome (GOLD analysis project Ga0299915, IMG submission 200263) | Soil microbial communities from uranium-contaminated site in the Upper Colorado River Basin, Wyoming, United States - RVT92D227 (version 2) ... | reverse complement strand
ATGCGGGCGCGAGTCTCGATGACCTCGCTGCTCGGTGGCCGCGCGACGAGGGTGCATTCTGCGAGGAGCGGGCCGAGTTCCTGCTGTATCCGGAATGACAGGAGGCGGTCGATCGTCGTCTTGGGGCCGTCCAACCGAGCGAGCGCGCGAGGTAACACCATGACCAGCAAGCGCGTCGCGCTGTTCGGCGGCAGCTTCAACCCGCCGCATATCGCGCACGAGCTCGTGGCGCTGTACGTCCTCGAGACGCAGCCTGTCGACGAGCTGTGGTTCGTGCCGGTGTACGCGCACCCGTTCGGCAAGGAGCTCGCGGCCTACGATCATCGCGTCGCGATGTGCGAGCTCGTCGCGAATTCGCTCGGACCGCGCGCCAAGGTCAGCCGAGCGGAGGAGGAGCTCGCGTTGCGGCCGGGCTTCGGGGTCAGCCGGACGCTCGATCTCGTCGAGCATCTCGCGCGACCGGGAATCGAGCTCCGGCTGGTCATCGGTGCCGACATCCTCGGCGAGACGGCGAAGTGGCACCGCTGGAACGACGTCGTCGCGCGGGCGCCGTTGATCGCGGTCGGGCGCAGCGGCTTTGCCTTGCCCGCAGGCAGCACCGTCACGGGTGTGACGATGCCGGAGGTCTCGGCGACCCAGATCCGCGAGCTGATCGCGGCGGGCGGCACGAACGCGCCGGGGCCGGTACGGGTCGACCAACTATTGCCCCGCGACGTATTGCGGTATATCGCAACGCACCACCTCTACCAGAGCGCCTCGTGACCGCACGCAACCCCACCACCTTCATCGTCGGAGCCGGCCCCGTCGCGACCGCACTCGCGGGTTCGTTGCGGCTAGGCGGCGTGCCGGTGGTGGGGCTGTGGGCGAGGCGTGCGGCGCCGGCACGTGCCGCAGGATCCATCGCGGGTGTCGCGGCGTTCTCGTCGGCGCCTCCCGATGTGCTGCTCGAGACCGAGGTCGTGATCCTCGCGGTGCGAGATCAGGTGATCGGCGAGGTCGCGCAGATGCTCGTCGGCACCGGGCTCGTCAACCGCCGTCACGTCCTGCTCCACTGCGCGGGCGCCGCCTCCGCGAAGGAGGTCTTCGGCAAGATCGCCGACAGCGTCGCAGGCATCGGCACGATGCACCCGCTCTCGGCGATCGCCGATGGCAAGACGGCGATGCGCGCGCTCAAGGGAACCGTGTTCGGGATCGAGGGCGACGAGATCGGCCGGACGACGGCGACGAAGCTCGTGACCGCGCTCGGTGGGGTCACGCTCGCGCTCGACGGCAGCCAGATGGCCGCCTACCACGCCGCCGCCGCGCTCGCCTCGAACTATGTCGTCGCGGCGATCGATGCGGCCGCTGCCGCGCTCGCGTGTGCGGGGATCGCGCCCGACAAGGCCGCGCTCGCACTCGTCCCGCTGGCGGAGGGCGCGCTGCGAAACATCACGGCGCACGGAACCACCGCGGGCCTCACGGGGCCGGTTCGACGAGGCGACGTCGAGACGATTCAACGTCACCTCGATGCACTTCGTGCGCGTCCGGAGCTTGTCGAAATCTATCGCGCGCTTGCACGGCGCGCGGTCGAGATCGCAGCGCGCATCGACGGTCCCGACGCACCGGATCGTGCGGGGCTCGACGCGATTCGCAGCCTGCTCGGATCATGACCAAGGCCTCGCGAGGCCCCGAGCGAGCGAGACTCCGGACAATCGTCGATCCTACTTTCGGGCCTACACCACGCTCGGGTAGCATCGTCCCCGATGAGCGCTCGTAGCATCCTCGTGTCGTCGATCCTGTCGTGCTTTGTCGGTGCGCTCTTCGCGGTCAGCTGGCCGTCGGAGGCGCTCGCCGACAAAGCCGAGAAACCGAACGCCACGTTCGCCGGCAGGATCATGCTGAGCGACAAGCGGTTCCCGCAGTCGGCCAAGAGCCTTGGCGCGTTCAACGCCCAGGTGAAGCGGATGTCGAAGACGAACTTCGCCGAGGACAAAGAGAAGAAGTCCTGGAAGATCTACTTCGCGGGCTTCCTCAAGACGCCGCTCAACGACGTCGAGTACGTCGTGAAGCTGTACGAGCTGACCGGACGGGGTCAGCAGTTGCTCGTCACGTTCGAGCAGTTCACCGACCAGCGCGGGCAGGCCGCCCTGATGTCGTACATGACGCTCGAGCGCAAGACCGTCGGTGTCAACAAGGAGCTGCTGCTGACGATGGAGAACAAGGGCAAGGTCCTTGCTTCGACGCGCTTCAAGATCCTCGGCGAGGGAGACCGCTACACCGGCAAGGTCAACTTCTCCGAGGACGAAGCGAATGGCGGCGCCAAGAAGGAAGAGGACGAGTAGCTCTACTTCGCGCTGACGTCGAGCTCGACGTCGAACGTGCTCGGCGACCGCGCCTCGTTCTCCGGTGGGAACACGCGCAGGTGGTAGATCCCGGCGGTCTTGTAGTCGAAGCCAAAGCCGAACTGGTCGGGATTGTCCTGGCGCGGGCGGGCCATGATGCCGGTCGCGCGGTGCGCGGGATCCTCGATCGTCACGATGAGCTGGTCCGCGACGATCGGCGCGCCGAGCTTGTTGCGGAGCTCGACATGGAGGCGTGCACGGCCCACGACAAACGGATCGGGGACCCAGACCCGGAGCCGAGTCTCACCGTCGTCGCGGAACAGCTCGCGCCGGGTGATGGGGCGCTCCTCGCGATCGATGCCCGAGGCGCTGCTGTCGCCGAGCCGCAAGACGGCGAACGCGACGATCGACAGCGCGAGTGCGCCGGCGGCACCGACGGCCAGCCAGCGCAGGCGTGATGGCGTCCGAGCGACGTCGAGGTCGACGATCAAGGGTGTCGACTCCAGCGACTCACTGGCCGTGGGGTGGTGCAGCATCGGGCGATCGCGCCGGGTCGATGCGGTCTTGCGCTTCGGCCGGGGCGCGGCCGGAGGGTCATCCCGGAGCGCCTGACCCTCGAGTGCATCGAGGGTGTCGTCGATCAGCTCGACGACCGCGTCCGCCGTGGGAATGCGCTCGTCGGGCTTCTTCGCCATCAGCGAGAGCACGAGTCGATCCAGGTTCTCGGGAATGTCCGCGTTCCGCTCGCTCGGTCTAGGAGCGGGTCGTCCGAGGTGTGCGAGCAGGACCTCGAAGCCGGAGCCCTCGAACGGCGTCGAGCCGGTGACGAGCTCGAACAGCAAGCACCCGAGCGCGTAGAGGTCGGCGCGTGCGTCGACCACCTCGCCGTGCGCCTGCTCGGGCGACATGTAGTGCGGCGTTCCGATCAGGCCGCCGGACGTCAGGCGAGTGGCATCGGCGTTGCCGGGCTTGCAGACCGCGATGCCGAAATCGACCAGCGTGATGCGATCGTCTCCGTTGCGATCGCGTCGCCACATGATGTTCGTCGGCTTGAGGTCGCGATGCACGACGTCGGCCGCGTGGGTCTCGGAGAGCGCGCTCGCGATCTGGCGCGCGATCCCGAGCGCGCGCACGACCGGGAGCGGACCGTCGTTCAGGATCCGATCGAGCGGCTGACCCTCGAGCAGCTGCATCGCCAGGTACGGCCGGCCATCGCTGAGCTCGCCGACCGCGTAGATCGAGACGACGCCGGGGTGATCGATCCGCGCCGCCGCGCGCGCCTCGCGAGCGAACCGCCGCGCCATGATCGGGTCCGCGGCGATCTCGAAGGTCGGCACCTTCAGCGCGACCTCGCGATCGAGCCCGACCTGGCGACCGCGATACACCGTGCCGAACGCGCCACCGCCGACCACGCCTTCGATCGCGAAGCCATCGATCTTCGTCCCGACGAGGCTCGCGGCCGCCTTCGACTTGCTGCTCTGCTGGGTCGCCGCGACCGGATCGAAGCTCTGCCCGATCTCGGACGTGAGCACGGCCCCACATTCGGGACAGAACCGCCCCGACTGTTCCGGAGTCGTCGTCGAGCATGCCAGGCAGATCTGCACGTCAACCTCGAAGGTAGCAGTCGGCGCCGATTCGAGATGTTCGAGTGTGTGAACGAGGCCGAATTCGTGGTTCCAGTCACCGACTATCCGGGCATGGATTCTCTGTGGCATCTTGCGTAGCTGGAGGCTCGGCCCGGCCGTACCTCTCCCCTGGCAACGTGACGCCCCGTCGACTGGCAAAATTCAGCGCGCTCGCGGTGCTGTTCGCGACCTCCGCGTCGTTCGCGGGCGGGATGGTGCTGCCGATCCGCGGCGTCCGGACGCTCGCGCGAGGCGGCGCATTCGTGGCGGGGGCCGACGACGCGGACGCGCTCTGGCTCGACCCCGCGGGCCTCGCCCACCTCGCCGGCAACAACAAGCGCGCGCTGCTGTTCGACGCCGCGTTCGTGTATCAAACCGTCGACTACACGCGCCTCGACGGCGACGGCAACCCGCTGCCGAAGGTCACCAACCTCCAGCCCGGGCAACCGATTCCGACCCTCGCCGGGGCGCTCGGCATCGGTGATCGGCTCGTGATCGCCGGCGGCCTCGCTTCGCCGTACAGCTCGTTTCATCGCTACGCGGCTGACGGGCCGCAGCGGTATGGATCGGTGAGCCTCGACGGATCGTTCTTCGTCATCATCACCGCGGGCGTGGCCTACAAGGTCGACGATCGGCTGCGCATCGGCGCGACGGTGCAGAACCTGGTGTCGCGCATCGCCTCGCGAATCGTCGTCTCGGGGTGCCCGGGCGCGATGACGTGTGCCGTCGAGGATCGCAGCTTCGACACCTCGATCGAGATCGAGCAGACCGACTACTTCTCGCCGAGCGGCTCGATCGGCGTGCAATACGATGCCGCGGACTCGCTCACGCTCGGCCTCGCGATCCAGGCGCCGATGGTGGTCTCCGGATCGGGAACCCTGAAGCTCGAGCTTCCGACGTCGACGTTCTTCGACGGGGCCTCGGTCAGTGGCGATGCCGGCCGGATCGCGTTCACGCTCCCTCCGGCCGTCCGTGCCGGCATCGAGTGGCGCCCCGACGAACGCTGGCGCATCGAGGCCGCGCTCGATGTCGAGCTGTGGTCGATGCACGACCAGATCGAGATCGAGCCCGAGAACGTGAGGATCGAGAACGCGCCGGGCGGTCCGTACACCGTGTCGCCGATGGTGATCCCGCGGCAGTACACGACCTCGTTCTCGCCGTCGCTCGGGATCGAGTGGCACGGTCCGAACGTCATGTTCGGAGCGGGGTACGGATACGAGACCGCTGCCGCGCCGCCGAGTCATGTCTCCGTGCTCACCGTCGATGCCTCGAAGCACCTCGTCGGGATCGGGGGTGGCTACGAGCAGGAGGGATGGCAGATCGGCGCCGCGGCCGGCTTCGTCGCGGTCTCGGGCGTCGAAGTCCCGCTCGCCGAGGCACGGGTCCCGCAGCTCGCACCGATCGCGGATCAAGCCACCGGCGTGATCGTCAACGCCGGCTCGTATCGAAGCCGTTACGTCGTCGCCGGGCTGCGCTTCGCGCGGCGCTGGTGATGACGAACGATCGCGGCACGCACCGAACGACGCCAGCGATCACGTGACGGGGCTCAGGCGACCGCGCGGAGCGTCGCCGCAACCTGCGGCGCCAGCGCGCTCTCGATCAACGCCAGCGCGCGATCGGTGCGAACGGCGAGCGGCTCGGCCGGGAGGCCGAGGTTCGTGTGCATCTCGGCGGCGTCGAGGCTGCCGAGCAGCACCGACCACGCGAGGTCGGCGATCTCGCGCGCGTTGACCTGACGGTAGAGGCCGGCGTGGATGCCGTCGGCCACGCACGCTCCGATGTGGTCCTGGATCCGGCCGATGCCGGCGGACACCGCAACCACGACCTCGTCGGAGAGCTGGGGCCGGATCGCGGGCTGCGCGAGCAGCCGCAGGATGCGCGGGCCCTCGGGATCTTTCTCAGCCCAGCGGACCAGGATGCTCCAGGTCTCACGCAGCCGGTTGCTGACCTCGGTCTCCTCGCGGACCTGCGCCATGTCGACATCGAACACCGTGAGGGTGTCCTCGATGAGCGAGGTGTAGAGGTCTTCCTTGGATCGGAAGTAGAGATAGATCGCACCGACCGAGAGCTGCGCGGCGCGGGCGATCAGCTCGATCGAAGCACCGGCATAGCCGCGCTCGGCGAAGACGGCCCTGGCGGCCTCCTGGATGCGGCGCCGACGGGCCTGCCGCTCCTGTGCTTTGCGTTCTTGAGCGTTCGTCATGGGCGTCCGTGTAGTACCGCTGACGCGCCGGGTCAAGCGCCAAGATGTAGCAGCCGATTACCTCGTAGATTCCTGCGGTTAACATCCTGAACGTTGTCGCGTAGTTCATCGAGATCACTCGACTTCAAAACCTGACTCATGTTTCGGATCTAATCGCCTTCATTTCTTACATAGCTGAGCGCAGTTCGGAGAAACCGAATCCTCGAAACGTGCGTGGATAGAGCCATGGTCCCCACCGCGCACCGTGTCCGAACTTCGCTCGCGCTCGCCGGTGCCGCCGGCACCATCATCGCAGCGCTCCTGCTCCACGCGCGGGCCCGAGGACCTTCGCCGCATCCCGACGACGTCGCCGACGACGGCATGCGGCTGGACGCGCGCCTGACGTCGACCCAGATCCTGTCCGGCGCGATGGACCACAACCTCGCGGTCACGATCACCGCACCGCATGGCCGCGCGCACGCGCGTCCACCGCTCTCGCTGGCGGTGGTGATCGATCGCTCGGGCTCGATGACCGACTCGCCGGAGGCTCAGCCGATGTCGAACGCGAAGGCCGCGGCGGCACGGCTGATCGGTCAGCTCGATGGGGCCGACGCGTTCTCGATCGTGACCTATTCGGGCGGTGACGAGACCGTCATGCCGATGACGCGCGCGACCGAGGCGAACAAGGCCGCGGCCCGCGCCGCGATCGAGAACATCGTCGCCGACGGATCGACCTGTGTCTCGTGCGGCATCACGCGCGGCACGAACGAGCTCGCGCGCTCGCCGATCGCCGGCGGGATCCGCCGCATGGTGCTGATCTCCGACGGTCAGGCCAACGAGGGCATCTATGACCGCGGCGAGCTCGCGCAGCTCGCGGCCGAGACCGCGGCGCGCGGTGTCTCGATCTCGACGGTCGGAGTCGGGCTCGACTTCGACGAGGTCACGATGGCAAACCTCGCGAGCGTCGGTCGCGGCAACTACTACTTCGTGGAGCACACCGAGCATCTCGATGCGATGTTCAGCCGCGAGCTCGGCGGGTTGACCGAGACGATCGCCGCCGATGTCCGGCTGGTGCTGACCGATGGGCCGGGCGCACGGATCGAGGAAGCGTACGGCTATCCGATCACGCGCTCGGGCAACCACGTCATCGTCCCGATCGCGGATCTCCGCGCCGGCGAGACCCGCAAGGTCGTGCTCCGCGTCCACATCGCACCGGCGCGCACGGGGCCGCTCACGGTGACCCAGCTCGAGCTCGGCTGGCGCCGCGTCAGCGATGGTGTGGCACGCCACGCGACCACCGCGGCGCGCGTCGACATCGTCGAGGACCCCGCCGCCGTCGCGGCGAGCGTCGATCCCAGCACGGTCGACGTCGTCGAGCATGCGCTGTCGGCTCGCGCCCTCGAAGAGGCGAGCCAGGTCTACGACACGCACGGCGCCGATGCCGCCCAGCAGGTGCTGCAGCTCCGCGCGGCGACGATGCGCGCGAACAAGAACCTCGGCCACGAGACCGCCGACAAGCTCGAGCGCGACAACAACGACGCGATCGAGATGCTTCGCACGGCACCCGCCACCAGGGCCAAGAAGGTCAACAGCGTGAAGGCGTACGAGCTGGCGCACTGAGCCGGCACGAGGACGACGCCGTCTGCGAGCCGCCTACGGCGCGAGGTCGGCGAACGTGACCTGAAGGTCCCGGCTGATCAGCACGGTGTGGCGCGCCGGGATGTCTTCGAACCCCTCCCGCGCATCGCCGTCGCCGCCGGAGACCAGCAGCACGCCGCGGAACGAGTCGGCACCACGCTCGGTATCGCCACGCTCGCTCGCGACCGAGAGCCGGCGCAGCCGGAGCGGCTCGTCGAGGTGTGCGACGACCATCGATCGACCGTTCGTCAGCGCGACGTTCCCCATCACGATGTCGCTCCTGCCGACCTTCTCGAGCTCGCTCGTGACCAGCCGCAGCGTGGCGGCGAGGGCGCGACGGGTTGCCGGAGTGGGCAGGTTGGGATCGTCGATGTTGCCCTCGTCGTGCAGCATCGAGAGGAACACGTGGAAGATCAGCTCGGCCGGCGTACGGCCCTTGATGTTGCGCCGCAGGTACTCGGGGATGTGCTCGAGCAGGCGAGGCGCGAAGTCTTCGACCCCGGCGAGCTGGGAGAGCCCGGTCTGCGCGAATAGCCAGCGCCGGAACCGGAACGGCGGCGTGTTGTCGGTGCCCCCGAACCCCGCGCCATCATCACGTACGGCCTGCGCGATCGCGCAGTCGGTGGCGATGTCGGCGAGCGGACCGGCGAGGTCCACAGGAGTGGTGCTCGATTTCGGCGTGCGAACGAGCAGCACATCACCGCCCTGGATGTAGCCGAGTCCCCATCGACTCACCGGTGCCGTCGGTGTGGCCGGCGCGACGAGCGTGGCGCGCACGGGTGCGAGCGCGGCGGCGAGCCGTTGCGGTTGGTTGCACATGCAGGCGAAGAGCTTCATTGCGGATCTGGTTTGGTTGAAATGCCACAGCGGAAACGACGGACACGTCGTTTGCTGACGGTCAACGATCGTCGGAACCTCAAGGAGCACATCCCGTCACGCCACCCACCCCGAATGTCTTCAGTATAAGGGCCGGCTCTGATCGCGCCAATCGTCGTCGCTTCGCGGCTGTCGATCAACTGGCAAGTGCCCGCGAATCAAGCGCTTGCGAGGACGCGTGTGACCTCAGCGAACACCTTGTGACGGGTGGTCTCGTTGAACACCTCATGTTTGAGCCCTACGAGGTCATGGTAGATCGCGCCGGGCACCTTGGCCGCGACGGCTTTGGACTGGGCGGGATCGGCGATCGGGTCGGCTCCGCCGACGAGCCAGGTGGTCGGGACCTTGATCCGTGACGCGTTGGCAGCGACGTAGTCCTGGGCCCTGGATGACTCGGTGAACCAGCGTGCGGTCGCGATGTCGAGGCAGAGCTTGTCGGCGAGCCGCTCCTGCTGCTTCTGCTTGTCGCTCGTCAGATCCTCGACGCGCAGGTCGTTCGGCTGGGCGAGCTTCGGGGCGACTCGGCTCGCGATCCGGGCGAGCAGCTTCTTGTAGCTCGGCACCTGGAGACGCAGCGCGAGGTAGGGCGACGAGACGATCGCGGCCTTGCAGTCGGGCGGCCGATCGTCGGTGAGCGCGCGCAAGGTGATCAAGCTGCCGTGCGAATGACCGAGCAGCACGAGCGGTGCATTCGCCGAAACGAGCGCTCGGGCGGCCTTCTGCATCGCAGCGAGATCCTCGAGGTACGCGTCGAAGCGATCGATGAAGCCACGTACGCCGGGTGACTGGCCGTGTCCACGGACGTCGTAGGAGAGGGCGACCCATCCGGCGCTGACGATCACGTTCGCGAGCTCGCGATAGCGGCCGCAATGCTCGGCATAGCCGTGCGTGATGACGACCGCGCCCTTCGGCGTGCCGGCGGGCAGGAACTGCTCTACATAGAGCCCGCCGATCGTGGGGGTGGAAGTCGGCTGGATCGGCCCGGGTGCGTCGGTCATCGAAGCTCTTCTATACCAACGACCTCCTGAAAATCGCCCCCGGATCGAACTGCTGATACTCGTGGTGCAATGACCACGGGAGCACCATCATGACGGGATCGGTTCGGCCGTTGACGGCCACTAGCTCACACGATACGGTCCGCTTCGTTGGACGTAACGCGCTTGGATTGTTGCTGTTTGTGTCGGTAGTCGGTTGTGGGATGAAGAATGTCGAACGCGATGCCGCCAAGAGCTCGACCCGGCTCGACCTCGCGAAGGACTTTCTTCGCAAGCACCAGCTCGAGGCCGCCGAGACCGAGACCAACCGCTCGCTGGCGTTCAATCCGGCAAATGACGAGGCCTACCTCGTTCGCGGCCTGGTCCACATGATCCGGGCGATCGACACGCAGCGAACCCTCGAGATCGAGTCGTGCCTGACCGGAATCGATGCCGAGGCCACGCAGCAAGATCTCGACACGAACCTCAAGAAGGCCGACGAGGACTTCGAGCGGGCCATCAAGGTGACACCGGAGTACGGGGAGGGGTGGGCGAATCGTGGGGTCATCCACAACCTGCTCGAGGACTACGGGGCCGCGGCCACGTACTTCACCAAGGCCCTGGAGAACCCGGTTCGGCTGGACAGCCCAGGGCTCACCCGAGCCCATCTGGGATGGTCGCTCTACCACCAGGACAAGCTCGTCGAGGCAGCCAAGGAGCTCCGCCAAGCGGTGCAGTTCCAACCCAATATGTGCGTTGCAACTTATCGGCTTGCGAGGGTTTACTTCGCTCGCGATGAGTGGGAAAAAGCTGCGGAACTTTTCCAGACGGCGTCCGACGACCCGTCGTGCGGGTCACAGGAAGCCAGCCTTTACCTGATGAAGACGCGGATGCAGCAAGGGCTTGTCGACGACGCTCGTCGCGCACGTGACGCGTGTCTCAAGATCTCGCCACGCAGCTGCATCGCATCGAAGTGTCGCGCCGATGGCGGGGCTCTTGGATCCACTCCCAGAGCGGCGAGCCTGTAGCGGGGAAGCATGGATCACCGACCTGATGCCGACCACCGACGACCGATGGGCCCCCGATCGGGGACCGTTGTCGATGCGAGGACGAGCCTCGCTTTGTGGTTGCGAGCAGGTCGGCTGCAGCGCGGATTGAGCCTCGAGGACGTGGCGCGGGTGACCAAGATCCAGTCGCGAATTCTGGAGCGGCTCGAGGCCGGCAAGCCCGACGGTCTGCCGGCAGACGTGTTCGTACGCGGCTTCGTGCGGAGCGTGGCTCGCTGCGTCGGCCTCGGCGAAGACGAAGCGCTGCGCCGGTATGCCGCGTGCGCGATCGACGGCTCCGCGAAGTCGGCAGGTCCCTCTGCACGCGCCGTGGTCGACGCGATGGCAGATCTCGCGCCGATGGCCGCCCGCACGACCCCGCGTGTCCTGGTCGATACCGGTGCGCCTGAGGGCGCGATCGAAGTCGAGCTTCCGGCCGACGAGCCGACGATCCTCGAAGCGGCGGAGATCGGTGTGAAGGATCTGCCCGCCGAGCCGACCGCGGTCGAGACCTTCATGCTGCCCGAGACCGGCACGCTGGTCGTCACGCCGCTTGTCGAGGTGACGGTGGATGCACCGGTCACAACGGAACCCCCGGTCGAGGCTGCGCCGCTCGAGGGCGAGGCTACGCCGGTCGAGGCTGCGCCGGTCGAGGCACTCGTCGAGGTTCCTGGCTCGAAGAAGAAGCGTTCGCGTCGCACGAGCACGACGCCGGGCAAGGGTCGTGGGAAGCGCAAGGCAATGGCGGCGGGTACGCCGGCCGAGCCAACGCCCGTCGTCGTCGAGCCAGCGCCAACGCTCGAGGGCGCAGCCTTCGAAGAGATCTCGCCGATCACGATCGAGGTCGCCAACGCGTCGATGGCAACCGCGGGTAGCGCGGAAGGGGCATCGCCCGAGGAAGCGGTCATCTCGCACGCTGATCAGCCGGACAGCGCTGCGCTCTCGACCGAGACCACCGAGATCGGCTTCACGGATACCGCAAGCGAGTCATCCCGCATGGTCGCGGCGGCCGTCGACGTCGCCGATGCACTCCCCGTCGGCAGCTCCGCGACGTGGACCCCACAGATGCCGGCACCGACGACGACGAGCGCGCCGTGGCGCCGTGGCGCGCGTGGCACGACGCCGCCGGCCCCGAATCTCGTGGCCGTGATCGATGACGCGGATCCAGAGAGCGCCGAGCGCGAGCTCGAGGATCGTCGCACCAAGGAGCCGCGGCGCACGTTCTTGCCGCCGATCCTGCTCGATCGCGAAGATCGGTCGGCGCGCCAGGGTGGGTTGACGCTCGCGGTGATCATCCTGTTGATCGCCGCGACGCTGACGCTGTCGTACCTCATGCGCCGCCCGAGCTCGAGCGGCGATGGCGTGACATCGATCGAGTCGACGTCCGCGCTCGTGGTGTGAGCTTGTCCGAGGGTTGCCTCGGGGTGGTCCTTCGCACGACGCCGCTGCGCGAGTCTGATCTGCTCGTCGTGCTGTACACCGACACGCACGGCCGCGTGTCCGCGGTTGCGCGTGGGGCACGACGATCGCAGCGGCGATTCGCCGGTGCGCTGTCGCTGCTCGTGCTCGGCCGGTTCCAGCTCGGTCGGCAGCCACGCGGCGATCTGTGGGGGCTCGAGGGCGCCGAGGTCGTTCGCGAATGGACGCGGCTGTCGAGCGATGTGGTCGCGGTCGCGCATGCGAGCTACGTGGCCGAGATCGTCGGTGCGCTGCTGCCGCCCGAGGCGCCGGATCCGGCGGCGCTCCAGCTGATCGTCGCGCTGTGGGACAGCCTCGCAGACGCCGGGCCATCGCCGGGTGCGCTCCGCGCCGTCGAGCTCGCGCTCCTCGATCTTGCGGGTCATCGCCCCGCGATCGAGAGCTGTGCCGCGTGCGGCGCGACCGACCTCGAGGTCGGCGCGGTCTTCGATCCGGAGCGGGGTGGGGCGATCTGCCGATCGTGCGCCGCCCGGAGCCGCGGCCACGGAGTCCGGCCGCTCGAGGCCGGTACGCGCGCCTACCTCCACGCGATCGCGGAGCTCGAGACCCCCTCGGGGGCGCGTGGGGTCGATACCGACTCGCGGTTCACGCCCGCGGACCGCGTCGCCGCGCGCGAGGCGATGATCGCGATGGTGACGGGGTTGGTCGGGCGACCGCTGCGGTCCCTCGAGTACCTGGGCAAGCTCGCCGCGGCCGGACGCCGGTCGGAAGGTTCGTAGTACACTCGCTGTCCATGGGTGGCTGCCGCATTGCAATCGTGGGGATCGCGGGAGCGCTCGCCGTCCTCGCCGCGCCGGTGGGCGCACAACCCGACGACCAGATCGAGATGGAGCCCGAGGGCAGTGGCAGTGGCAGCGGTAGCGCCGTGGTTCCCGCCGATCCGGTACAGCCGGTCAAGGATCCGAAGCTGGCGCGGAAGTGGCTCCAGGCCGCGCAGGTGCTCGTGCAGAAGGGTGACTACTTCCTCTTGCGCATGAAGAAGCCCGACGAGGCGAAGGCGCAGTTCGACAACGCCGTGATCTCGTTTCAGAAGGCGATCGAAGCCGGCGCTGACGTCAACGTCTACTTCGAGCTCGCGAGCGTCGAGGACAAGCTCGGCAAGACCGACGAGGCGGCCCGGCACTACCGCGTCGTGATCAAGGCGCAGGCCGCCGCGCGACCGGACGTGCTCAAGAAGGCGACCGCCAAGCTCGAGGAGGCGATGGCGAAGCTCGGGCTGGTGACGCTCGTGGTCAATCCCGAGGGCGCGACGATCTCGCTCGCCGGGACAGAGCTCGGCAAGTCCCCGCTCCCCGATCCGCTGATCATGATGCCGGGTACGTACACGTTCTCGTTTGCGGCCGATGGGTTTCAGCCGAAGGAGACCGAGATCAAGGTCGAGGCGGGCTCCGAGAGCGAGCGCGGGATCGATCTCGAGCCCGTGAAGATCATCGTCGAGCCCGTGAAGCAGGCGCCAGATCCGATCGAACAGGTCGTCACCGCGAAGCCACCCTCCAAGCTGCCGCTCTATGTCGGGGGCGGCGCGGCGATCGGGCTGGTCGGAGTGGCGACGGTCGCGGGCATCCTCGCCGTCGGGAAGAACGGCACGTTCAAGTCAGACGACGCCTCTGCGGGGGAGCGCCGCGATGCCAAGTCGAGCGGAGAGCGGCTCGCCAGGATCACCGACGTCACGATGATCGGCGCGCTCGTTGCGGGTGGCTTCACGGCCTACTGGTACCTGTTCAAGTACAAGCCAGCACAGAAGAAGTTCTCGACCGAGCGAAACGACCCTGTCGCCTCCAAGGTGACCGTGGTCCCCTGGGTCCAATCGTCGGCCGGTGGCGGGCTCACGCTCGCCGGCTGGTTCTAGGAGTCACATGGCGAATCCAGGCTATCCGATGCAACCGATGATGCAACCGCCGCAGATGGGGCAACCCATGGGCGCGCCACCCCGAGCGCAGGTCGTTCGCCAGGGGACGTCGAGGGCCGTGCCGGTGGTGGTCTCGGCCGGACTCGCGATCGGCGTGTTCTGTGGCCTCTTGTTCGGGCTCGGAATCGACAAGGACGAGGCCGTCGCCGCGACGACGACGTCGGCTCCGACGAAGAAGAAGACCGATACCGATGTGCCCGAGCCGTTCCAGCCGACGACCGCGAAGGTGCCGCCGAAAGCTGCCGTCGCGACGCCGGCTGCTGGAAGCAACACCGCCACTCCGCCTGCTGCTGGCTCCAACACCACGCCCCCTGCCGCAGGTTCGAACACGGCCGCCACCAAGCCGCCGACCGCCGGTGCCGGTAGCGCGACGATCGCCGCGGTCGTCAAGCCGACGGGCAAGCTGACGATCGAGGTGATGCCGGAGGCGATCGCGAAGACCGCGAAGATCACCGTCGACGGCAAGGAGCTCGAGGGCAACGTGTTCGAGATCGACCTCTCCGACGTGAAGAGCGAGCCGAAGAAGAAGACGGTCAAGGTCGTGGTGAAGGCGTCCGGCTACAAGGACGTCGAGCAGAAGCTCGACCTGCTCGCCGGCGAGGAGGGCACCACGTACAAGGTCGAGCTCGTCAAGCGCGCGACCGGCGGTGGCCTGCCGCGTCCGCCGCCTCCCGGTGGCGGCAAGAAGCCGCCGAAGAAGCCGCCCGGTGGCGGGCTGATCGATATCTAGCCCCAATGTCGGTCAGATAAGAACATTGACGTACATTGACGTGAACCTGACCATGAACGCCACCTTGGACGTTGACCTCGACACGATCAGGTCATTTTCGTGAGCATCGCTACGATCCCTTCGAGAAGATCGATTCCGCGAGCGTAGACCGGCTCGCCCACCAACTTCATGACCCGCATCGTGTCCAACGCAGCAGCGGCTTCCATCGCC
>Ga0299915_10001984_pt1 | contig 14994 bp, 17 predicted proteins | sample RVTome_13_FD_200263 | JGI IMG/M metagenome (GOLD analysis project Ga0299915, IMG submission 200263) | Soil microbial communities from uranium-contaminated site in the Upper Colorado River Basin, Wyoming, United States - RVT92D227 (version 2) ... | reverse complement strand
ACCAGTAAGTAGAGGTGTATGAATCGCAACAGGTGGTTTTTTACCAAGTTTTTTTGCAACATCTCTTGCAAGCATATGTGCATGTCTTTGGTCCATACCACCATATGCAACATCCAAATTTAGATAATATATATCAGAAACTTGCATAGCTGGGTAAAATAGTTTTGATAGGTCTTTTTCTGCTTCATTTTCTTCTCGCCCCATTATATCCATAGCACGTTTTACTCGTGCAACAGATGTTGCTTTAGAGGTTCTTAAAACAAGCTCCCAGTATTTTGAATCACCTACATATTCACTTGCATATACAAAAGAAACCTTATCTGCATATACACCCATTGCTTTGAAACAATCCTCCATGTATTTTCCGCAGAGTTTTATTTTTTCCATGTCGCCTCCTAGTTTGTCATTTATATATGCATGCCAGTCAGCAAGTAATATAGTGAAATTAAAACCACAATCCAAAAAATCTTTTATCTTGTTTGTGCAGATCTTCCAACCGAGATGAACTGCCCCTGATGGTTCAAAACCAATATATGCTCTTGGTTTATCTTTTTTTAAAACTTCTTTTAGTTCCTCTATTGTGACAACCTCGGAAGTGTTAGATGTAATTTTTTCTAATTTATCCATAATCATCTCTCAAGTTTTTTTATTACTTTTTCTATGATTTCTACAGTTGCTCCAAGATAATTTTCAGGTTTTAGCGCAAAGTCTATTTCTTTTTCTTTAAGTAGCTTTAAGCTCTTATTTTCTTCTATAAAAACCTCTTTTAGTGATTTGTTTTGTTTAACTGCTTTTAGTGAAACCTTTCTCATAAGTTCATGAGCTTCTCCACGACCCATACCTTTTGAAATTAGTGTAGTCATTAGCGATTCAGACATTGGTAAACCTTTTGAAATCTCAAGATTTTTTTTCATTTTTTCTGGATAAATCTGTAGATTTTTGAAAACAACGTTCATCTGATAAATTATCCAATCTGTTAAAATCAATGAGTGCGGGATAATGAATCTTTCAGAGGCAGAGTTACAAAGGTCTCGTTCATGCCACTGTAATGAGTTTTCATATGTTGGGATAATAAAACCACGAACGACTCGCGCAAGACCACATATTTGCTCGCATGTAATAGGGTTTCTTTTGTGGGGCATAGTTGATGAGCCTACTTGTTTTTTTGCTTCAAATGCTTCTGCAACCTCACCTATTTCATCTCTTTGTAGGTTACGAATCTCTGTTGCAAACTTTTCCATACTAGTTGAAATATTACAAATTACTGCAATTAGTTCATTATATCTATCACGACATACAATCTGAGTTGAAACATCTTCTACTCCAAGTTTTAGCTCTTTTAGCATTTCCTCCTGAAGTTTTAATGCGTTTTTACCAAGTGCAGCACCTGTACCAACCGCACCTGATAGTTTTCCAACAAATAATCTTGTTTTACACTCATAGAGTCTTTCCATGTGTCTGTCGATTTCCATAGCATAAGCTGCCATCTTTAAACCAAAAGTAATTGGGATTGTATGTTGACCATGGGTTCTACCAACCATAACTGTCTTTTTGTGTTTCTTTGCAAGTTCAACAAGTGTGTTCCTTAAATCCCTTAAACTGTTTTTTATTTGTTCTGTTGATTCAGCAAATTGTAAGGCATTAGCAGTATCAACTATATCGTAACTAGTTGCTCCAAGATGAACATATTTACATGCATCTTCATTACATTGTTCTGCAAGTGCTCTTGTAACAGCCATTATATCATGTTTTGTCTCAGTTTCTATTTCTTTTATTCTTTCGATCTTAACAAATTTTGTTGACGCCTTCTTTGTTATTTCATCAGCAGCTCTTTTAGGAATGTTTCCAACTTTTGCATGCGCCCGAGCTAGAGCTGCTTCAACATCAAGTAAGTATTGAAGACGTTTATTTTCTCCAAATATTTCTTTTAACTCTTTTCTTCCATAACGATAATCAAGTGGACATACAGGATCATCCATATTTTTCACAAACCGAGAATCTTATAATACTTAATGTTTTTTTCTAAAGAAATATTTAAAAAATAATGGTCTAGTTTAAATATTTAAAAAAGTTATAGGTATTCTTAAAAGGTTGATAAAATGGATAAACTTGATGATATTTCACATCCCTCGGGCTGGAGAGTATCACTTTCTATTGCAATAGGTGTTGGTTGGCTTATATTTGTGATTATTTGGTTAGCATTTTTTGCTGGAAATTATTCTTTTAATAAAAATATTGCAATCGTTCTGATTTCAATACTTGTTTTAATTATTGTTCTTGGTGGACCATGGGCTCTCTGGGGTTTAAAACACATTCCAAAAGAAGGAGTAGAAATGATGAGAAAAACAGGATTCAAATCAAGAGTAATAACATCAATAATCATTCCACTTGGATTAATAATATTTCTAATAATCTGGTTTTATTTCTATGCAGATGCTTACAATATTTATCAAAATATTGCAATTTTCCTTGTTTCAATTCTGGCAGTTGGTGGACTTATGGGTGCTATGTGGGCTCCATGGGGAATGAAACATGGAAAGGAATTCGAAGAATCTTGTAAAGAAGAAAAAAAAGAATAAAGCCGTCAACTAAGAATTTGATATTTCAGTTTTTTACGGTTCAGCTCTTTCTTAATAACATCTATTTGTTCTTTACCAAGCGTTTGAAAGGTTATAATAATTTTTACATAACCAACAGGTACAGATGTTGTTCCCCTATCGTGCGATATTGCTTGAACGTTTGAGCCAAGATTTGCAAGTATAGTAAGAATATCACGCAATACTTTTGGTTTATCAAGTGCTATTATTGAGATTTTTGTTAGTAACTTATTTTTTATCATTCCTCTTTCTATTATTTGTGTAAGAAGAGATAGATTTACGTTTCCTCCGCTTAGTACCGCTACAACGTTTTTTCCAAGGAAATTTACTTTTTTACTTAAAATTGCAGCCAAGGCTACAGCACCAGCTGGTTCAACAACAAGTTTTGCTCTTTGTAAAAGCAAGTAAAGTGCATTTGCTATTTCTTCATCATTTACTGTAACTACATAATCAACATATTTTTTTGCAAGTTCAAAAGTTATTTCTTTAGGAGTTTTTACCGCGATACCATCAGCAATTGTGTTAATACTTTTTAGTGGAACAATCTTGTTTTCGTCAAGTGATTTTTTCATTGATTGAGCACCTTCTGCTTCAACACCGATAACTTTTACTTTTGGTTTTAAAGTTTTTATAGCTAATGCAATTCCGCTAATTAGTCCACCACCCCCAACAGGCACTAATATAGCATCAACCTCAGGTAATGATTCGAAAATCTCAATTCCTATTGTTCCTTGTCCTGCTATAACAAAATTGTCGTTAAATGCATGAACAAAACACATGTTCTTTTCTTCAGCGTACTTTTTTGCACCTGCTGCAGCATCATCATAAGTCGCTCCTTCAAGAACCACATCAGCTCCATATGATTTTGTTGCAATAATTTTTATAGGTGGAGTATAGATAGGCATAAACACTGTACTTTTTACACCCATAAGTTTTGAGGCATGAGCAACGCCTTGAGCATGATTACCAGCTGATGCGCATACAACACCTTTGTTTCGTTCCTTCTTACTTAGATGATAAATTTTGTTATAAGCCCCACGTATCTTAAACGATCCAGTTGTTTGAAGATTCTCTAGTTTTAGATAAACATTTGTTTTGGATAGTTTTGAAAAAGTTTTTGATTTTTCTAAAGATGTACATTTAACAACAGGTTTTAGAACTTCGTAAGCTTCTTTAACGTCCTCAAAACTAATCATAAACATTCCTCACATTATTACATTAAGAAAATCTCGGGCTTTTATACCTTCTTTTAAACCAATTTTTTTTGCGTTTTCAGATAATTCCACAACATCTGCATTAAGAACATCTTCAAAATTTTTTACACCAGTAACTCTTGCTGCGACATCTCCTAATTTATTGGCAGCACTCATATTTAGATATCCACACATGACATAACCTTTTTTTACTTTTATTAAAATTAGTGGTGCAGCGCCTAATTCAATTAGAAAACCTGTGGCCTTACCTTTATCTAAATCTATTAATTTAGATATACTTTTAATCATACTATTTTCTCCGATACATTGGTAACAATTATTTCTTTATAAAAATGGTTGGTATTTTTTTATTGCATAGATTTTCAATATAGTTATTTTAAATAATGATGAAATTATTACAAGATGTTAGTTTGAGGAGAAAAAATGATTAATTGTCCAAGATGTGGAAAAAAAAATGATGACGATGCTTTATATTGTAGTAATTGTGGTACTTCTCTAACTGGTAAAAGTGCAGAAAATGGATCTTTTGAAAAACAAGTTGAAGATTTTGCTGGAGGTATTGAAAGAGTCGGTAAAAAAGCAGGAAAAAAAATTGAACAGGCTGCTAAAAGATTTGGTAAAGAAACACAGGATATTGGAAAAAGATTTGAAAAAGCAACAGATCGAGCAGGTAATCGTTTAGAAAATTGGTATGATCGCACATTTGGGATATTCGGACCATTGGTTTCCAGCTTCATTGGTTTAATAGTACTACGACTTGTCATCGAGGGTTTAAGAATTGGTGCTGAGGATACACCAGTCTTGGGGATTGTTAGTGATAAGTTACTTGATTATTTACTATTATTATTCATTGTATTTCTGATTTCTAATTATAGCTCTTATCTATCTCGAAAATATAAATCATTTCGATGGATTTCTCCTATAATTGTAGCTGTTTTAATTGTTGTAATTTCCACAGTAGTGGTTACCATTATATCTGCTGTTGGAACTAGTACAGGCGAGCTAGATTTAATAAAGGCTGAGACGGAATGGCGTGAAAAATATATGCTTATGATTTTCGTAATTGTTCTTCTAATTGGTTATTTGATTAATGTAGCTACTGTTGCATGGGAAAAAGACAAAGAAAGGAATATGTAACAAATTTTTTTAAGGTAGATTGTATAAAAATTTTATTCATCTCTGTATTTTAGAGAGGTATATGTAGAAAATTATTCTTATGGTGAGATTTGATATTTCTCGTAGTGTTTTACAGATTAAGTTCTTTTTCTACGTTTTTTAACAGACTCTAATCTTCTTTTAGCTAATTTGTGAAGAGCCTCTGCTTGTTCTGGGTTTTCTTTTACCTTCTTTACTTTATAATCAAGGCAATCGTCCCATTTCAATTATATCACCTTTATAAATCCACTTAGGACAATTCCATTTGCAAGAGTATTTTTTAGGTTATCTTCAATCTTTTCCATATTTGGTTCAAATAATAAACTAATTTTCCGATTTAAGATTTTTTCATATTTTGTTATTTTAAGATCCTTTTTTTTACTCTGAATAAAAAGATCAATATCTCCCCTTTCATCATCTGTTCCTTCAACTGCACTGCCATATAAAACAATACAATTTGGTGTAAATGCGTTCTCTAATTCTTTTATGATGCCGGTTGTTTCTAATCGTATTAATAGATCATTTCTTTTTAATATTCTGTATTTTTTACTTAGAGATGATTTATAACTTTTATAGATTCCATCGTTTATTACTTTGAGTAATCCTTCCTCTAAAAGAGCATTCACATGAGTTTTAACTGAGGGTAATGAAATTCTTGTTATCCTTACTAGTTCTCTTAGTTGAAATTTTTTGTTAGGTTTATCAAAAAATGCCTGTAAGATTTTATACCTGTTAAATTGTTGATACATTAAGATATCACCTGATATAATAATATATCACATGATATAAATAACTATCGGGTTGCTATAACGAAACTATAACCTATTTTTTTTAAAAATAATAAAAAGATAAAAGTTTAGGTTAGTATCTGTCTTAGTATCGGGGGACAGATTTAGGAATCTATCGAATCACCTTTTTATGTCGCCTATTTTCAGCAGGTTTTCTGAATAAAAAAAGAGTTTATATAGAAATAACAGTTAACATGTGATAATTTGAGGAGTCAATATGACTTATTGTCAGAAATGTGGAACAAAAAATGAGGATGATGCAGGATATTGTAAAAAATGCGGTGCTTCATTAGATGTTTCAAAAAAAGAGCAAGAACAAGAGTGGAATAGACGCTGCGAAGATGAGTGCGCTGGCGGCAAAGGAGGTCGCGGTTGGGCTATTTTCTGGGGAGTCATTATTGTCCTTGTTGGTCTGTTGATTATCTTCGAAGTTATCATAAAAGGATTGGCAAGAACCTATAATCAACTAGATTGGGTTAACTCAGTTGAATTTGGCTGGATTTTTGCTGCAGTAATTGCAATATTCATAATTATCTTTGGATTACGTATTCTCTCAAGACGCTAAAATGAATCAATAAGATTTACATTCTTGGTTACAAGAAGCACAAATCCTCTGGTGTTGATAGTTAGAAATATGTATTCTTGTATCAAGCCAGAGGAAACATAAAAGAACCGCTAGTACTCCATAAACTGGATTTTCAGTTAATTCAACTACACTTATTGTTATAACAAGGAAACTTAAGATAAATAAACTGTTAAGCAGAATATGAAAAAACATGTTTCTTTTTGAAAGCATTATTTCTCCATAAACAAAAATTAACAAAAGAATTCCGAGAATAAAAAGAATATAATACATAACTATAGGAAGTCTGAAGGGAAGAATCAAATAAAATATCATTAAGAAAATTGATATTAAAGCTCCAAGTATTAGACCTAAACAACCAGCACATCGTGGTTTGTTTTTTATAATGACGACATGACTTCTAAACATGTTGCAATCAGGATGATGACCCTGAAATGATCTACTTGTTTTTGAACTTTGTATATTTGAAGTATGATCTGCATTTCGTTTGTTTTTTCTCCACCAATTTGGATAAATAGCAATTGATATCCCAAATATGCAACTGGCAAAAAATACTCCTGCTACAAATAATTTATCTAAAAAGGTGGTTGTATTTGATGTAATTGGTTTTGTAAGAACCATTATAAGAATTAGTACGGCTGCTACAATGGAAAGCAGAAGATAATAAAAAATAGTTTTTATTTTTCTCAAATCAATCTCCTTAATTTTGATAACACAAACTGGCCAGCCATATGGCGGTATACTGTTCTTTTTAGTTTATTTGTTGATAAAACCCCTGCAATACCTTTATGTATAGATCCATAAAACGTTTTATAGCATCTCCACAATTCCTCTTGAACCTCTTTTTTAGTAAGTGTTTCTGTGGGCATTATTGCATGTACCATATCATAATTTGCATAATTTGAATCTTCAATCCATCCATTTTTCTTTGCAGTCTCATAATATATAGTACCAGGAAAGGGAGTTAAAGTAGTATAAATAGCTAAATCTGATGCAATATCAATAGAATATTGTCTAAGGCTTTCTATAGATTCGCGGGTATCTCGTCTAGCACCAATAACAAACATAGCTTGTGAAAAGATATCACTTTTTTTCAAAATTTTCATAGCATTATAAGCATCAGATTTTGTGATTCCTTTTTTATATTCGTTTAGATTTTCCTCAGAGTCTGTTTCCACACCACACAAAATCCAGTATACACCGACCTCACGAAGTTTTGATATTAAATCAGCATTACTTGCTACATCATCAGTTCGAGCTTGGAAAAATAACATAATATCGTCTTTGCAACGTCTATGTCTAAGCTCTTCATACAATTGTTTTCCACGAAAACGAAGATTAACATGATCATCAGTAAGCCAAAGAAAAACTCCATCATATGTTTCATTAAGATATTCAATTTCGTCTGCTATACGTTTTGTTGATTTTGTCCTCCAAGTACCTCCCCAGTGATTCCATTGTGTACAAAATGAACATTTATATTCACACCCTCGCGCTGTTTCAAGTATCATGTACCTAGTGTTTCTTCCAGCCATTAAAGTGAAATGGTATTGTTTAAGATAATCTTCAACAAGATGATAAGCTGGATATGGAAGACTATCAAGATTTTTAATAAGAGGACGTGATGGTGTGTGAACAATTACGTTCCTATGACGATATGAAATTCCTTGCACATGGTTAAGTTTTCCGTTCTTATTTAATGTTTTAATTAGATCAACAATAGTAAGCTCTCCTTCTCCTCGAACAACAATATCTATTTCGGGAAAATTCGCAAGAGATTCTTCCGATGTAAATGAAAAATGTATACCCCCTGCAACAGTAATGATTTTCTCGTCTACTTTTTTTGCTATCTCACATGTTTTTACACAATTATACGCGTTACATGTAAATCCTGATGTAAGAACCATCGATGGTTTTGATGATTCTATGTATTTTTCAAGACCTTGCCAGTTCAATCGTTCTACTTGACAATCAAGGATTTCTATTTCTATGTCAGGAAGTTCTCGCTCTACATATGCAGCAAGTATAAGCAGAACTGATGGTGGCGGAAGATATTCCCCCATGATAAACCAGTAGTTTCGTGGTGGTTCCACAAATAATAATTTTGAAATCATTTATTAAAAAACAGATATGAATAATTGCTTGAAATAGATTATTAAAAAAATTTGGATGTTGATATTTAATATATAATTTTTTATCAAAATGTATTTTTACATATTATTTTGCTTTTAGAAATATTTTATAAAGTATAATCTGTTATAAAAATATAATCTGAGGATGAATTATGGTTTATTGTCAAAAATGTGGGGGAAAAAATGATGATAATGCGCAATACTGTATTAATTGCGGTTATACTCTAAATAGTAAAAGTTCAAAAAGTGACTTTTTTGAAAAACAAATTGGCGATTTTGCTGAAGAAGTTGAACACTTAGGAAAAAAAGCTGGTAAAACAATTGAGCAAGGTGTAAAAAGTTTTGGTGAAGATATTAAGGATATTGAAAAACGAGTTGAAAAGTTAGTTAAAGAAAAATCAACAACTAAAGATGAATATTCTTCCAAAGTTGAAACCGAGGAATTCAGACATCTTTATAGATCTGGTAAAAATAGAATTCTTGCTGGCGTATGCGCAGGTGTTGCTGAATACTTTAAATTAGATCCAACATTAATTCGTATATTATGGGTAATAATTGTGTTCTTCCCGCCGGGGTTGGGAATAATACTATACATACTTTTTTGGATTTTCGTTCCCCGTAATCCCAATCAGAGCTGGAGCTAATTCTATCTAATTACGCAGTCAACCAAATCTATACAACGGCGAGTTTCTTTTACATCATGAACTCGAACTATGTCAACTCCATTAAAAGCAGCTATACATGCTGCTGCAAGACTTCCTTCTAATCTATCTGTGACTGGTAACTGAGTTTCTTTACCACAGATATTACCAATAAAAGTTTTTCTAGAGGCACCAACCATTATTGGAAAACCAAGGTCCTTGAATTCAGAAAAACAACGTAAAATTTCACAGTTATCCTCTATACCTTTACCAGTTCTTTTACCAAAACCAATACCTGGATCAATAATAATTTTGTCTTTTTTTATACCACAAGAAATTGCATAATCAGCCCTTTCTTTTAAAAAAGCAGATATTTCTTTTACAACATCTTCATAGCTTGGATTTTCCTGCATGTTTCTTGGTTCACCCATCATATGCATTAAACAAATTGGTATATTGTAATGCGCAACAATACGTGCAAGGTTTTTGTCGCCTCTTAGTGCAGTAACATCATTAACCATCTTTGCACCTAATTTGATTGCTTCTTTGGCAATTTCAGATTTATAGGTATCAATAGAAATAGGGATCTTTATTTTTCTAGAAAGTTTCTCTAAAACTGGAATTACACGATTTCTTTCTTCTTCAATACTGACCTCTTTTGCTCCAGGTCGGGTGGATTGTCCACCAATGTCAATAATATCTGCACCTTCATTTTGCATTCTTAGTGCGTGGTTAACAGCATCATAAGTAGAAAAAAATTTTCCACCATCAGAAAAAGAATCCGGTGTAACATTCAAAATACCCATTACATAAGTTTTTTTACCAAATTCGAAAAAACCAATTTTTTTCATTTAATTTACGTTCCTTAAAATATTTTCAAGTTCTTTTGAGATTTCTTTTAATCTTAAATAATGTCTTGCTAGTTTTTTAACAAGTTCATTTAATTGTTTCAATGTACCTATAATTAAAACATCTCCTGTTTTGTTTAGTAGTTTAAAAGTATCTTTTGGAACAGCTACTTCTCCGCCAATTGAAAGCATATCTTGTTTTATTATAATGGCATCCTGAAGAACTATGCTCTCAAGCTTTATTACTTTTGAAATTGCTTTTGGTGCCATTATGTCGATACTTTCCGGGTCACTACCTATTTCTTTTATTGCTTCTTTTGCATCTTTAATGTTTTTTATTTCTAATATACTGGGATTATATTTTGTCACAGAAATAGGATAATGCAATTAATCTATTTGAAATATTTGTATAAAAATTAATTTTTTTTCTTTTTTTCTTTTGCTCTTTTAACTTTTAGAGGTAAATAAAGTACATAAAAAATGCAAAAAAATTCAATGTTTGCTGCAATTATAACAAGAATTGGATCTTTTGGCCATGCACTTAAGGAGGATAGATGAAACAAGGATAATAGAAATGTTATAATTAGTGCAATGATTACATAAATAACAATTAGTTGTTTTTCACTTCTATTTTCAAACATTGGACTGCCGATATCTTCATAGACCTATTAACATTTTTGGAGATATAAAAAACGCTAGAGATTGTAAAAAGTTAATAACTGCATTTAGTCCGGTTTATTAGGTTTATTTTGTTTGTGTTTTGAATCCAGTAATTCTTTCATCATCAATTCAAATACTTTATCTTTATTTTCATTTTTTGTGTATATTAAATCATCAGTTAGTAAATGTAAAAATACTCTGTACTTTGTTTCTTCTATTTCGAAACACCCATTTATAAATCATTTAATCTGTTTTAATGTTTTTGTTGATTTATTTAACAAGATAATACCTTGCTTCCCCAACTGTGAAAAGAGATCCTGTTATACAAATAAGATCATCTTTTTTTGCAATTGATAAAGCATATTTAACTGCATCATGGACATCATTTTTTACAACAACTTGATTTTTGAAATTTAATTTTTCTATGAATTCTTTAAGTTTAGTTGGTTCTGCTGCTCTTTTATTTTGTGATTTTGTTGTAATGATAATATTCCCAATTGGAATTATTATTTCCAACATCTCCTTTACTTTTTTATCAGATAAAATACCTAAAACAAGTATTAATTTATTATAAACAAAATCATTTTCAAGGGTTTTTTTCAAAGAAGATATCCCAGCAATATTATGAGCACCATCAAGAATAATTAAAGGTTCAAAATCCACTATTTCCATCCTACCTGGATTTTTTGCATTTTCAATGCCTTTAGCTATTGCTTCATCTGTGATATAAACTCCGCTCATCTGAAGTTTTTCTGTTACTGAAATAGCTAGTGATATGTTTTCACCTTGGTGTTCGCCAAGTAGAGATGTTTTAACGCTATACTCTTTTAAAGAACCATTAATTAAAAACTCCTGCCAATCAACTTTATTTTTTATTTTTTTCCAAGAATTTACATCTATTATTGTTACAGGTGCATCTTTTTCATCTGAAACTTTTTTAATAACAAATAATGCGCGATCCTTTGAAGCAGTAATTATTGGAATTCTATTTTTAATAATCCCTGCCTTTTCAAAGGCAATATCTTCTATTTTATGTCCAAGGATATCCTGATGTTCAAGTGTGACATTTGTAATTACTGATACTAAGGGTACAATTATGTTTGTCGCATCGAATCTTCCACCAAGACCAACTTCAATTACCGCAAAATCAACTTTTTTATCTTTAAAATATAAAAAGGCCATTGTTGTAACAATCTCAAAAAAAGTTGGAATATTTCCTTTTTTAGTCATCTCGTCAACAATAGGTTTAATTTTTTTAACAAGTAAAACAACATCTGAGTCAGAAATTTCTTTATTATCAATAATAAATCTTTCAGAGAACCTTTGTATATGAGGGGAAGTATAAATTCCTGTTTTGTAACCGCTTGCAGTTAATATTGATTGTAAAAATTTACAAACAGAGCCTTTTCCATTTGTTCCAGCAACATGTATACTTTTGTAACTATTTTGAGGATCTCCAAGTTTTTTACAAAGAAACTTTATTCTGTCTAAACCGAGTTTTATACCAAATTTTTCAAAAGAATAAAGCCAGCTTATAGTTTCATTATAATTCATAATACATTAATATCCATCTGAATAAAGAACATCAGCAATAGTTTCATATTTATCCTTCCAACTCTCACCTTTTTTTATAATGACTTTTCTTACATCAATTTTTAATCTCCCCTTTTCAAACAAATCAATGGTTCTTGGAAGAATCTGATGTTCAACCTCAAGTATACGATGAGCAAGAGCATCTCTGTCATCTTTAGGCATTACTTTTACTACAGCTTGTAAAATAATTGGACCGGAATCCATTTTTTCATCCATAAAATGCGTCGTACAACCAGAGATTTTTACTCCGTAGTCTAAAGCATCTTTTTGGCCATTAACTCCTTTAAAAGAAGGAAGTAAAGCTGGGTGAATATTGATTAATTTACCATACCATTTTCTAACAAAACAAGGTGAAAGCATCCTCATAAAACCTGCACCAACAACAAGACCAACTTTATTATTTTCTAGGATTTTATCAATTTCCATATCATAATCTTCTTTATTTTTATCCTTTGGGTCAACAAAAAAAGTCTTTATTTTATATTTTTCAGCTCTTTTTAAAGCAAATGCTTCTTTATTATCACTAATTACTACAATTACCTCTGCGTTAATCATATTTTTTTCGGACGCATCTATAATACTTTGAAGATCTGTTCCTCCCCCTGATGCTAAAACACCGATTCTTAATTTAACCATATATTCACAAATTCGATATATAATTTTATTTAAACACTTTTTCTATTTCGGTTAAAGGAGCATTTGTTTTGAAACCTTTTGCATTGAAATGTGTCCTTGTAGCTTCATAACCTTTTTTTCTAAGTTCTTCAAAAATTATTTTCATTTTTGGTTGAGGTTTTTTCAAAATAGATGCAATATTATCTGCTGAATAAAAAAACATAGGTGCATCTGATTCTTCTTCAAGTAAATCTATTAGTTTCCAAAGAAAATTTTTTGTATTAATTTGTTTTTCAAAAAGAATTGTTCTTAATTCCCCTAAAATTTTTTTGCTGTGCAATTTGTCTGTCCAAAGAGGACCAATAAACTTTTTTGTTGTTTCGTAACCAATATATTCACCTGGTTTTATAAGACGGTAACTATTCATAGAATCATTTGCTGTTTTTACATCTTTAATTACTTGAATATATATTCTGAAATAGTGATCTGTTGAGTAGGAAAGTATTGGTTTTATTCCTTTATCATATTTACCTGCTTCTCTGCAAATAAAACCCAGGAGTATACGCACACCAAGCTCTTTCATTACTTCAGAATGATACGACATTGCTGCGTATCTTCTAAAACAAACTGCTGGATACACACCACAAAGAGGCGCTGTGTCAGTTGCTGTACAAGCAATAATACCCTCATGAGAAATATTTTGCACAGCCGCATCAATAAAATACGCCGGAGATCCAAACGGGTCAATATCAATATAATTAAATTTTTTTTCAGCAAGTAAAGACTTTAGATTACAATTTAAGGCTGTAACATTTTTTAGTTTTAGTTTTTCAACATTTTTTTTAATTAAATCAAATGCATTTTTATCCCAGTCATTAATAGTAATTTCAAAATCTCCAGAAAGTTCATTTGCAAGTCTAAGTCCACGAATACCTGAAGCTGCAAGCCCGTCAAGGAAACTTGCATGTTTTTTACTATTATTTAAGAGCCATTGACATACAAGAACAGAAAAATCACGGTTTAACTCCATGGAAGGATTATAAAAAGGTAATATAGATTTAGCACCCGGCCCTTTTTTCGTTTCCTTTGTTTTATAAACTAAAACATCTGTTATACCTTCGGTTACAGTTTTAATATTTTGAACTTTTTTCATATTAAAATAAGGGTGGTAGTTTTTCTTCCATGATTTTTTCTATTTTGTAAGGTAATAAATTACGATTAACTGGTGTAACTTCTAAAATCCTTATATCATCACGACGTCGTACATCCTGCAGCAGTGGTGTCCTTGATTTTTTATGAAGTGTAACAACTATAGGTTTATCTGAGTCTAATGCTTCGACAACCATGGTACAAAACTTTTCTGAAAGCATCTCCATTTTACCAATTTCATCAATAACAATGATGTTAACCTTAGGGTCAGTTATTGCTTTTTCAATTGCAGGTACACCAACTCTTTCCAAGGCACCGATGTCTACACCGTATTTTCCAATCTTTTCTTTTATCTCGTAATCAATATGTGCAAAAACCTCTCTTTCTTTTGTTTGCCAGTTTGTAACGTAAAAACCTACACGTTTTTTCTTTTCAATAATTGGTTCAGTGATCATCCCTTGAACGATGTAACCATGTTCTTCGAGTGATTTGATAATTTTTAATAAAGTATCGGTCTTTCCAACATTAGGCATACCGGTAATACCAATCTTTGGAATATCATCCATAATAGCAGTATGTAATGCATTTTCTGTTTAGAAATGTTTTTATTTATTTTTTTACTAAAAATTTTATATAAATTGCTCCTCCTACAGTGTAAGTTAAAACTGCTATAAAAAGAAGTATAGGAGCAATACCAAAATAACTTTTTTCGATTATAAGTGTAAGAATAATTAGAAAAGCTGCAAATGAATTTGTTTTAAATCTAGGTTTCGGAAATTTTATATTTGATATCATTGCCGCACCAATAATAATTACTAATGGTAAGATATAGATAAAATCTATCCTAAAATAAGCTAAAACTAATAGTAGTACAGTACTTGCAGGAGCAGGATAACCAACAAAAAACTTGTCGTTTTTCAATATATGAAATGATGCAAGTCTAATAATTCCAAAAGATATAAAAAGAATTAATACAAATAAAAGGAAAATATTATTATAAAAATAATAGGTTGTAGCAT
>Ga0299915_10001981_pt1 | contig 15000 bp, 10 predicted proteins | sample RVTome_13_FD_200263 | JGI IMG/M metagenome (GOLD analysis project Ga0299915, IMG submission 200263) | Soil microbial communities from uranium-contaminated site in the Upper Colorado River Basin, Wyoming, United States - RVT92D227 (version 2) ... | reverse complement strand
CGGCGCCCAGGAGGCGCATCACGGCCTCGACGTGCTGGGAGCCCAGGCCGCGGCGGCTCCCGCTCGCGGCGCGCCACAACCGCCGGAGCGCCCTCCGGCGAACGGCCGTCGGGAGCTCTAGCAACGCGGCGAGGCCCACGCGTACCGCGCCCTTCGGTACCGCCCGCGCCGCGAGGCGCTCGAGGGCGCGGTCGTCCTCGCGCAGGAGCTCAGCCGTGCGCGCCAGCCGGCGCTCGAGCCCTGGCGCGAGCGCGTCCAGGGCCGGCAGGATCTCGGAGCGGATGCGATTGCGGAGGTAGCGCGTCGAGCTGTTGGTGGGATCCTCCCGCCAGCCGAGGCCGCGATCTCGCAGATAGGCGAGGATTTCCTGGCGCGAGCGCTCGATGAGAGGACGGACAACGACACCTCGCCGCGCGGGGATGGCGGCAAGCCCGCGAGCTCCCGAGCCGCGGAGCAACCGGTGGAGGACCGTCTCCGCTTGATCGCCGCGGGTGTGGCCCGTCGCGACATGGCTGGCGCCCAGGCGCTTCATCGCGGCGCGGAGGGCCGCATAGCGCGCGGTCCGGGCCGCCGCCTGCACGTTCTCGCCCGGCGCAACGGTCACCGCGACGCGCTCGAGCGCCACGCCGAGCCTGTCGCACAGCTCCCCGCAGAACACGCCGTCGGCAGCGCTTCCGGCGCGCAGCTGGTGGTCGACGTGGCAAGCGCTCACTTCGGTCAGCAGGCGCGCGTCGCGCAGCGCGACGAGGGTGCAAAGGAGCGCCGTCGAGTCCGGCCCTCCCGAAAGCGCGGCGACCACCCGCGCGTGCGGCGGCAGGTGGCAACGTCGGCGGACGGTGTCGAGGACGGCCGCCTCGAAAGGATGAAGTGGAATGGAGCGCACGACGAGAACGACCCAAGCGCGGGGCGGGGGCGCCCTAACTTTTCATAGCGCCGGAGCCTGCCCGCCGACATACAGGATCCAGGTCGGAATGAGTTCACGGCGACCAGCGTTTGACCTTACGCAAGTGCGCCGAGTGCTGGACGAGCATCAGACGCGTATCACTGCGTATCACTGTAATGAGGGGCGGCGTTCGGCAGGTCAGTTGAGGCCCCATTTGGCGCGGCGACCCGACCCGGGTCCGGTTGCTTTTCGCCATAGGGAATGAGATGTTGGAAGTCGCCTTGGGGCACCCACAGGGTGCTTGGGGCATCACAGATTTGAAGCGCTGGGCCTAGGGGTCCCCCCCCTCCCCCTCTGGGCCCACGGGGAGCCGGCAGCAATGCCGGCTCCTCACTTTTTGGGGGGGCAACGGTTCCGGCCGCTGCGGCGATTTGACCCTTTCCCCCGGACGACCCACGGCAGGTAGATTCACATGTGAAGCGTGTCGGGCAGCCAGCGACACTCCCCCACTTCGCGCGCCAGCCAACTTGACCGATCCACCGGGGGTGCCGTACAAGCAACGCAACTTACCCACACGGAGATGGAGCGCTGATGTCCGGAACCGACAAGCGAAAGCAGTCCCTGTATTTCCCCGAGGACATGCTCAACGAGATCCAGGCGGAGGCCAACCGCCAGGATCGTTCGCTCTCCTGGATCGTCCAGCAGGCGTGGCGCATCTCGCGCGGCGAGATCATGCGCTTTCCGTCAGTGAACGACGTGCTGTCGGGCGTCGCGCGCGAGGACGAGCGCGAGGTCAAGGGGACTTAGCCCAGCGCTTCCTGCGCGCTCACGATGCGAGGCCCTCCCGCGCCCGGCCCGGAAGAACCCGGAGACACAGGTGTCCCGGATGACGGGACGGGGGAGACTGGTGGCGCCGGCCTCGCTCCGAAGGAGCACGACGAGCCTCGACCGCGCGGGGGAATCTCGAAGCGCGTGAAGATCGCATGCGCGGCCCTGGCCGTGCTGGTGGCGCTCGCGCTCGTGTTCGGATACCGCAGCTATCAAGAGCGCCGCATCGTGGCGATCTCGGTCGCGCGAGCGAAGCTGCTCATCCGCACCGACACCTGGCTCGGCTATCACGAAGCAGCAGCGCTCCTCGGAGTACGAGCCGCCAAGGCCGACCCGCTCCAGGCGGGATCCCTGCGCGCCTTCGCCCTCGGGATGCTCTATCTCGACTACCGCGACAAGACCGCCGCCGCAGACGCCAACGAAGCCTTGGTAGAACCGGCGCGCGCCGCCACCATGCCCATGTACGCGCAGCTTGCCGTGGCGGCAGTGTCGCTCGGCGACGGGCGCGCCGGCACGGGGCTGGAGTACGCCACGCGCGCCGGCGACGATGCGCTTCCCCGGCTGCTCTACGCTCGCGTGGCTCTCCTCGCCGGGAACGCCGCCGTGGCGAGTGAGGCCGTGGACCGCGCGCTCGCCGCGGACCCCGAGCTTCCCGCAGCGCTGGCGCTCAAGGGCGACCTCCTGCGCCGCTCAGGCAGGCCTGCTGATGCCCGACAGGCTTACACCACCGCCATCGCCACATCCTCACGCTCTCTCGATTCCGGGCTCGCCGGCTCCTCTACGCGGTCCGGGGCGACCGCGCCGCATGCCAGAGCGACGTTTGGGCTCGCCAAGCTCGCGCTGTCGCGCGACATCCCCTCCGACGCGGCGACAGGCCCACTTCTGCGGCTGCTCGAAGACCGCCCTGGCACACCCCAGGTGGAGCGCGCTCGGGCCGCCATGTTCCTCTCCGCGCTGCTGGGCCGTGCCGGCGATCGCACCGCGGCCAGGGACACGCTCGACAAGGCTGGTGCAGACGAGGCCCTGCACGCCTGGCTCGAAAAGGCGTCGGGTCAGCTCGAGGTGGAGCGCGGCCGCTACCGGGTGCCTGACGCGACGCCCGCCGTGCTGCTCAGCGCCAGCGACGACGACCCGTACATTCCGCCGCCGCCGCCGCAAGCGGAGCCCTCGGCGCCGAAACCCGTGCTCCACGGGTTCAAGGTCCACCCTCCGGTCAAGAAGACGAAGCCCGCGCGAGGGGCTCGCACCAAGAAGGCGGCACCGAAGAAGCCCACGCCCAGGAAGGCCTCAGGCTCCCACAACCGGTGACCCGACACCGCTGTGCCTGGGGGAGGCCAGCGGACGCGGACCTCGGGATCTCTACGAGATCGGGCGGACGTTCGCAGCCTGGAGGCCCTTCGGCCCCTTCTTCACCTCGAACTCCACCTTCTGGCCTTCAGCCAGGGTGCGGAAGCCCTCGGACTGGATGGCGGTGTGATGACAAAAGACGTCCTCACCCCCACCGTCCTGCTGGATGAAGCCGAAGCCCTTCGCGTCGTTGAACCACTTCACTGTACCCGTCGCCATCTCTTCCTCTTTCTGACCTCTGCTCGCCGGCAGACCGCCGTCCCCGCCCGTCCTCGCGTGGACTCTCGCAAGCTTAAGGCGGGCGAGCAACCTCGGCGACACCACCGGCGGAGCGGGAACCGGGAGCGCGAAGCGTGGATGCGTTTCATCACGCCCCAAGCGGGAGGTGCTACCGTTGGCCCGGCGCACATGGAATTCACATCAGGCGTTCGGCGCGCGAGAAGGTCCGGGCTCGACCCTGTAGTCGACTTCCCTCCCCAAGGCGCGACATCTCTTGCGCTCCGGGCGAACGAGCACCTGTGAAAGCCCTGCGGAGCGAAGACGGATGGCGCATTGGCACAAGAACGCTGGGGAGCGGTAGACGATGCGCACCACGATCGTCGTCGCGGGCGCGGCACTGGTAGTCCTGGCTGCCGCGAGCCTGATCGTCATCCGGCTCGTCGAGCCATCGCCTGGCCCGGCGGCTGCCGCTCCGCCGCCCATTCCACCAGAAGTGACAGCCGCCGTCGCGGCCGCCAGGGAAGCCGCGCTCAGGGAGGCGGAAGCCAAGCAGGCGGCTGCCGACGCAGCCGCACGGGAGATCGCAGCCAAGGAAGCGGCCGCACGGCGGGCCGCCGTGGAAGCCGCCGCCAGGGAGGTGGCGGCGAAGGAAGCAGCTGCCAGGGAGGCGGCGGACAAGGAAGCGGGGAAGGAGCCCGCTAAGGAGCACGCCGCCAAGGACGGTGAAGTCCCCGACGCCAGCGCTGCGGCCCCAGCCGCGAATGGCTCCGGCTCGCTCACCATGCGAACGACGGGCGGCGACGCGCACCTGGCGCGCGAGGGCCGGCCTTCCACCTCCTCCGGCGCCCCGGCGAGGGGCCGCGACCTGCACGGCACCGCCTCGATCGCTGCGCGCCTCGACGAGCTGAAGCCGCGGCTCGCTCAGTGCTACGAGGGAGCGCAGCCGGGGGCGGACCCCCCAGGCGGATCGCCGGCACCGGAGAGCGAGCGGCCTGTCCCGCCCGTGTTCCTGCTCGAGCTCGAGAGCTCCGGTGAGCACTACCGCATCGTGGACGCGAACGTGGACTCGCGAGGCGGCGCGGAGGACGCGGTCCTCGAATGCATGCAGACCGTGCTCATGAATTCGACGATCCCCACGCAGCCAGGACCGGAGACGGTGGATCGCGTGGCGCTGCGCTTCTCGCCTTGATCCTCCCGGAGCGCTCGGCTCCCGTCACGGTGGTGATCGCGTTGAGCACGTTCCGGCAGGGCCTGGCGTCGTGTGCGCGCGGATCGCGCAACAAGGGTTGCTGCGAGCGGTGATGCGCAGGCATGAGGCAGGCCCTTGCGCGGGCGGCCGGCACGCAGCGCCTGACTGACCCCCCGCGCCCGGCCACCGTCGCACTTCTGCCCGCATGCCAGGCATCCGCATGCATGGTTCTCCGGCACGTATCGAGAACGGTGGGCCATTTGCCCGGCAATCGCGCGCCCCGGCGCCCGGCATACGGGCTGCATTCGCGCAGGGCGGCCTTACCCCCCAGCATCGGAGACTCCGTGAGAAAGATCCTCGCATCGGCGCTCGCCCTGGCCCCTGCCGCTGCCCTGGCCGGCACACCTGGCCAGGTGGACTCAGGCGACACCGCCATCGTCCTCGTGAGCGCCGGGCTCGTGCTGCTCATGACCCCGGGGCTCGCCTTCTTCTATGGCGGGCTCGTCCGCGCCAAGAACGTCGTGCACACGATGATCCTCTCCCTCGTCTGCATGGCGCTCGTCGGCGTGCTCTGGTGCCTCGTCTCGTACAGCCTGGCGTTCTCTCCGGGCCCGGGTGCGCTCGACAGGTTCGTGGGCGGCCTCTCCTGGATGGGCCTGCGTGGCGTGGGCGGCGAGGTCGACAAGAGCCTCGCTCCGACCGTGCCGCACGCAGCGTTCATGCTCTTCCAGGCGATGTTCGCCGTCATAACCCCTGCGCTGATCTCGGGCGCCATCGTGGAGCGCGTGCGCATCAAGGCGTACGTGCTTTTCATCGCCCTGTGGAGCGTGGTCGTCTACGCGCCGGTGGCTCACTGGGTGTGGGCGCCCGGCGGGTGGCTGCGGCAGCTCGGCGCACTCGACTTCGCGGGGGGCACGGTCGTCCACATCAACGCCGCCGCAGCGGCGCTCGTCTTCGCGATCGTGCTGGGCAAGCGGCGCGGCCTCCGGCAGCCGACGGTGCTCCCGCACAACGTCCCCTTCGCCATCCTGGGGGCCGGCCTCCTGTGGTTCGGCTGGCTCGGCTTCAACGGTGGCAGCGCGCTCGCCGCCAACGGGCTCGCCGCATACGCGTTCTCGAACACCTTCTTCGCCCCCGCCGCGGCGGCGCTGGCGTGGGGCCTCGCCGAGCTGTTCCTGTTCCACGGCAAGATGTCCGGAGTCGGCCTGGCTTCGGGCGCGGTCGCGGGCCTCGTCGCGGTGACGCCCGCCGCCGGCTTCATCACGCCCCTCGCCTCCATCGGACTGGGAGCCGCGGCCGGCCTCGCCTCGCTCACCGCGGTGCGCTACCGACCCAGGCTGGGGCTCGACGATTCGCTCGACGTGTTCGCCGTGCACGGGGTCGCCGCGACCCTGGGCGCACTCCTCACCGGCGTGCTCGCCTCCAAGGCCGTCAATCCTGACGCCGCCAACGGCAGCCTGCACCTCCTCGGGATCCAGGCGATCGGCGTCCTCGCCACGTTCTTGTGGTCGGGGAGCCTCTCCTTCGGGATCATCAAGCTCGTCGGGCTCGTCACCCCGCTCCGCGCCGAAGAGCAGGACGAGTGGTCGGGCATGGACATGGTCGAGTCGGGCGAGCGCGGCTACATCACGACCGACCTCGAGTCCGGCTCACCGCACGTCTCCGCGCATGCGCACGAGCACGCGCCCGAGATGCGGCACGCCACCGCGAAGTAGCGGGCACCCCATCCTTGGCTCGACGGCCCGCCCTGGTCCTCCGGGGCGGGCCGTTCCTCGTCGCAAACGTCCTCCTTCATGGGCCTGCGACATCTTGTCTCTGCTCCTGCTGCGGGCAGATCCTGCATGCCAAGCGAGCAAGCGTGCGGCTGATGAGAGTGAAAACCGGCGACCGCATCGAGTACCGGCAGCGGGCACATCCCCTGCAAAGCGGCCCTGCAGCAAGCAATTACTCATCGTCATCGTGAAAGGGGTTCTGCAGTGCTCAAGACCTTCCGCACATGCTTCGCAGCTGCGCTCCTGGCGCCGCTGGCGGCACTGGCACAGACGCCGGCCGCGGCCGAGCCGGCGAAGCCGCCACCGAAGTGGTACGACACCGTCGAGCTCCACGGCCTCGTCGACAGCGCCTACTCCGCCAACTTCAACCAGACGCAGGACTCACCGAACGAGCTGCGGGTGTTCGACGCCCTCAATGGCTTCCAGCTCTCCTACGCCAAGCTCTGGGCCCAGCTCGCGCCGACCACCCCCTTCACGGGAGGCTTCCGCCTCGACGTCGGGGTCGGCCAGGCCGCGGCCATCCTGAACGGCAGCTCGGCCTACGGGCTCGGCCCCTTCGCCGCGCCGTCCAGCGGAATCGGCGCCGTCGCCGTCCAGCAGGCCTACGCGAGCGTCAAGCTCCCCGGGGACATCGTCGTCGACGGCGGCAAGTTCGTGACCAACGCCGGCTCGGAGGTGATCGAGGCCAAGGACAACTGGCTCTACTCCCGGTCCATCCTCTTCGGGTTCGCCATCCCCTTCACCCACACCGGCGTCCGGGCCACCGTCCCGATCCCGGGCGTGGAGGGGCTCTCGTTCATGGCCGGGCTGTTCAACGGGTTCGACAACCCGCCAGGCCCGGTCGGCTCGAGCAAGGCGGGCCACGGCGCGCTCATCTACTCCGGCCCCTCGAGCACCACCGTCATCCTGAACTTCCTGTACGGGAAGCCTCTCCCCGGCCAGCAGGACAAGGCCCTGGTCGACGTCGTCCTGGCCCGCGCCTTCGGCGACCTCTCGGTGAACGTCAACTTCGACTACGGCGACCAGAACAACGCCCAGTACTGGGGCGTCGCCGGCATGGCTCGCTACAGCCTGCTCGGCGACAAGCTCCGCGTCGCCGTTCGCGGCGAGTACTTCGACGACAGCGATGGTCTCTCGACCGGCGTGGCCAACAAGTACTACGAGGGAACGCTCGGCGTCGCCATCCCCGTCGGCTCGCAGGTCGAGTTCCGCGTCGAGGGCCGGCACGACCGCATGGACACGGCGGCCTTCGCGACGGGCAAGGACAACCAGACCACCCTGCAGGTGGCCGCGCTCGCCTGGTTCTAGGCCCAGCTCACAGTCACGTTGCCTCCGGGCTCGCTGCCGCCGCGCAGCGAGCCCGCTCCTTTTCAACCGTCCTCGCGGAAGTCGTAGCTCCGGACGCCGTGCTTCTTGAGCAGGCGGTGCAGGGTCTCGCGCTCCATCCCGGCGCGCTCGGAGGCCTTGGTCACGTTCCCCTTGAACTCCCGCATCAGCGCGACGAGGTAGTCCCTCGAGAAGCGTTCCCGCACCTGGTCGACCGCGTCGCGGTAGGGCAGAGCGGTCGTCACCGTCCCCGGCAACGCGTCCCCCCCCTCCGCCGAGAGCTCCGGCGGCAGGTCCCGGCGCCCGACACGCAGGCCCTCCGCGACGGCCACCGCGCGCTCCACCGCGTTCTCCAGCTCGCGGACGTTCCCGGGCCATGCGTGGCCCACCAGGGCCGCCAGCGCTTCGGGTTCGAACCCGGCGACCTCGCGCCGAAACGCGCGCGCGTGCTTCTCCAGGAAGTGGGCGGCGAGCAGCGGGATGTCGTCCGGCCGTTCGCGCAGCGCGGGGAGGCGGATCGGGAACACGTGCAACCGGTAGAAGAGGTCCTCTCGGAAACGCCCGGCCGCAACCTCGGCGCGCAGGTCACGGTGGGTGGCGGCGACGACGCGCACGTCCACCCGGACGGCTTCGTTGCTCCCCACCGGGCGGATCTCCTTCTCCTGGAGCGCGCGGTTGAGCTTCACCTGGGCGGCGAGCGGCAGCTCTCCCACCTCGTCCAGGAAGAGGGTCCCACCCCCGGCCTCGTCGAAGAGGCCGGCCTTCGCGCCGGCGGCGCCGGTGAACGCTCCCCTCGCGTGGCCGAACAGCTCGCTCTCCACCAGGTCGGGCGGCAGCGCCCCGCAATTCACCGGCACGAACCGGTGCGCCTTGCGCCCCGAGTGATAGTGGATGGCGCGGGCGGCGAGCTCCTTCCCCGTCCCCGTCTCGCCGCCCAGCAGGACGGTGATGTCGAGGCCTGCGGCCTGCTCGAGCAGCCGGTACACCTCGAGCATCCGCGCGCTCTTCCCGACGATGTTGTGAAAGGCGCCCCTCCCCGGCTCGTGGCGCAGCGCCGCCGCCTCGTCCGCGAGCCGCTTGTGCTCGGCGGCCCGCGCCACCACCAGGACGGCCGCGTCGGGATCGAAGGGCTTCTCGAGGTAGTCGTAGGCCCCCAGCTTCATCGCCTGGACGGCGTCGGCGATCGTGCCGTACCCGGTCATCATCACCACCTCGGTGGCTGCCGAGCAGGCCTTCACCGCGCGCAAGAGGTCGAATCCCCCCGCGCCGGGCATGCGGATGTCGGTCACGACCACGTCGAAGGTCTCGTTCGCGACGAGCGCGAGCGCGCGAGCTCCGTCCGATGCCGTGGTGAGCTGATAGCCGTCCGAGAGCATCTTCTCGAACAGCTTCAGCATGTTCTCCTTGTCGTCGACCACGAGGACGCGGACCTTCCCCATCACGATTCCCTCCCCTCCCGGCGTGGTAGACGAAGCGTGAACTGGGCCCCACCGCCGGGGCGGTTGGCGGCCGCGATGTCGCCGCCGTGCGCGCGAGCGATCGCGCGCGACACCGCGAGACCGAGCCCCGTCCCCTTCTCCTTCGTGGTGAAAAAGGGCTCGAACAGTCGCGAGAGCGCCGTCGCATCGAGGCCGCCGCCGCTGTCCTGAACGGAGACGCGCGCCTCCGCCACGTCCTCCTCCACGCCGACCCGCACGTCGCCCCCCGGGCCCGCCGCCTCGACCGCGTTGCGGATGAGGTTCGCGAGGGCCTGCCGGATCTTGGAGGGATGGCCCTCGGCCGTCGCCGCGCCCTCGACCTCGACCCTCACCCCGTCGAGGAGCTTCGCCTCTCGCAGGCGAGCCACCACGTCGTCGCACAGCTCGCGCATCGGCACCCGATCGCGGGCGACCGGCTGGCTCCGGGTGAGGTCGAGGAGCCCCTCCACGATCTCCTTGCACCGGAGCGTCTCTTCCTCGATCACGCCCAGGTCCTCACGCGTGGCCGCGTCGGCGCGCCTGCGCATCAACCGCGCGTACCCGAGGATGACGCCGAGTGGGTTGTTGATCTCGTGCGCCACGCCCGCCGCCAGCCGTCCCACGCTGGCGAGCTTCTCCGACTGCAGGAGCTTCGACTGGTGCTCCTTGAGCGCCAGCGTCATCGCGTTGAACTGCTGCGCCAGCGCACCGAACTCGTCCGGGGTAGAGATGTCGATGTGCGTGTCGAGGTCCCCGGCCCCGAGGCGCTCGGCGCCCTCGCGGAGCTTGCCGATGGGACGCGCGATGGAACGGCCGATGGAGTAGGTCACGAAGGCTGCGAGCAACGGCGCCCCCACCAGAAGCGCCAGGATTCCGTAATGGGTGCGCCCGATGACCTCCGAGGCGTCCGCTCGAGCCGCCACGATCCGCCCTTCGAAGCGGCCCACCAGCTCCTGCGCGGCGTCCTGGATCCGCGTCACGACGAGCTGCGCGCGCGCGTGCTCCGCCTGCACGAAGGGCCGGTCGCCGCGGACGACGGCGGGGACGATGCGCCGGCGGAAGATCTCGTCCAGGTCGGCGCTGGCCTCGTCGATCCCGTCGACGAGAGCGCGATCCTCGGCTCCCTCCGCCAGCTTCCGGAGCTCCTGGGTGAGCGCGTGCACCTTCGTCTGCGCCTGCCCGTAAAAGCCGAGGTGGCTCTCGTCGCCGATGATGATCGTGTGGGCCTGGTGTGCGTACTGATCGCGCACGGCGCTCGCCAGCTCGAGCGCCAGGCGGACACCCTCTTCCTCGCCCCTCATCCTCTCGAGCGCGGCGTGGATCCGGCTGAGACCCGCCAGCGTCAGGCATGACGCCGTGGCGCAGATGAGAACGAGCGCTCCAAACCCGAGGAGCAGCTTGCGGGCGGTGCCCGACCAGTTCGGCAGAAGCCTTTGCAGCACTAGAGACCCAAGACCAACGATGCGCCGACCGCGCTGGAGGGCCCATGCTGGCCGGGCCGATGGAGCGGACGAACCCAGGAAGGTACGACGGAGGTCATAATAGGTGACGGTGCGTGGCCGCTGTCACGCTCCGCATCGTCCGGCGCAAGGCGGCGCGCGGACCGCTCGCGCGAGACCGGTCGCCGTCCTCGTCCCGACTCGCCCGAACCACCCTGGAGGGACTCCCCGCGCACGCCGATGACGCCTTCGTCGAGGCCACGCGCCAGGCGCGCTCTCCCCTGCACCCGGCCGGTGCGGCGCTTTGCCACACCTCTCTCGATCGACACCTTGCAGCGCCGCCGAGAAAGAGAGGGTGTGCCCCCCTCCCCTCCTAAGTCCCCGGTCGCGGGCCCGAAAATGGGCGAAGACGTGCGACGACCTTTGAACCGTTCGACCTTCCGGCGGCTCCCAATCGGCGTGAAGCGCTCGATCTCGCATCGCTCGCGGCGACCTCTGCTCGTCCTCTTCTGGGCGGCCACGCTCCTCCCGGGAATCGCTGCCGGCGGCGACCTGACGGTCTCCGACGCCATCCGCATCGCCTGGGCGCGGAACGAGGGCCTCACGGCAGCGACGCTCCAGGCGAAGGGGGCCCGGGAGCAGGCGCGCGCCGCGAGCGCGGGGCGCTTCCCGACCCTCGCCTTGAGCGCGCGGGGCGTCGCGACGGACGAGCCCATGATGGCCTTCGGCCTGAAGCTCGACGAGGCGCGCATCGCCGCAGCCGACTTCGCCCCCGATCGGCTCAACTCCCCTTCCCTCATCGGCGGGGTGGGCCTCGGGGCCACCCTCACGCAGCCCATCTACGCAGGCGGACGCATCGACGCGGCAGCCCGTTCCGCGAGCGCCCAGGCCGAGGCCGAAGCGACGGACGTCGAGCGGCGCCGCCAGGAGCTCGCGCTCGCGGTCACCGAGGCCTACTTCGGCGCCCAGGCGGCGGCGCAGGGTCTCTCCTACGCGGACGACGTGCTCGCCCACGCGCGCGAGACGGAGCGGTTCCTCCGTCAGCGGAACGCGCAGGGCCTCGTCCTGGACGCCGAGGTCGCGCGCGCCTCCGCGTCCCGCGCCCAGGCGGAGGCGGAGCGCGCCGCGGCCGACCAGCGGCTCGCCTCGGCCCGGTCCGGGCTGGCGCTCCTCGCGGGTGAGGAGATCCGTTCGGCGAACCTGGTCACGCCCCTGGCCAGCCCGCTCCCGCCGCCCTCTCCTGCTCCCGCGGCCATTGCGGAGCGGCCCGACCTGCGATCGGCGCGCGCTCGCGCCGAGGCAGCCCGGGGTGCGGTGAACGCCGCCCGGAGCAGCTTGCTCCCCGAGGTCTTCGCCCAGGTCTCCGCCGAGACGATGCGCTCGGATCTCGATCAGGGGGCGAACTGGGTGACCGGCGTCCTCGGGGCGCGCTGGCAGCTCGGCATCGCGGACGTGCACGCGCTTCGCGCGGCCCAGGCACGCGCCAGCGCGGCCGAGGCGGGCGCGCGCTGGCAAGAGAGGCTGGCCAGCCGGGAGGTGGAGGAGGCGCGCCGCGCGATCGGCGCGGCCGACGTTCGGGTTCGCTTCGGCGAGGAGGCGACGGCGGCGTCGGAGTCGGCGCGCGACCTCCGGATCGCGCGCCATCGCCAGGGACTCCTGCCCCTGACGGACGTCCTCGACGCCGAGGCCGGCCTCGCCGGCGCGCGCTCTCTCTTGCTCCGCAGCAGGCTCGACGCGCGTCTCGCGCGTGCACAGCTCGAGCTCGCCCTGGGCGAGCCCGTGGAAGGAGTGCAGCCATGAGCGAGCAGGACGCGCCGCCCATTGCAGGCCCGCAGCGAGTAGGCCGAAGGGCCGTAAACGAGCGAGGAGCTTGCGGCGACATGGCTGGGGAGGCTCCGACGGCTTCGCCGGCGGAGGGGGGCGAAGGCCCCCTCGAAACTGACGAGCTCGCCTCGCATAGCGAGGCATCCCGATGACACGCAGCGCCCTGCTCGCCCTCGCCGTGCTGGCCAGCTCGATCGCGCGCGCCGCCACGCCCGCCGCCGGCGCGCGCCCGCCCGTGCAGGTCCGCGTCGTGACTGCGGGCCCCGCGTCCGCGCCGCGCTGGGTCCCTGCGAACCTCGCCGCCGCCCGCCGGGCCACCGTCTCGACGAGGCTCTCGGCCTCGGTGCGAACGGTCGCGGTCGAGGAAGGCACCAAGGTCGCGGCCGGACAGGTGCTGGTGCGGCTCGCCGACGAGGATGTCCGCGCGCAGCTCGCGTCGGCCCGGATGTCGCTCGCCAACGCCGTCTCGCAGGAGCGGCGGATCGAGCGGCTCGCGTCCCAGCGGGCGGCGACCCAGGCCGAGCTGGAGCAGGCACAGGCACAGCGCGCGCAGGCCCAGGCGGCGGCCTCGACCGCTGAGGCGAGCCTCGCACAGATGGAGATCCGGGCCCCGTTCGCGGGAACGGTCCAGGCGCGGCGGGTCAACGCGGGAGACTTCGTGGGACCGGGCCAGCCGCTCCTCGAGATCGAAGGGGACGACCTGGAGGTGGTCGCGACGGTCTCCGAGGAGGAGGCGCGCGGGATGCGTCCCGGGCAGAAGCTCCAGTTCGAGGCCGGCGGTCGCGAGGGGGTCGCCGAGATCACGGCGCTGGCACCCGGTGGCGACCCTCTCTCCCACCGCCGAGCGCTCCGGGCCCGCGTGCGCTCGGGAAGGGTTGGGCTCACCAGCGGGAGCTTCGCGCGCCTCTCCCTCCCGGCGGCCACCCCTCGCCCCGGCGTCTGGGTCCCCCGGTCGGCGCTGGTCGAGCGCGGTGACCTCACCGGCGTCTTCCTCGCGTCGGGCGGCCAGGCCGAGCTGCGCTGGCTCGCGCTTGGAGAACCCGCCGGCGATCGCGTCCCGGTGCGCGCCGGACTTGCCCCGGGCGAGCAGGTGATCGACGCTCCCGGGGCCCTGCGCGACGGCGACGCAGTCGAGGTTGTCCCGTGAACGCTCGAGAAGGGCATCTCCGCCTCGCCGGCCTGCTGGCGCGCGCCTTCCTGCGCAGCAAGCTCACACCGCTCATCGTCCTCGCGTCGCTCCTCCTCGGTGTGGCCGCCGTCTGGCTCACGCCCCGCGAGGAGGAACCGCAGATCGTCGTCCCCATGGTCGACGTCCTCGTGGGCTACCCGGGCGCGAGCGCGCGCGAGGTGGAGAGCCAGCTCACCACGCCGCTCGAGCGGCGCCTGTGGGGCATCCCCGGAGTCGAGTACCTCTACTCGGCCTCCAACGCAGGTGCGGCCTTCCTCACCGTTCGCTTCAAGGTGAACGAGCCGCTCGAGCCGAGCCTGACGAAGGTCCACGAGGAGCTCCGGGCGCACCCCGAGGTGCTGCCCGCCGGCGCGCAGAGCCCGATCGTGCGCCTCCTCACCATCGACGACGTCCCGTTCCTCACGTTGACGCTGCGAGGCGACACCCTGCCAGCGGGTCAGCTCCGGGCACTCGGCGAGGAGGTGGCACGCGAGATCGCCTCCATCCCCGAGACGGCGCAGGTCAGCGTCCTGGGCGGCGCGCGGCGGTTCGTGCGGATCGAGCCCAACCCCGAGCGGTTGCGAAGCCTGCGGCTCTCCCTCGCCGATCTGCAGCCCGCGCTGATCGCGTCGGACGCACAGCTCCCGGCCGGGGCGCTCGTGGACGAGGGGCGGCGCGCCGAGGTCGAGGCCCGCGGCTTCGTCCGCTCCGCCGCCGAGCTGCGCCGCGTCGTGGTGGCCGTGCGCAACGAACAGCCCATCTACCTCGAGGACGTGGCGCAGGTGACCGACGGCCCCGAGCCGGAGCCCGCGGTCATCCTCACGGCACGGAAGGGTCAACCCGGATTCGCGCAGGTGGTGGCGATCTCGGTGGCGAAGCGGGCAGGGACGAATGCCACCGCCCTGGCCAGGACGGTCGAGCACAAGGTCGAGACGCTGCGCGGTGCGCTCCTCCCGCGCTCGGTCGAGGCGAGCGTCACCCGCAACTACGGCGAGACGGCCGGCGAGAAGTCGAACGAGCTCATCGAGCACCTCCTCATCGCGACGCTCTCCGTCATCGCCCTCATCCTCCTCGCCATGGGCTGGCGGTCGGCGATCGTGGTCGGCGTGGCCGTGCCGGTCACGCTCGCCCTGACCCTGCTCCTCACTTATCTGTTCGGCTACACGCTGAACCGCGTGACGCTCTTCGCGCTCATCTTCTCCATCGGAATCCTGGTCGACGACGCCATCGTCGTCGCCGAGAACGTCCACCGCCACATCCACCTGCCGGGCCCCCGCAAGAGCCTGGCGCGCACCGTGGTGGAGGCGGTGGACGAGGTGGGCAACCCCACCATCCTCGCCACGTTCGCCGTCATCGCCGCCATCCTGCCCATGGCCTTCGTGCGCGGCCTCATGGGCCCGTACATGCGGCCCATCCCGGTCGGCGCCAGCGCGGCGATGATGTTCTCGCTCGCGATCGCGTTCATCGTGAGCCCGTGGGCGGCGCTCAAGGTGTTCCGGAAGGAGGCGCGGCTGCCCGCACCCGGCGCGGAGCACGCCGGCCCCGAGG
>Ga0299915_10001980_pt1 | contig 15000 bp, 15 predicted proteins | sample RVTome_13_FD_200263 | JGI IMG/M metagenome (GOLD analysis project Ga0299915, IMG submission 200263) | Soil microbial communities from uranium-contaminated site in the Upper Colorado River Basin, Wyoming, United States - RVT92D227 (version 2) ... | reverse complement strand
TAAGTGCCTTGCTGATAATCAACCCTACTTCTAAAAGACTCATGGAAGAAAGATTCTCTATGGCTGACGATATTGTGAGAAAAACTTGCGCGTTCGATGTTTGTTACCACTGCAAAGACGGCTGTTGTCAAGGCGTGAGGCCACCGCTTACGCTTGAACGCAAAAAGCTAATAAAAAACTACCTAAAAGAGCAAAAAATTCGCGCCGATCACCCGTTTACTAACAAGGCGTATTCTTTTCCAGCGGAGGACGCATTGGGCTTCTGTATGTTTTACTGCAAAAACACAAGAAAATGCTTGGTGCATCCGGTTAAGCCTGAAACCTGCAGAGCTGGTCCCATAACATTTGACATAAACCGCCACACGCGAAAGGTTGAATGGCACTTGAAAACGACGGAGATATGTGCACTTGCGCAAGCGCTGCATGGGAACGATGCTGCGTTTAGGGCGCATTTCGAAGTGGCTAAGGCTGAGTTGCTGCGGCTTATTTGCACGCTTGGTTCAAGGGCTTTGGAGGCAATCTTGAAAATTGAGGAGCCTCACACAGTCAAGATAGGTGAAGCTGATTTGCCTGAGGGAGTCAAAGTGAAACTGGGGCTTGAACGGTAAAGTAAACAGTGATTCTTGCAACGACTCAACGCCTGTTGGCATAGGCGTTTTATAGGATTCCCGTTTCCTTTAATTTCAACGCGAGCGCTATGTTGCCCTTGAACTGGATTTTTCCCGTGAAGAAAGCCTTTTCTGCGCTCATTTTACCGTTTATAACGTCCATGTAATCTTTTTCCGCCATGTTTATTGCCATTGTCGGTGATGGGTGTGTTCCCTCTTTGGCTTCTAGTTTCTGGTCTTTTATCGTAACTGTCCACGCGCCGCCATTGGGGCCCGTGATGTTTACTTGAACTATAACATCAACCCCTTGCGCTTTGCTCGGGTTGAATCTGCTGGGTAAAACTTTTTCGAAGAACTCCTTCGGCGTTTTAGCTTCCATCACGCATCATCTTCCACACTTTTTCTGCTATTTTATTGTGCCCCGCGTTTTGAACTTTTCCTTCAGTTCCGCCAAACTGTTGACGTTTCCGCCCGATAGCACCATAGCCGTCAGTTGAATTTTGGCGGCTTCTTCAACCATTTCGCTCAGGCTGCACGCAGCTTCTACAGTTGAGCCAACGGTGACGATGCCGTGGTTTTCAAGAATAACCGCGTCATAATCTGCGATACGCTTTTGAACTGCCGCCGCAAGCGCCTTCGAACCGGGCTGCTTAAAAGGAACAATAGGCACTCCCTTTGGGAGAAGCATGAACATTTCTATTTGAAATGGCAAAATCTCTTTTCCTGCAATGCCGAAAGCTGTTGCTGTAGGCGCGTGAGTGTGAACCACCGCTTGAACATCCAGCCGTGCCCTGTAGATTGCCGCGTGCATAGGTGTTTCCGCGGAAACGTCTCTTTTTCCGCTGATTTTGTTTCCTTTTAAATCAACAAGAACCAGTTCTTCAGGCTTCAATTTTCCTAAGCATGCTCTTGAAGGCTTTATCAGAAACGTGTCTGTACCTGGTATTCTAGCGCTGATGTTTCCGCTGGTTCCCTTCACTAAGCCTTTATCGTAGAGTTCTTTGCCTGCTTGCGATAGTTTTTTGCTGGTGTCTTTAATCGCTTTAGTGCTCATTTTGCGTTTCCGCCTTTCTGAACAAGTCTGCCTCTTTCGGTCTGGTGAGCGCTTTTGCTGACGCGTTTTCAGCTGCTTGGTAATTGTAGCCTCTTATTATGGCGGCTGGTATCCCCTCGTTTGCTTGCCCTATTACGAGCTCTGCTGCTGAGGATAATTCGTCAGCGACAGCGGTTTGCTTTATTCTAAGCACGTAGCCGAACAGGTCTTTTTCTCCGCGTCTATCTCTTATGGGAGTGATTCCTGCTACGCCTATTGCCACGTTTATTTCGCCCATCCTTAACGGGCGACCATGCGTGTCCGAGATGATGACAGCAACGTTGCAGCCTGTTAGCGCTTTGATTTCCTGCCTTATTCTCTGTGCGGATGCGTCGGGGTTTTTGGGCAGCAGCACCATGTTTCTTTCTCCTTTGACGTTGGATTTATCTGCGCCTGCGTTTGCGCAGACGATGCCGCTGTAGGTTTCTGTTATGAGACTGTTGCGTCCCATGCGCACAATTTCCTTTGTTTCTCGAAGGATGACTTCCACTATGTCTGGTTCCTTGCCTACTTTCAACGCGATTTCCTTTGCCCGCTCTGAAGGCGAAACCTCGTCGAGGTTGACGACGTTTCCTTCAGCTTTTGAAACTGCCACGTGGGTGATTACTATGATGTCTTTTTCTTGTATGGGTGTATTCTGTTTTTCAGCGGCATTACAAATTAGCTCGGCCAAGTCGTCTCCTTTCGTTATTAATGGCATGTTCTCAATAGGGATTACCTCAATTGTCTGCACTGGTGTATTCCTCTTTTTCCTGTATGAGCATGGTACTATTCCAAGAAAACTTAAGCTTATCGACTGCGTTGTCGGCGTCGCCAAGGTTTGTGTGGCTGGCGTGAATCTGCGGGCTAGGCTGTTGGCTGAAAACTACTGCGTTTAGATGAGGGAAAAAGAGGTGAAACAAAAAAAGATGAGTGTGAATCTGTTACTTTCTGAATTTTTGCAGTTTCTGCAGCATTTCTTTGTCGCCTTCAGCATCGCCGGCGCATGTTGCAATTATGCCGTCAACGAGGCCGTCTAGCTTCGCGGCGGTTTTTTCAACGTTAGCCATTGTTGTGGTGACTGGCCACCCGATCATTTTTACGGTTTCCACGTTTTTCGGCGTGCCAACTAAGAAGTATGAGTATATGGGTTTGTTTAGTTTTTTGCATTCTTTGGCTATTTGCTCTAGTATTGGGAAGGTTTTGTCTTCTAGCCTCATGAAGTAGATGAAGTCCCAGGCGCCTCTTGCGCGTTCAATGGTCTCTTCCACAGATCGTCGTGCTGTTAGTAGGCAGCCTAGTTTTAGGTTTTTGAGTTTCACTGATGTGCGCAGGAAGTCGCGTGCTTCTTCGCTGGATTTGAGCATTTTTATGGGTTCGCCGTATTTTGGTTTGTCGCCCATGGTGATTGCTAAGCCGTCTAGGCCGATGATGTCTGCTGCTAGGGCTAAGCCTCCTACTTCGACTGGTCCTTTGTAGTGTAAGATGAATATGGGCACGATTATTTTTTCTGGGTATTTGGCTTTGAGTAGGCAGCTTACGACTGTGCCGCTGGCTGCTGGGAATCCTGCCGCGCTGTCGGTGACGTTCCATCCGTCAACTAGAGGCGCGATTTCTTCTGCTAGCTTTAGGAATTTGCGTGTTGGAACAAACTCGTTTAGTATCTTCATTGAAGTTTCCTCTCTGGGCTAAAAAGGAAGAAGGGTTGGATTAAAAAGCCTTTTGCATAAGCACAGTAAGCTTCTCTTGCTGCTGAAAGTATGGTTGTTTGCTGGGTGCATGTGGGGCCAAATTTTAATTTCAGATGTTTTTGACACTGCAAACAATGAAAAGAAATAAGAAATGCATGGTGTCTCTATAATGATGGTGGGTTGTTGCTTCCAGTCTGGGGTCTAAGGGTATTAGCCTATTTGAGGGAAAGAAGTGGGGATGTCAACTGGTGCGGCTTAAATACCTGCTGAGTTTAATCTTTTTAGGAGTGGCGGTTTCCCTTTTTTCAGTTTGGCTTGCGATGAATCAAATTACTTTTATTTTTTCTGTGGCTGCGGTTGGTTACCCCCAAAACTGGGGTTATGTGGTTCTAAATTTTATCCTTCTTAGCCTTTTTCTCGTCTTCATTAAGTTTAGGCGAAAGGTAGCGCGTCTTCCTTCAAGCGTTTACTTGGCCTTTATCGTTGCCCTGTACATTGAGATGTATGGCTTTCCTCTGACAATGTACTTCTTCAGTTGGTTCTTGGGGTATGAGAATGTTGCCACATTGTGGTACTTTCTTGTAGGATTAACAGGATATGACTTATTCGTTTCCATTTACTTGGGCGTAATATTGCCCATCGCAAACGCTATTATTCTTACTGGAATGCTCTTGATTGTCTTCGGTTGGAGCAGAATCTACTGGGCAAAGGACAAGCTCGTAACAACCGGCATTTACGCCTATGTTCGCCATCCGCAATACTTAGGATTTCTAGTGCTAACTCTGGGTATCAATTTTTTATGGACCACGTTTTCCACGCTTATATTATGGCCCATTTTGGCGCTACTGTATTATCGGCTTGCCAAAGAAGAAGAAAAAAGTATTGAAGAGAAATTCGGAGAAGAATACCAAAAATACAAAAACACGGTTCCGATGTTCATACCACACTTTTCGAAGAAGAATAAATTAGTGCCATGAAGACAAATGAACTGTTAAATGATTTTCAGAGTTTGTGTTTGCTCCTAACTATAATTTGATTCGCTGGCTCGATCATTTCTTCAGAATTCCGCATGTTTCTGTAAAGGCAAGCGCGCGATAATGACAGGAGAATAGCGTATACTAAAATGCTGTTAGATGTATTGCTAAATATTATATAGGTTGCCCACACTGTTGCACACAAAGGCATTTGGCAATGCGTTCGCTATAGCGAACGTTCCTCTCCAGCCCGTGCAATGTGATGGAACAATGAGTTTAGGGTCTGTTCCTTTCAGCTCGCTTATGGTTTGCTTGATTCTGTTTTCGTTTTCTTTTCCAGCTAAGTGAAAGCCACCCATAACCGCATAGACATCTGCAACTCCAGTAATCCTCTGCGCATATCGTATTGTGTTGATTATCCCTGCATGTGCGCAACCAGATAACACGACTAAACCTTTTCCTTTGACGTTTATGACTATTGCCCGGTCATCCCAAATCCAAGGATCAGGTTTCCATGATCCGCCTGCGAAAGCTTTGTGTTGAAGGTAGCCTTTTTCAAAGCTCGTTTCACGAGGGATTTCACCTGTCACAAGAATCATGTCGTCGGCGATTAGATGAGGCTGTCTTGTATTGATTAGCTGCGCTGAGCTTAATTGTTCCCTATTTGGAAATTCTGGGTAAGTTCGGATTGTTCCATCACTGTTTGCTGTTCCTCTTATTTTGAACATGTCCTCGTGAACGATAATTGGTAGACTAACTTTGTTAATTGCTCTCAGTATAGTTAAAAGACCACCAGAATGATCATAATGTCCATGCGACAGTACAATAGTTTCAATCTCGTCTAAGTCCAACCCCATCCTTGCAACATTCTTAATAACACAATCTGGGCTGCTGCCCGTGTCAAACAAGATGCTGTGACCCTTTTCTTTGGTTAGTATTCGAACAAGCATGGAAAAGCCATGTTCAGCAAGAGGCAGTCGAGGATGCATCTTTGCGCCTTTCTGGGCACGGCGCTTCTTAATCCATTGCCTAAAGGAATTAGCTTCTTTTCTGTCGATTGTGGAGAGAAAATCCACTGAATTATCTACCAGACTGAGTATCTGTACTCCATCGACTTCGGCAATTTTAGATAAAAAAATCCTCCCCCTGCTAAAGTGAGCCTTTGTAATGGCTTGTTGTTGGGCAACCGACACACTTCTGGTTTTCATATCGGTTGCAGGAATCACAATCGACGTTACACGGGGTGACCTTCTTTTCTCTGCGAGCTAGACTCTCTCTTATTTGAAGGAACGGTGAAAAGTAGGTGTCACTTACAGGATAGAATTCTGACCGGCGTACTCCCTTGCTGCATCTCAAGGAGCATTTCTCCATCGATATGCTCTCAAGGGTTTCTTTGGTTTCTGCAACGACAAGTGCGATTAAGTTGTAGCCGCCTACTGTTTTGAAAATCTGAACTACTCTTGGGCACTCCTCGAATCTATTAAGGAGTTCCTGCATTGCTTCAGCACTTTCCATTTCCAGCATTACAATTGCTGGGTGAAGACCAAGTGCGCTTGGATTTATCAAAGCTGACACCTTTATTATCCCATTCTTTAGGAGTCTCTGGAGTCTTTTCTTTGTGCCCATGCTTGTATATCCCACTTTTTTTGCCATGTCCTGCAACGTTGCTCGTCCTTCTTTTTGGAGTTGAGTGATTATTTTTTTATCTACAGAGTCCAAATCTACCACAGTTTATTTTATAAACATAAAGTATTAATATAGTTTATCCAGTAAACAAAGTATGACTCCAGCAAGAAATTGGAGCAAAGAACATGACTAAAAGAATAGTAATTCCCATTGAAGATGAAAGTGGCTTAGAATCTCATGTGGCTCAACACTTTGGAAGAGCACCCTATTTCGCAGTAGTTGACCTAGACAAGAGCGGCAAGATATCAAATGTTGAAACCCAAGCAAACACAGGCGAACACTTGGGTGGTTATGGGCATCCACATGAGAACATCCTAACCCTGAAACCAAACGTGATTATTGCGTTCGGTATGGGACCAGGCGGCTTACTGAGTTTCAAAAACGCTAAAATAAAAGTTCTCAAAGCTGAACAAAACACGGTTAAAGAAGTCATTGCTGCCTTCGGGGCAGACTCACTAAAAGAACTCACTGGCGGATGCGAACACGCGCACCATCATAACCACGAACATTGATAACTAATCTTAAATCACTGCAACAAAAAAAGGTTAAAGAGGCGAAAAAATGCCCAAAATTAAGGCAAAAGCAACATGGGTTGAAAACGTCCGCTCAGTAGTCGACAACCAAAGAACCCACAGCGTAGTATGTGACTTATCTACACCTGCTGGAGGAACAGACAGTGGTCCAACAGCACTGGAGCTCAGTATGATGGCTCTTGCTGACTGCGGCGTAACAATATTTGCTGACGTATGCAAGAAAAGCAACATCAAACCTACAAAGGTAGAAGTGACAGTTGAAGCCGACAAAGCAGCCGATTCCTCCGCAGTGACAGGCGTAACAATGAAAGTTAACGTCGTCTCGAAAGCCCGAAAAGAACTCGTCGAAGCTGCTTGGAGACGCACAGAAGCAAACTGCCCCGTGCTGACTATCTTCAAAGACCCGACTCCAGTCAAAGTCAAGTTCGAGAGCAAAACCGAATAAATTATCTGCCGCACATGGAAGCCAGCGAAAAATGCGGACCGCGTTTCATGTGCTCAATTTCGAGTATACATTTACCTCTATATTGACTTCAATCTACTAGTCCACATTAAATATTCTCTGTTGTGAGGAAATGTAAATAAATCCAGAAACGAAAGTGTTTCCTGTTGTGAAATTATGAAGATTGCGGTTTCTGGTAAAGGCGGAGTCGGCAAAACCTTAATTGCGGCGGGTTTAGCGCGCGGTTTCGCTGAGAGAGGCTTGAAAACTATGGCTATTGACGCTGATTCATCGCCGAATCTTGCTTTAACTTTAGGTTTATCCCCTGAAGAAGCCCGCAGAATAGTGCCCATATCCGAAAACAAGGAGCTTGTTGAATCCAAAACGGGTACAGGCTACTCAGGCGTTTTCCGTTTATCCTTCACCGTGGACGATGTAGTCCGCGACTACGCCGTGGCCACACCGTTCGGCGTAAACCTCATAGTTATGGGCACCGTGCAATCCATGGGCTCAGGCTGCATGTGCGCACCAAACGCCGTAGTGCGCGCGTTGCTTCGCCACTTAATCGTGGAACGCAACGAAGCCGTCATTCTTGATATGGAGGCGGGCGTTGAGCATATTGGCAGAGGAACAGCGCAGCGCGTAGACGCCTTGCTGATTGTGGCGGACGCAAACCTGAAAGCCCTCGAAATCGCCAAACACATCCACGACTTAGCCGCGAAAGCAGGAATGAAGCAAATCTTTCTAGTCGGCAACAGAGTCATGAACAGCGCTCAAGAAGAAGCGATTAAGAGTTTTGCTGAGCAAAACGGTTTAGCTATACTTGCGTTTGTGCCTTTTGACCAGAAGATTATTGAGGCGGAAATGCGCGGAGAAACCCCGCTTAGGCACAAGGGAATCGCAGCGGTGCAAGCCATCGACAACATGTGCGAGGCGCTTGCAAAAAAGAACATCTAAATTAATGCTACACCATTAACTATGGGAGGATATGTGAAATGAAAACGGTTGTAACCATCGGTCGCGGAGGAACAGGCAAATCAAGCTTCGTGGCTTTAATGGCGAAATGCTTCATCGAAGCTGGCCAAGCGCCACTGTTGCTGGTGGATGCTGACCCAGACCAGAACTTGGCTGAAATGGTTGGCATAGACCTGAAAGAAGCTGGAAAACACACAATCTCCGAATTACTCGTAAGCACGTTTATAGAACAAGGCGGCACAACAGTCGGGATCCCGCCTACCGAGCGGATAGAGAGCAAAATCTGGTCCAGCGGGCTCTTCGAAAGCAACAATTTTGACTTCCTCGCCGTCGGCACCAAATGGGTTGAAGGCTGCTACTGCATGCCTAATTCCGCTCTGAAGGGCGCACTGGAATCGTTAACCAAAAACTACAAGTACGTGCTTATTGACTCGCCAGCGGGACTTGAGCATTTGAACAGGCGGATCACGTCAAAAGTAAGCGACATAATCGACATCCTTGACCACTCCAAGAAATCCTTCGACCATGTCAAACGCGCGCACCGCATAGCTAAAGAAGTGGATATACAATTCGAGAAGTTCTACCTTGTCGGCGGCTACAGGTTTCCCGAGAAACTAGGCAACCAAGCCGAAACCGCTCTGAAATTCAAGTATCTAGGCAAAATAGCTTCTGACGAGCAATTGGACGAGTATGTTCTTGCCGGCAAATCACTGCTTGCCTTGCCCTCAGACAACGCAGCGTACGTTTCTGTGAAGAAAATAATGAAAAACGCAGGCTACACACAACAGTAACGCATTGTCCTGAATAAGCTTACATTCTTATTATTCCACCATTACTTTTGTTAAAAAAATCGGAAAAGTTTAAAAACACTGTAAGGTTTGGATAGTGATAAACCTTTACTGAGGTTTGAAAATTGACCAGCAAAAACGTGCGCATGAAAATCGGAGAAATGAAGACCAGCCTTGGTCTAATCAAGAACCTTGAATTATCCATCGGCAGGGTTGTCGATGACTCTTGGACAGAACCCATGGGGCCCACACCCATGCCCTCATTAACCACCCTACGCGATTGGGACATGACGCTTCTCAACAAGTACAAACCCTTCTACATGCCCGACTGCGACCTCTGCTGCCTCTGCACATTTGGCAAGTGCGACTTGACAGCGGGAAAACGTGGCGCATGTGGACTCGACATTGCCGCCCAGTCATCGCGTATAGTGCTTATAGCTTGCAGCATAGGTGCCGCAACCCATACTGGGCACGCTCGCCATGTAGTCGACCACTTAATCGAAAAATATGGTCGACGACATCCTATCGATGTAGGCGGCTTAAACGTCAAGGTTGAAGCCCCAGTTACTAGACTTGTCACTGGAATAAAACCTGAAACCCTTGGAGACTTGCAAGAAGTTTTAGAATATTGTGAAACTCAGATTACGCATTGCCTCTCTGCTGCACACACGGGTCAGGAAGGTAGTAACTTAGATTTTGAATCAAAGGCTTTCCATGCCGGTATGGTTGACCAAGTTGGCATGGAAGTCGCAGATATAGCTCAGGTTTCAACATTAAACTTCCCGAAGGCTGACCCTGAAGCTCCACTCGTTCAAATGGGCATTGGAACAGTCGACACGTCAAAGCCAGTCATCATGTGCATTGGCCATAACGTCGTGCCCTCAGTAGGAATTATCGATTACATGAAAGAAAGCAAGCTTGATGACAAGATGGAAGTCGTAGGCTTATGTTGCACAGCCATCGACAATACAAGATACTTTGACCGAGCAAAAATCGTCGGACCAATCTCGTGGCAACTGCGTTTCATACGAGGCGGGTTTGCCGACGTAGTCGTTTTGGATGAGCAATGCGTCAGAACCGACGCTTACCTAGAGGCTGAACGCGTCAAAGCGCCAGTCATCGCCGCGTCAGAGAAAAACTGCTTGGGTTTCAAGAACCGCACAAATGACCCAGCAGACGAAATAGTTGCAGACTTGGTAAGCGGCAAGGTTCCGGGCGTTTTGATTCTTGATCCTGAAAAGGTCGGCGAAGTAGCCGTGAAGGTAGCCCGACAAGTCGCTCCAATTAGAAGGAAATTTAAGAGTCTTCCAGAAGTTGATGAAATCATACAGCTTGCGAAGACGTGCAGACAATGCAACCTGTGCCAAAGATCCTGCCCGCAAGACCTGCAAATCCCTCAAGCACTGAAGGCAGCAGCTGAAGGAAACATAGCTCCACTCACCGACTTATACGAATACTGCATTGGTTGTGGACGTTGCGAAGAAGCCTGCCCAGTAAAACTCTCTATCCACAGCTTCATAGTGAAAGCTGGCGAGAGACAAATGATGGAAGAAACAAATTATTGCCGTTGCGGAAGAGGCGCCGTCCAAGACGTTGAAATCCGAAACGTCGGCAGCCCAATTGTACTCGGCGAAATCCCCGGTATACTCGCAGTCGTAGGCTGCAGTAACTATCCGAAAGGTGGCAAAGACGTCTATGACATATGCAGAGAATTCGCCAACCGCCGCTATATCGTGGTGACTTCTGGTTGCTCAGCCATGTCCGCAGGCTCATACAAGAACGCAGACGGCAAAACACTGTACGAAGAATTCCCGGGCGGCTTTGAAGCAGGAGGAGTCCTCAACGTAGGTTCATGCGTAGCAAACGCACACATCGCAGGCGCAGCTATAAAAGTCGCCAACATATTCGCCAAAAGAAACCTGAGAGGTAACTACGAGGAAATAGCTGATTACATACACAACCGCTTAGGCGCAGTCGGCTTAGCTTGGGGCGCATACTCCCAAAAAGCAGCGTCAATCGCAGCAGGTTTCTGGCGCTTAGGCGTTCCAGTGCTTGTTGGTCCGCACGGTAGCAAATACCGTCGCATGCTTCTTGGTAGAGAAGATAAGCCTGAAAACTGGGAAGTTTACGATGCGCGCACAGGCGACAAAGTGAACGTTGGACCGGCGCCTGAACACTTGTTCCAGACGGTTGAAACTCCACAAGAAGCCATGGTCGTAATAGCTAAACTGTGCATAAGACCCAACGACACATGGAAAGGACGCAGCATAAAGCTGAGTCACTACATTGACTTGCACAAACGCCATTACGGAACTATGCCGCAAGACCTGCACCTGTTCGTGCGCACAATGGCTGATGTGCCCATGACGATGAAAGATGAAATTACAAAAATACTGGAAGCTAAAGGCTGGAGGGAAACAGTGATTCCTGACCCGACTTTGCTTCCGAGAATGATACGTAAAAAGAAGGAGTGATGATGAATGTCATGTGAACCTTGGCAATGTGCAGAAATAGCCGCCACAAAAAAAGCAAACCCAATACAAAAACCCGAGATAGCAGTAGCTATGATAAAGAAAGCCGCTCGCCCCATACTTATTGTGGGTAGCAACGCCACTGAACGCTGGATGGACGGCAAACAACTAATCGAATACCTCATAGATTTCGCTAAAGCCTCAAAAGTACCCATAGTAGCCACAGCGCACATGGTCGGCGAGTTCCTTAAACGCGGCTATGAACCAGCAGGTTTCATGCCGGCGATGGACATAGGCAACCGCCTTGTTGATCCGGAGTGGCAGGGAATTGACGGCAAAGGACACCCTGACTTAGTATTGTTCGTTGGCTTGCCCTACTACATGGAAGCGCTAATCCTGTCAGGACTCAAGCATTTCGCCCCTGACCTCAAAACCATAACCTTGGATAACATGTATCACGCACATGCTAGCTGGTCTTTCCCAAACGCAACTTTGGAAGACTGGGCTAACAACCTCAAAGTCATGACTTCAAAATTTGAAGGAGGACAATAAAAATGTCAATGTTTAAAGATATACCTGTCGAAGTTGGCGTTATCTACGAAGGCGAACGCATCCGCAGAAACGACATGCAAGTAGAACTCGGCGGACCAACCCTCAAAGAAAAATTTGAACTAGCAAAAGTTAAACCCCTCGACGAAGTTGAAGACGGAAAAATAATCATAATTGGTCCCGACATCAAAGACATGAACGAAGGCGGCGCCTTTCCCCTTGGCATCCTTGTTGAAGCTGCAGGCGCCACGCTTGACCAAGGTCTTGAAGGCGTAATTGAAAGACGCATACACGGCTACCTCAACTACATCGAAGGCTTCATGCACCTTAACCAGCGCTACGACATTTGGATGCGCTTAGGCAAGAAATCTTTCCAGAAAGGCTTGAACAGTTTCAAGCACATCGGCAAAGTGCTGTATAGGCTTTTCAAGAGCGAGCTGCCCATAATCGAGAAAGTGCAAATAACGTTCATCACTGACCCTGCGAAAGTCAAAGAAATGTATCCAGCAGCACTGCAAGAGTACGAAGCTCGAGACGCTAAAGCAAGAGGTTTGAAAGACGAGGAAGTTGACAAGTTCTACGGCTGTGTCCTGTGCCAATCATTCGCTCCAAGCCACGTGTGCGTTATCACTCCGCAACGCTACTCCAACTGCGGTGCTATCAGTTGGTTTGACGGTCGCGCATCAGCAAGCATTGACCCCAAGGGACCCGTGTTCGCTATTGAAAGAGGCGAACTGGTAAACGCTGAAAAAGGCGAATTCTCAGGCGTGAACGAAGCAGTCAAGAAGAGGACGCTGGGCGAGGTAAACCAAGTTTGGCTTTACACGGCGTTTGGTCACCCGCACACTTCATGCGGCTGCTTCGAAGCTGTATCATTCTACATCCCTGAAGTTGACGGTTTCGGCGTAGTCAACAGAAGCTTCAAAGGCGTAACCGTAAACGGCTTGCCGTTCTCAACTCTGGCTGACTCCACAGCAGGCGGAAGACAAATAGACGGTTTCCACGGAATGTCAATAGAGTACCTGCGCTCAAAGAAGTTCCTTGCCGCTGACGGCGGATGGAACCGCGTAGTCTGGCTGCCTAAAGAAGTCAAAGAAAGAGTAAAAGACTTTATTCCAGCAGACGTTGTGGACAAAGTAGCTACTGAAGAAAACGCGACGAACATTGATGCTCTGAAAGCTTTCCTGAAAGAGAAGAACCACCCAGTCGTTGCAAGATGGACTGCAGAAGCAGCAGCTGCTGAAGAGGCGGCACCCGCAGAAGCAAAAGAGGAAGAAGGCGCAATGATGCCCGTAGCGACAGCGGCGACTTTACCAATAATGGCTGGCGGCTTCAAAATAATCCTGAAAGACGCGAAAATCTACGCTAAGAAAGTTATAATTCGCTCGATGAAAGACGAGAAGAAAAGCTAAGCAAGGTGAAGCCTGTGGCTGACAAAAAGAAAAAAGACGAGGACGCTGGGCTGAACTTTAGCGCTGACTTATTGGCGCTTCTGGCGAAGTTTCAGGAAATCGAGTTGGAAGACTTCACGCTGGAAGCGAGCGACTTAGAACTGTGGCTGGAATCAGGCGCTTCACCCGCGCAGCTTCTGCCCAGGCCTAAACTGGCTCCTGCGCTGAAAGCTAAACCCATGGAGCTCATGCCTGCCAAATTTATGCCTCCAATCGAGACTTATCCAGGCAAAATTGCCGAAGTCAAACTTGGCGGCACCAAAGGTGAAGGCGGAACACGCGGAAGGTCAATAATCATCGGCGGCGAGACCGCACCTGCCTTTTACACGTTCGAGCGACCAGTATTGCATCCTCCTGTGGTGACGCTTGACGTTTTCGACATGGAAGTTCCCCTATCAAAAGCTGTGAAGATGCATGTGAAAGACGTTGTTGGCGACCCTGCGGCTTGGGCTAAACTTGCAGTTGAAAAGTTCGGCGCCGACATGGTTACAGTTCACCTTATCAGCATAGATCCGCTGTTGAAGGATGCTACCCCGAGGGATGCAGTTAAAACAGTGGAAAATATTGTGCAAGCTGTCGACGTGCCCTTGGTGATTGGCGGCTGCGGTGACCCTGTGAAGGACGCAAATGTCTTCGCGGAAATCACTGAAACTTTTGCTGGTGAACGTTTCCTGATAAGCTCCCTTACACGGGACATGGATGTTGAGCGCTGCGCCAAATTCGTTAAGAAAAACGGGCACGTGGCGTTGTCTTTTACTCCTATGGACTTGAACTTAGCGCGTGAGCTTAACCGCAGATTGTACGATTTTCTGGGCAGAGAAGACATTGTTATGGACTTGACAACTGCAGCACTCGGTTACGGTTTGGATTACGCTTTCACTAACATGGAGCGTGCTCGAATTGGAGGTTTGATGGGTGACGCTGAACTTGCTCATCCTATGTCTTCTGGCACCACGAACGCTTGGGCTGCGCGGGAAGCGTGGCTGAAGATGGCGCCTGAATGGGAACCCCGAGAGCTCAGAGGTCCACTTTGGGAAGTAACAACCGCTTTGACGCTGCTGCTTGCTGGCGTAGACTTGTTCATGATGATGCATCCTGCTGCGGTGAAGACTTTGAAGGACGTGACTGCCAACTTGATGAGCGGCAAAAAAGCTGATGTAAGCAAATTTGCGACTTGGGTTTCCCTGAAGCCTTAAGACTGTTTGGAGCTGTGAAAGGTATGACTGAAAAAGAAGCAAAAAAAGCTGGAATAAAAGAACTTAGCCCCATAGACATTTACAAGCTTCTTCCCAAAACTAACTGCAAAGAATGCGGTCAAGAAAACTGCATGGCTTTCGCCACCAAAATCGTTAACCGGGAAGTGAATATTGACCAGTGCCCACCGCTGCTGAAGAAAGAATATGAGAAGGCTTACAAGCAGCTGAAAGAAATGCTGAAGCCTGCAGTCAAGGAAGTAGTTGTGGGCGCCGGCGACAAAACCGTGAAACTCGGCGGAAAACTCGTCATGTACCGCCACGAATTCACCTACTTCAACCCAACAGCCATCGCAATCGACGTGACAGATGAGATGCCTGCAGAGGAGATTGTTAACCGCATAAAACGCACGGAGCAATTCAGCTACGAGTACATCGGCTACACGCTTAAGCTGGATATGATTGCTGTCCGCTCAACATCAGGCGACCCTGAAAAGTTCAAGGCTGCGGTCAAGAAAGTTGTTGAAACCACCAGGTTACCGCTGATATTGTGCGCGTTGAACGCGA
>Ga0299915_10001978_pt1 | contig 15005 bp, 13 predicted proteins | sample RVTome_13_FD_200263 | JGI IMG/M metagenome (GOLD analysis project Ga0299915, IMG submission 200263) | Soil microbial communities from uranium-contaminated site in the Upper Colorado River Basin, Wyoming, United States - RVT92D227 (version 2) ... | reverse complement strand
TTTTATCTATTTCTTCCTTGGTCATTGAAATAGGCATAGGGCAGTAATACCCTATACAGTCAAGTTCAGCATCAGCTTTTATTTCATTTTTCAGTTTGTGCACCTCTTTTTTTTTAGTATGGTTCAGTCCAAAGCTCATAGTAACTTTGAGGATGTTTACATGCTGGACATATCTTTGGCGCTTCTTTACCTTCATGTACATATCCACAGTTTCGACATTTCCATTTCACAACTTTATCACGTTTGAACACTTGTTTCTTTTTCATGTTTTCAAGAAGCTTCCTATATCTTTTTTCGTGGTGTTCTTCTACTTCTCCTATTTGTTTGAAACTAATAGCAACCTCAGGGAAACCTTCTTCTTTTGCTATTTTTGCAAAACCAGGGTAAAGTATTCCCCATTCCATTTTTTCTCCTTCAGCAGCAGCTAGTAAGTTTTCCTCTGTTTTTCCAATGACTCCAGCTGGATAAGATGCCATGATTTCTACTTCTCCACCTTGCAGATGTTTAAAAAATACTTCAGCGTGTTCTTTTTCATTGTCCGCTGTTTCCTGAAAAATTGCTGAGATTTGTTCATATCCTTCTTTTTTTGCTTTATTTGCAAAAAACGTGTATCTGTTTCTAGCCTGTGATTCCCCTGCAAAAGCTGCAAGGAGATTTTTTTCTGTTTTAGTTCCTTTTAAACTTTTCATACTTTTTTCCTCCATTTTATTGTAAATTTTTTTTATGGCCCAACATGTATCATAGGCCAGTAAACATCATCTTCTTCGTATCTTTGCATACTATATTTTTCTTGCTCTAAAATTTTGTAGTGACCAATTTCCATATCCGAAAAATAAAGAAGCGTGTTATTGATTTTACTGCCCTTTTCAAATCTTTCAGCTAGTTTTTTATAAAAATTGCTTGCAATAACTTCTGCATTCATTGCCTCTGCAATAAGTATACTTAAAGGTGTTTCTTTTGTAATTTTAATTTCTGGTAAGGGCACTGGTGTTTGAAGTGGTAAGTTTATTTTTTTACCGGGGAAATGATTTAGGTATATTTCTTCTATGAACGCTTTATGTTTTTCTTCTTCTTTAGCTAAGAACTTTAGTTTATCCTGTAAAAGCCCATTTTTTGTTTTTTTCTTTAATTTTTTATAAAGTTTACTTGTTTCTTCCTCGCTTTTTATTGCAGATAAAAGTAAATCTTCTAGTTCAAAATTATTTAGATCCATATTTTTCCTCTCTTTAATCTAATAATCTTTTTTCTCCTTTTATATCTTGAATTGGTGTTATATTTTGACTTGCTTCGAGACAACCCAGATAATTTTTGTTTTTATCACGTAGGGCAAAATATTGTATCATAACCTTGTTTTTTTCCTGGTTTTTTCCTATTGGAAGATCTATATAAAATTGTGCCATATCTCTTTTTCCTTGCTTCATTTCAGATAATATCTGCTCTACTTTAGATAGACTTTTTGGCGGATGACATTTTCTAACGTCTCGTCCTACAGCTGTTGCTGGTCTTTTAAATATTCTTGTTTCGTGTTTATTCCAGGCAAGAACCTTATCATTTTTATCAAGCACAGAAAACTCTAGCGGTATTGTTTCAAGAACTGCTTCTAATTCTTTTTCATTTATTTTTCCAATCATTTTTCTCAAATCCTTTCATTTTTTATTTTAAGTTATATGAATGTAAATCAAGATGATCTGTTTCAATTTCAACAAGTGCTGCAAAAAATTCTTTTAATCTTGGTTCAACTGTCTCATCTCTAAATTTTGCATAAGATTTTATTGCTCTATTTTCTCTTTCAAAACCCTCTTGTGTATTTATTTTTGCTTTAGTAGCACATGCTTGTTTTTCTAAATCAGGTGTAGAAATCTTAAGAAATTTTGATATAGCAGCGGCATGCTCATTTTCTACTTTCATAAGTGTTTTAAACTTTGCAAAACTATAATGATCCTTTTCTTTTTCAGCAGCATTTTTTGCACATTCATAGAAAGCTGCGTTTCCTAGTTCAAGTTTAAGTGCTCCATCTAGGTTTTTACGTGAAATTTCACTTAATTTTACATTGAACTCATTTGTGTTCCAATCGTGTGCATCCACAAAAAATCTTTGTGGTGCGCCGCAGAATGGACATCTTGTTGGTGCCTCAAGACCTATATATGGGTCTCCACAGATTCTGCATCTAAACACTTTTACTTTTGCCATTGATTCTTTCACCTATTTTTTTTAAATTTTATTTTCCAATTTCTTTTCAAACTTTTTTTATTTCTGTTTACTAAAATCTGATTTTGGTGCCCCACATACAGGACATACCCAGTTACTTAGTATATCTTCAAAAGCAGTTCCGGGTTCTACTCCATTATCTGGGTCGCCTTCTTTAGGGTCGTATACATATCCACATACGTCGCATACATATTTATCCATGTTTTTTTCCTCCTTTTTTCCTTTTTTTGATTTATCCTTTTCTTCATAATATGTTGGGGCGGTTTTTGGTGAAAAACCTCCCTTTATTTTGTGGAAATACTCATATGTCATAGGTGCCTCGTCTGAGAAGGTTTCTGCATCTATTATTTCACCTATGAAAATTGTATGAGTTCCTATATCAATTTTATCTATTACTTTTGCCTCAATTGCAGCAACACTGTAATCTTTAATTATAGGTGTTTTTGTTTTTCCTATTTTGTAGTTTACTCCCTCAAATTTATCTATGTCTCGTCCACATTTGAAGCCAAATGTTCCTATGAATTTCATAGGTGTTTCTTCTGATAAAACCGATATTGTGAACACTTTGCTTTTTGTTATATATTCGTGTGTTAAATTTAGTTTGTTTATACTTACTGCAACTGTTGGTGGTTCTGATGTTACTTGAAATATTGAGTTTGCTATCTGTCCGTTTATTTTTCCATTATTTTTTGAGCAGACAACGTATAGTCCATATGATATTTTGTGCAGTGCTTTTTTATCCATTTTATATCAACAAGAACTATGCTCTATAGCATTATTAGGACAGGCATTTACACAGGCACAGCATTCTATACATTCGCTAACATTTTTACAGACTGCTTTACCATCTTTAAGCTCAAAAATTTCTACAGGACAAGCAGTTACACATTCTCCAATACCGGTACATTTGTTATGATCAACTATAATTTTAATATCTCCATCTTTAAACTCTTTCTTCATAATTTTATAACCCCCAAATCAAGTAGAGATCATAAAATAAAAAGGAGTATTTTAGCATTTCTTTAAAATTTACACAATGATGCATATTCATATGTTTTTTCATAAACAAATACAAACACATATTTTCACAGAGGGATAATAAAAATGATTTAAGATTTCGATGATTTTTTTAATATTTACTTAATATAGGCAAGAAATTCGGGGAGAAATACCACTATAGCTAGATTATTAGGATGTGAAAAATAAATGAATATATTAAATGAAGGAAACGGCGAACTCATCGGATGGCATGATCCAGATACTAACCGTCATTGGGTTCAAAAAAATAAATTCAGAGAACTTAAAGATAAAAAAATGACAGCACAAGAAGCTGTATCAACATATATTAAAGATGAGTCTTTCATAGCAATGGGTGGTTTTGGTCATGTCCGAGTATCGATGCCAATAGTTTATGAAATAATCAGACAAAAAAAACGAAAATTAACAATAGCTGGTAAAACAGCAGTTCATGACCTCGACCTTCTTGTAGGATCCGGATGCGTAAACAAAGTTGAAGTAGCGTATTCTTTTGGACATGAACTTAGAGGGCTATCCCCTTCTTCTCGTAGGGCAGTTGAAACCGGTAAATGCAAGGTTGTTGGTGAGATAAGTAATGCTGGTTACCAATGGCGATTCCTTGCAGCTATGATGGGATTACCATTTATTCCTACAAGAGTTATGCTTGGTACTGACACTTTTAACAAAAGCTCAGCAAAGGTTATAAAAGATCCCTTTAGTGGCAAACCAATTTGTTTGCTTCCTGCTTGTTATCCAGATGTAGCAGTTATTCATGTACCAAGATGTGATAAGTACGGAAATGCTCAAATTGATGGTATCACTGTCGAGGATTTTGAACTTTCAAGGGCAGCCCGACGTCTAATTATAACAACTGAAGAAATCATTGAAAATAAAACTATTAGAGAAGAGCCATATAAAACAATTATACCATATTACTTAGTAGATGCTGTTATAGAAGCACCTTTTGGTTCACATCCTTGTCAAATGCCGTATCTTTATTTCTTTGATGAGGAGCATATTGCTGAATGGTTATCACTTTCAAAAACAGATGCTGGAGTTGAACAATACCTAGAAAAATATGTTTATGGTATAGATGAATTTAAAGATTATTTAGAGTTAATTGGTGGATCAAAGAAGTTAGCACAGTTAAAAAGAATAGAAAAATTAGAAGAACCTATGAGTGCACCATGGATAAAAAAATCAAATGGAAAACAAAAAACAAAAGAAGAATATTCTTCAACAGAAATGCTTGCCTGTGTAGCATCAAACACCTTAGAAGACAAAAAATCAGTTTTTGTAGGAACTGGTCTACCAATGATAGCAGCGATGTTAGCAAAGCGTACCCATGCACCAAATCTACTTTTATTTTTTGAGGCAGGAGGAGTAGGTCCCGAAATACCAGTCTTGCCAATTTCAGTTGGCGACTCAAGGACGTTTTATATGGCTATCGCGGCATCAAGTATGCATGATACAATGTCCATGGCTCAAGCAGGATATATCGATTACGGATTTTTAGGAGCTGCCCAGATAGATAAATATGGAAATATAAACACGACTGTTATTGGTCCATATGAACATCCAAAAACCAGATTACCTGGCAGTGGTGGTGCAAATGATGTGGGTACACTTTGTAATAAAACGATAATCATTATGAGACAAGATAAAAATCGTTTTGTTGAAAAAGTAGATTTTCTTACAACTCCTGGGTATCTTGATGGATATGATTCGCGGGAAAAAAAAGGTTTACCAGAAGGCAGCGGACCATACAGAGTTATAACACAACTAGGGGTATATGGGTTTGATGAAAAATCTAAAAAAATGAAACTTGTATCCCTTCATCCCAATGTAACTATTGAGATGATCAAAGAAAACAGTGGCTTTGATATAATAATCCCCAAAGATGTAGCAATTACAAAGCCTCCTTTAAAAGATGAACTAAAAATACTTAAAAAAATAGACCCAACAGGAATGGTAATTGGAAAATAAATTTTTATACGGCAATAAACGAAAAAAAATAAACAAAAAATTTTTCAATTACCATCTTATTACGGTTTTTTAGCGAGACGGGGGATTAAATAAAATTTTTTCGTCTCATGTCGATGAGGTGTTAGACGTGTCAAGAAAAGTTTGTATAGTAGGTGGAGCGACAACTCCTTTTGATTATGGACCAACTGGTTTTGAAAGTATAGAAGGCGGAGCAGCAGAATGCATAAGAGAAACAAGAAAAGACATACCAGATTTTTCTCTTAGAGATCTTGATTTAATGATTTATTCTCACTTCTCAGTACATTTTGGACATCAACTTGCATCAGAATGGATTATCCATGATCATCTAGGTCTTGTTGGACTACCGCATTTTCGTGTTGAGAATGGTGGTAATACTGGTGGATCTGCATTGTACGCAGCAGCACTTTCAGTGATGTCAGGTCATCATGATGTTATTGGTATTGTTGGTTGGGAAACAATGGACTCAGTATCACAAAGTCAAGGAGCCGAATTTATTGCCATGGCATCAGATATTAGATACGAGCTTATGGTCGGTGGAATCTATCCTATCTACTATGCTGCAATGGCAAACAAATGGATGAAAGACAACAAAGTAACTGAAGAAGATGTTGCTAGCATCGCGGCTAAAAATAAAAATAATGCAATGGATAATCCTAAAGCTCAATGGTACCGCAATGAACACAAATATATTACAGTTGATGATGTGATGAATTCTCGTCTTATATCATACCCTATTAAAAAGTATGACTGTAGTTTAATGACACGAGGAGTCGCATTTTTACTAGTTTGTTCTGAAAAATATGCTAAAAAAATAAACCCTGATGGATATTGTACAATTGATGGAATTGGACTTTCAAGTTGCACTATTAGAGCAGGAGACCGCTTGAATAATCCAGGTTGGACTGAACGCTATGAGCCAAATTACCCTGAAATGACTGAATTTGGCGCATGCAGAAATTCTGCTGAACAAGCATATAAAATGGCAGGGATTAAAAACCCAAAAAAAGAAATCGATTTTGGTGAGATACATGATGCATTTAGTACTTCTGAAGCCCAGATATATAAAGCCCTTGGTTTAGCTGATGAAAACAATATTGCACAATTTCTAAGAGATGAAAGTACACATATGCATGGACAGATACCAATGAACCCAGGTGGTGGACTAATGGGTTACGGCCACCCGGTTGGAGCAACAGGTATTATGAGTACAATTGAATGTTTTTACCAATTATCAGGTATGATACCAAAGAAACATCTGAGTAAAAAAACAGAGGTTACTGATGCAGAATGTGGAATTGTAAATAGTCATGCTGGAACGGGTACTAGTATTTCTAACTTTATTCTAAGGAGGGGAAAGTAATGAGTGGTGAACAAATAATTAAAAAGAAAAAGAAATTTGCAGATATACCAAATTTTACAGAGAAAAAAACATATAGACCCAATGATGTTAAAGAAACAGGTCTTGCATTTGTTGGTCATGAAATATCAGATGACGGAAAAGTAATGAATCAATTCCTTCATTATGATCAACTTTACACTATTAGACACGGTTGGAACAGCCCATTTTTCAAAGGATTATTAGATGGAAAAATAATGGGTACACGTTGTCCAAGATGCAATGATACCTGGGTACCTGCCCGTACTCATTGCTGGCGTCTTGACTGCGATCTTGAACACACAAAATGGGTTGAAATGCCACTTTCTGCAAAGGTTCACACTTGGACTGTTGCTGGCTGGAGTGGACGATCATCGCTTAAACGACTACCAATTGTCCTTGTTTATGCAATAATAGGAGACAGCAAAGTAGCTATTGCAAATGAATTACATAAAATTAAACCATGGGATGCAGAATTTGGTATGCCATTAAAAATTGTATTTAAACCAAAAGAGGGACGCATCGGTGCAGTAACCGATTTTCATTTTGAACCCGCAGATAATTGGAAACCATCACCTATGAATAAAGAAAAAGAACGAATCAAAAAACTAGTTGAACCCGTATATGAATGGGTTAAAACAATGAAATAAGGTGAAGATTTAAACACCCCTTCTTTATTTCTTTTTTCAATGGAATTTGTTTCAGGAGAAATTCTAACAATTGATGGTTTTCAAAAAGGATATATTAGCTTTGAAGAAAATAAAATAATTACAAAAGAGAAAGGCACTTGTCCTAAAAAACCAGTTGCAAAAGGATTAATTATCCCAACCTTTGTAAACGCACATACTCACATCGGTGACTCTTTTATTAAAAAGAAACATGCTAAACTTAAACTACCAAGAAATATAGAAAAACTTGTTGGCCCTCCAAACGGTTTAAAACATAAATTACTAAGTCGTACCTCTAATGAAGAAATAGTAAATGGTATGATAGATTCTATTCATGAGATGAAAAAATCAGGTGTGTCTATTTTTTGTGATTTTAGAGAAGGAGGAATCAATGGTTTAAATCTTCTTAATCTTGCTTTAAAAAACCAAAATATTTCACCAATTATTTTTTCAAGACCCAACAATTTAAAATATATTTCTAAAGAGATTAATGATTTATTAAATTATTCCAATGGTATAGGTTTAAGCAGTATTTCTGACTGGGAATATCCTGAAATTGTAAAAATTGCAAAACATGTTAAAAAAAAGAATAAAATGTTTGGTCTTCATGCATCTGAACGTGTGAGAGAAGATATTGATATTATTCTTGATTTAAAACCTGACTTTTTAGTTCATATGATTAAAGCTACAGAATCTGATTTTATCAAAGTCAAAGAAAATAATATGCCTGTTATTATTTGCCCTCGCTCAAATTTTTTTTTTGGTATTCAACCAAATTATAAACTCATGAAAAAAACAGATACAACATTTCTTATTGGAACCGATAATGCGATGTTAAATAACTCATCGATTTTAGATGAAATATTTTTTATTAAACAAAAAACAAATTTATTTTCAATGCACGAATTACTCCATACTAGTACATATATTGCAAGGAAAGCTTTAAATCAGGAATGCGGCATTCTTGGTTCCAATTCAAAGGTAGACTTTGTTGTTTTAGATAAAAAAACATTTAAGCCTTTGTTTATCTTAAATAAATAGAAGAAGAGGGGTTAAAGTGAAAATCGAAGATGTAATGTCAAAAGAGTTAATTGTTGGATATGTACCAGGTACTGTTAAAGATGCTTTAAAAATCCTTGCCAAACATAATGTTTCAGGTATGCCTATACTTAAAAAAGACACTAAAAACGTAGTTGGTGTTTTAACCAGATCAGATATTTTTAGAAACCATGATGAGGATCAACTTGCACTGCTTATGACCAAAGAATTTGAATCTGTTAAAATAGATCAAGATGTAAAGGATGCTGCCAAACTTTTATATGAACACAGAATCCATGGTTTACCCGCTCTTAACAACAGAAATAACTTAGTAGGAATCATAAGCCCAACTGATATCTTAAAAAAACTTCCAGATGAAATCGATGAAGTAATAGAGCATTATTTTACAAGTCTAGTGGTACCTGTTTATCATGAAACACCAATTAATATTATAATGGAAATTATCAGTGTCACTCGTGAGAATGCCTTACCTGTTTTAGACGATGATAGAAAATTATGCGGAATAGTCACAGATGGAGATTTGTTCAAATTAAGTCACATAAAAGAAAGCGTTTCACATTCTGATATGGGTATGGGTGAAGACGAAGATGAATGGACTTGGGAAGGAATAAGAGACACAGTAAGACTTCACTATACAACTTCTGAAGTAGCACTACCACCAGTACCAGTAAAACAAATTATGGTTGGTGACGTTATAACGGCTACAAAAAATACACCAATTCATGAAGTTGCTGATAAAATGATTAAAAACAAGATTAGCAATATACCAGTTGTCGATTCTGATAACAGATTACTTGGAATAGTCACAGATATTGATCTTATGGCCTGCTGGTTTTAAATTCTTTTATATTATATACTTTTTTTAATTACCTGGTTAGCGGAGACTAATATTCATGCCACAAGATATCTTTGATAAAATAATGACGCTTGCAAAAAGAAGAGGTTTTATTTATCCTTCATTTGAAATCTATGGTGGTGTTGCTGGTTTTTATGATTATGGACCATTAGGTACTCAGCTTAAAAACAACATTGAAAATCTGTGGAGGAAATATTATCTTTTAAAAGACAACTGTATTGAAATAAACACACCAACAGTTACTCTTTATGATGTTTTAAAAGCATCTGGTCATACCAAGGAATTTACTGATCTTACAGTTGATTGTAGAAAATGCAAACAATCATTTAAACTAGAAGGACTTGTAGAAAAAGGTGATCCAGAAAAAGCAGCAAAAGAAGGAAAAGTAAAATGCCCAAACTGTGGTGAAATACTAAAAAATCCGTATCCCGTAAATTTAATGTTTTCAACAAAAATTGGAGTTGGAAACACTCGTGATGCTTTTTTAAGACCAGAGACTGCCCAAGGTATTTTTACCAATTTTCATCTTCTTTATCGTTATGCAAGAGAAAAACTACCATTTGGTGTAGTTCAAATTGGAAAAGGATACAGAAATGAGATATCGCCTAGACAGGGAATACTTCGTCAGCGTGAATTTAATATGGCTGAAGCCGAAGTATTTTTTGATCCAAAAGATAAATCTCATCCTGATTTTGATAGTGTAAAAAGTAAAATACTTTTTTTGTTTGATAATAAAAAAGAAATGAAATTTTCGGTTGAAAAAGCTGTAAAACAAGGAGTGGTAAATAACCAAGCTCTTGCTTACTATATGTGTCTTACTCAAGAGTTTTTACTAGATGTTGGTGTAGATCCTGAAAAGTTTCGTTTTAGAAAACACGGTGATGATGAGCTTGCTCATTATGCAACAGAATGCTGGGATGCAGAACTTTATAGTGAGCGCTTTGGATGGGTAGAGTGCGTTGGAATTGCTGACCGGTCTGCATATGATATAAAATCACATATTGAGTCATCTGGAAATGATATGTATGCTCTTCGTAAGTATGATGAACCAAAAACTGTAAATGTGAAAAAAGTTGTTGCTGATATGGGTAAACTTGGACCGCTTTTTAAAAATAAAGCAGGTAAAATAAAAGATTTACTTGAAAAAATTGATGTTAAAAATGATAAAGAAATTATTTTAAATGTTGATGGTGAAAAAATCAAAATTCCAAATGATTGTTACAAGATTGTTGAAACAGAAGAAAAAATTACGGGTGAAAGATTTATACCTCATGTTATTGAGCCTTCTTATGGTATAGATCGTATTTTGTATATGCTTTTAGAGCATAGCTATTCTGAAGGTAAAGAAAGTGATGAAGAATATCGTATTTTAAAACTCAATCCAGTTGTTGCCCCTATAAAAGTTGGTATTTTCCCTCTGATTAGTGATAAAAAATTGATAGATATCGCAAAAAAAATAGACTCGGATTTAAGAAATACAAATATCTCTACTTATTATGATGAAGGAGGTACCATTGGTCGTCGTTATGCTCGTATGGATGAAATTGGTACACCTTTTTGTATAACAGTTGATCATGATACTCTTGATGATAAATCTGTTACCATCAGAGATAGGGATACTACTAAACAAGTAAGAATTGAAATAATAAAATTAAATGAGTTTTTAAAGAAAAAATTATACTATTAAAAAGATTTTAGAGTTTTATCAATAATAGATAATATCTTATCTATCTCTTCTGAAGAAATTACTAATGGCGGACGGAATCTAATGGTTTTTTCTCCGCAACCAATAAGAATAAGGCTATTTGCATATAATTTTTTCTTAAGTTCATCTCGTTTTTCAGGGGAAATACAATCAAATGCACACATAAGTCCCTTACCACGAGCATTAAAAATTTTATCAGAATATTTATCTGATAATTCAACAAGACCAGCAAGTAAACGTTTCCCTTGAACTTCAGCATTTTTAACAAGTTTTTCTTCTTTAATTACTTCAAGGTATTTCTGAGATCTAACCATATCAACTAAGTTACCCCCCCATGTAGAGTTAAGTCTACTGGGAATCTTAAAAACATTATCTTTGATTTCATCAACACGATTATTTACCATTATGCCACATATCTGGGTTTTTTTACCAAAAGCAAGAATATCTGGTTTTACATCATGATGCTCATATGCCCACATTTTACCGGTAATACCTACACCAGATTGAACTTCATCTACAATAAACATAATCTCATATTCATCACAAAGTTTTCTAAGTTCTTTAAAAAACTCTGTTCTGAAATGATTGTCACCACCCTCTCCTTGAATAGGTTCAATTATCAAAGCTGCTATATCATCAGGATTATCAGAAACTGCTTGTTTTATTTCAGATACTGCTTTTTTTTCTAAATCTTCAACAGCTCTAACATTTTCCGTGTTTAAAGGAAAAGTAATCTTAGGATTAGTAATTCGTGGCCATTTAAACTTTGGAAAATATTTTATCTTATTAAGATTAAAAGTATTTGTCATGCAAAGGGTATAACCAGTACGCCCATGAAAAGCCTCCTTAAAATGAATAACCTGGTTTCCAAGTTCTTCCTTTTTGCCACGTTCAAAGTTTTTACGTATTTTCCAGTCAAAAGCTGTTTTAAGTCCGTTTTCTATTGCAAGAGCTCCACCACTTATAAAAAATAGATGTTTAAAACAATTTGGCATCGCGTTTTTTCCAAAGTAATCAATAAACTCTGCCATTTCTTGAGTATATATATCAGAGTTTGTTGGGTTGTTTATAGCAATTTCACCTATTTTTTTAATGAACTTTGGATTATAAAGTGCAGGATGATTACAACCAAGAGGTGCTGATGCAAAAAATGAGAACCCATCTAAGTAATATTTACCATTACGAGAATCATATATATTACATCCATGGCTTTTTTTAAGATCAAGAACAAAATCAAAACCGTCAACAATCATGTATTTTGAAAGTGTTTCATGGACTTTATCGGGATTAATACTCATTTCAATTATCACCTCTATTAAAATCAACTGTTTTTACAGTTGTTGATGGCGTATCTATATTAATTATAAAACCATATCGGTCATTGATAGATTACGATATTCAAAATATAGGGAGAAAGGTATATACTAGTACTTTTTGATATCGGTTATTGTCACCTATATTTCTCTTAGATGATATCGATATAACTACTGATAAGTCATACTATCTTTACTTAATTTTCCGTACCTCAGATTAAAATTTTAAAATAACTATTCCTTTATAAACACTAAGATAAAGATGCTAATTCCTAAACCAAAAAAAGGCGGTTTATTTACCTTTGAACTTATCCCCCTATGAAAACCTATAATTTGTATGGGTGGTTATTTTTTGGACTTAATCAGATATTCAAATTCCTTCTCCTAAATTTTTTTATTAATTTTTAAATTTATCATCGCAAAAGAAATGTTACCTTTAATTTCAGTTATTAAGGATAAAAAGTTTATTGAACATTTGTTGATATTAATTCACCAGAATACGTGAATAATTCGACATCTCCTCCAGAAAATCGAATAACATTATTGACCGTTGGTGCATAAAAAAATTCTGATTCTTTATATGAATCAGATGAATCTATGCTATAGTTGTAACTGTTAAATCTACCAGCAGGAGTAATTATCTCTTCTAAATTGGTACATGAATATCTTGTTTCAGCAAATATCTCAGTATAATGAGATACATTTGAAAGAAGACCAAAAAAAAGGGAAATAGTCATTTCAGAATTTGAATTTGAAGATGGAATAAGCAACGATTTTCCAACCTCAGGAGCAACCGACATTAAGGTTCTTGATTCATCAAATGTTTTCTTTATTGTTATATCAAAAGGCGTAGGGACCCATAATGGAAGTGGTAATATGGGAAGAATAAGTGTATTTGCAAAACCATTTAGTTTCAACTCCAATTCATTTAAGCCAAATCCCTTTTTATCTAATACTATTGAACCATCGATTTTTCCTAGTTTAATTTTACTCCATAATCGAAAATTAAAAATATTAAAAATAGTCTTTGGAAAATCAAAATTCAATAAAAGATTACCCTTTAAAGAGCCACTAACACCAAGAATATACGCTTCATCATTTTCCTCAGTGACAGTCAATGTCAATTCTGTAATTTCTCCATCAAATGGGAATCGAATTGGGGGGTATAATGCATCAGGATTAGTGTTAAAAGACATATTATACGTCCAAGAATCACCAACAGCCCAAAGATCGATAAAAACAGCTGTTTCATCAACATCCTGTTTTCCTAATGAGTCTGTAATGGTTAATGTTACTGGATAAATTCCTATTTGATCATATATATGAGTAGGATTTGGATTTGTAGAAGTTGTTCCATCGCCAAAATCCCAAAGGTAAGATTCGATATTGTTATCCAGATCAGTACTTTCTTGGCTAGAAAAAGAAACTGATTCATTTATGTCTGCACTGTATAAGCCACCAGCACAAGCATTTGGTATAAAATTTAACGTATTTTCATCAATTTCAACAAAATAAATTTGCTCTCCAAGATTGCATTCTCCATATTGTATGTTAAAATAACCATCTTCACCCCATCTATCTCCTCTACTATTTTTGCATATTAAATAATCTCCTTCTTCATCATATCCTACGATTATAACTGCATGACCGCCAAGTAAATAAGCATCTGAGTTTTTTTTGTAAATTCCACCTGAGTAATCTTTAAAATCCGAATAAACTAACATATATGTTACAACTGGACCATGATTTACAAGAGTATATTTTATCAACGCGGGGTCAGCATTATCATAATAACCAAATGATTTTATTGGAACAGTAAAATTATCCCAATCATCAGATTTCATATCACAAGTTATTGGATCTTTACTACAATCATCATTTTCCCAATCATTACATCCATTAGAATCAATACCCTTGTATGGAAAACAAGATTCAAGTATTGCTCCATTATTATCCATAAGATACTCCCATGCATAATATGAATTTCCCCCGAGGCATCCGTTACAACCGATAGTACAACAGGAAACTAAATGTTGTTCAGATAAATCAAGATCGATATCAGGATTATCCCTTTGAATGTTAACCATTGCTTCTATTGCAGCTATTGCGGCATACGCCCAACAACTTCCACAATATCCTTGGTTTTTTATTGAAGTCAACCAATTACCAGTCTTACCATGATATTCAACATTTCTCCAATCAAAATGTCCAGGAGTACCACCAGTATTTTCTGGAAACATTGATGGGATTACTTCATCTCCCAAAGGGTAAGCACCATATGAGTAATAGTCCTTTTCAATATCTGTAGAATTGGATGAATTTTTAAATGAAAAAGACGGTGTAGATATGAAATTTATTCCTAAAAGCATTACAGAAAAAAATAAAATAGTAACAAGCTTAGTTTTTCTAATCATATAATAATACCCCACGAGCTTTAATTTAATATATTATATTACTATATAGTAACGAGTAATATTTAAAATTTCTTCTTAATAATTGTTTAATTTAACTGAACCAAAAAATAGACAGGAAATGGTTAGAATATCATTTTCCTATCTATTCCACTAGTTAGAGATTTATCTATCTACATCCTTTTGTTATCAGAAAATTTATTGAACAAATCGTTTAATTAAAGCTTAATTATAAAACGATATCGGTAGAAGAATTTATATGCTTTGTGTCATTATTTTCACCTTGGATAAATAAGGACATTCCACAAAATCGTTCGTAACCACATCTCAATACAACGATGTTCCTCTTTTATACTAAAGAGATATTCTCCGAATCTTCTCTTAGT
>Ga0299915_10001977_pt1 | contig 15006 bp, 22 predicted proteins | sample RVTome_13_FD_200263 | JGI IMG/M metagenome (GOLD analysis project Ga0299915, IMG submission 200263) | Soil microbial communities from uranium-contaminated site in the Upper Colorado River Basin, Wyoming, United States - RVT92D227 (version 2) ... | reverse complement strand
CTATCGGTCACTCGCTGCTCAAGTTTTTCCGCTTCGATGCCGAGTGCGCCCTTGGCTACGGCGGCTATTGTGGTGCGGTATCCCTCGGATAGCAGTGAGCGCCCATCGCGCAATTCCGCCTCCAGCCATTCGGCAATCAGATATTCCCACTCGTCGATGGCGGTTCTCAGCGCCTGTTCTTGGCCCGCCATGTCCCATAATCTGCGCGGCAGACGAATGCTTTCGTCCGATGCCTCGCATAGGGCGGCTTCGGCCCACAGTTGGTCGCGGTCGCGGGTGAGTGCCGGGATGTCGAATTGACGCACAGCCACCGGCCAGAAGCGGCGGTTGCCGGTGGTCGAGAGCAAATAATTCTCTTCGTTGGTTGAGCCGACAAAAATGCACTGCCGATAGAAGACGGTCGTTTCCTCTTTGTATTTGAGCGTGGCCTTATCTGCCCGGCGGGAGAGGAATTTCTTGAGTGTCGTCACTTCGGCGCGCCGCATGCCGTCGAGGTCGGCGCATTCAACGATCCAGTTGCCGCGCAGTTGCTCGATGATTTCACGCGGCTGCGCCGTCAGCGGCGCCTCGTCGGTGAACCAAGCGTCGCTCGCCAGCACGCTGAACGCCGTGGATTTGTCCTTGCCTTCGGGGCTTTCCAGCACCAGCATTTCGTCGAATTTAATTCCAGGCTGGCGAATGCGCCGGACGGCGGCGATCAGGCATATGCGGCCGACGGCGCGTGTGAATTCGGTGTCAGCGGCACCGCCATATGTGATCAGCCAGGCGTCGAGGCGCTCGGTGCCATCCCACTTCAATTCGTTCAGGTAGTCGCGCACCGGATGAAAACGGCTGCGCCTGGCGGCGGCCTTGACGATGCGCCTGAAATCCGTGTTCGGCAGCTTGAGAGAATATTCCCGCGCGATCAGCAGATACAGCTCATCGAGCGCGTCGTCATCCAGCCGTGTTCCGTATCCCTCCAGCCCGTCGATGCGGTACTCACCGGCGAACTCGTCGTAGCGCAGCGTCACGCCTGCCCACGCCATCGCTTTCAGCAAGTTGCCCTCGGATTTAACCAGGCGCCCGTCTTTATCACGCTCCAGCACGTCAGGCGCTTGCTCATTTAACATTTTGGCAGCTCCCGCATTGCCCAGGTGTCGCCAGGCCTAGAACCGACATCGAGCATCGTGGGCATGCCCAAATCATGCAGAGCAACCAAAGCTTGGGCAGCCGTGATCAGGCCATGGCGCAGGGCAATGCCCAGGGCCTCGATATCGGCCTGTAGGAGCCGAGCGCGAATATGCGCGGCACGCAGTTCGGCGAGCATCGCCGTCTGTAGCGGGTCCACTGGCGGCTCGACTTCGCGCTTGTGGTCCATACGGCCGTCCTTATCGGAGGGAGAAAATCAGAAGGGCAGGGAGTCGTTGAAAGGCAGCGGCGCGTTGATGTTTTCGGTGGGTTTCTTGCGTTCGGCTTTCGGCCTCTTCGGACGCCGCTCACCGATGAGGCCGAGCGGCTGGATAACGGCGGCCGAGACCGACAGTCCGGCGCAAGGATTGCCTGCCTGGTCCTGCCAGCGCCGCAGTTTGATCTTGCCCTCGACGTAGGCTTGCGTGCCCTTGACGAGCTGCAACACCAGATCGGTAATATTGCTGGAGAAGGAGGCGACGTTGACGGGCTGCGCATCATCGTCCTCGCCCACGATCATATTGACCGACAGCCATTCGCGCCCGCTTTTGGCGGTTCTGAGCTGCGCATCGTAGCTGACGGCGCCGACGAATGCGGCTTCGATGCCCTTCACTTCACACGCTCAAGTCGGTTTTTTGGCTTCGCGAACAGGCCGTTGCGGCGCATCACCGATTTGGTGGCATCCGCCGAGACGCGGATCGCCGTGGCAATCTGGCTGGCGCTACGGCCACCCGCCGACAAATCCGCCAAAATGGCTTTTTGCTCGGATGGCCAGGATTGGCGGCGCCGCAATTTGTGGCGGAACACCAACCCCGCGACTGTGTCGCGCGAGATGCCGCGGATAATCCCAATATCCTGATAGCTGTAACAGCCCATTTCCAGCAGCTCGCGCACAGCATCGAGGTGTATCGATTTTGGCCGTGGAGGCAGCGGCCCCCTAGTGAATGGCTGAGTGCCGGGCAGATAGGAATAGCGGGCGCTATGAATGGCGGCCACGCTACGGCCCATTCTGATGGCAGTCTCGGCGGCAGTCAGGCCAGCCAGCAGGTGAGTGCGCAATTCGGCGATGCGTTCCGGTGACCACCGTAGCGATGGGTTGGCCTTAAATTTTTCTAGGCACCGATAACGCCACCGCCGCTCGGCGCTGACGCAATCCCCGCAGACATTTCTGTACCAGCCTTCCGCCCGTTTCAGGCGGCCACGCCGTTCACCGGCTTTGCGATGAGATATGCTCTTGCGCCACGCGAATTTTTCCACCGATTTCGTCAGACCACAGCATTTGCATATGCGCTGTCCGTTGTGCGGGCCGTCACTGCTCATGGTCCTGTCCTTTGGAAAGCGACACGATGCCATTCGGGACCGGTACGCTCTGCAAGCGCGGGCGCCATTCGCCGCACCATATGTCGTCGCGCACCGGCGGGAAGAACCCCTGCACAATAGGCTGCTTTTGCCCCATGCCGCTGGGCGGCTGGACATGCCCTAGCAATATTGGCATCGGGCTTCTGGCGCGGCATTCGCCGATGCTGCGATTCAGCGCGTTGAACGCGCCGCATGTTTTGCAGGTGTTTCTCATTTTCTTCGTTCTCTTGCTGCGTGGATAGGACAGTAATTTTTGTTGTCGCCGCGCACATGTCCGCAGTAGAGGGCTACGCCCGCTGCATTCTCGCCGATGATCCATTTGCATTGATCGTGTTGCCTGTCGGCGAGCGTCACCGCGTGGCTGAAATCTTCGGGCTGTCTGCTCTTCCGTGGTATTTTCGGCAGCAACTGATAGTCCCGGATGCGGCGCTGCACACGCGCCTTGATAACCCCCAGGCCTTGCCGCGCTTCTGGCGGCCGTGCGGCGATACGCGGCCGTTTCGATAGTTTCATGCGCTCGGCCTTGGCATTCACAGCCACATAGGTCAGCTTCATGCCGTATCGATCGTTCATATTCTCGGCAATGCCCTTGGATGGCACGCCCTCCGCCCACAACGCTCGGAGCGTCTCCATTTGCGCCGATGACCACAGCACGCCGTTTACCATCACGCCGCCTCGGCTCTTTCCTTGGTCCGCAGCCGGTGCTCAGTCAGTTCCGTCAACTGACGATATGTGATCATGACGGCATGCCGCCGTTCGGCAAGATCGATCAGCACACGCCAATATTGGGGGGGGACGCTATTCCGACACTTCCACTTCCGGACGCATTCGCGTGTGATGGGTCTGACATTGTGGGGCATCGCCGCATTGATATCCGCCGCCAGATCGTCTGCGCGGCGCCACAACTGACATAACGCGGCATGAGATTGTATTTGCTGCATGGCGCTATTTTGTACGCAATGTACAGTTGCGGTCAATACCCATTGTGTAGTATTTGCCTGTACAATCAGTCCATGACAAAAACCCAGACCAACGATTTTGCGACGAGACTCAAACTCGCCCGCACGGCCCGCTACCCTAAAATCGGCGATGCTCTCGCCGTGCTCAAAGAGTGCGCGGCAGTGAAGGAGCCGACATACTACTCCTACGAAAATGGGCGGCGAATGCCGAGGGCAAAAAACATCGGCATTTTTGCTACCATATTTGGCGTGGAGCCTGAATGGCTGCTGTACGGCACCATCAAAAAAGGCAGCAAATTTAACCAATTAACCGGAGATTTTACGGAAACCCCTTCACAACCTGTGGATGTCAGGTGTATTCCTATCCTATCGGCGTCTCAAACAATAATATTCATCGCCGAGGGAAACCTGATGAGCACAGATTGGCTTCCGATCCCCAATAGGATCGGCGCGGGCAAACGAGCATTTGCCTGGGAAATACCACCCGGCGACCAATCAATGAATGGTGGCGATAACGTCTGCACCCCTGGCACCTATCTTATAGTGGACCCTGATCAGGACGTGTTGCCGGAGCAATGGCTGCTGGTGAGCCTCAAGGGGCACGAGCGCTTGTTCTTCCGCATTTACCAGGCGGCGCTGCCATTGTCGGCGCTGCCATTGTCGGAGACCTTCACCCTGTTCGCAGCAAATCCGTTTTACGAACCGATCAAAATCCGCTCGCGCAAATCCTATTTATATGCGGGCCGAGTGCTCTCGACGATGCATATCCGGTAAAATTTATTATACAAATAGTACAGAAATCGCTTGACCGCCGTGCCGGATTTTGGCTTTAATGTAGACGTTATGTACAGCACTGAGACACTGTGCATTGCGATCAGCGGCACGCCAGCGTGCGGCTGGTTTCCCTCCCTAAGACTTGCCGGGAATCCTCGACGCAACGGGATTCCCGGCCTTTTGGGAACTACCATGGCAAAACCCACCATCCTCGCCGACGAACGTCATATCGGTCTGCCGCCGCAACAGCGCCGGTTGATCCTGGCGTGCGAGCGCACGACGCACGATTGCGCCATGGAACTGCTGGCATCCTGCCGCGAGCGCCTGCCGCCCGCCCTCGCCGGAAGTGCTGCAATCGTGGGGCTGTTCTCCGCGCTCTGCCGCACCATCGCCGAAACACACGGCGCCGACGTCGGCATGGTCAAGGCGTTATCCGGCATGATGCCCTACGAAGTCGCCTCTTGGACTACCAACCGCAACCAATCGGAGAACCAGACAAATGCCGATTCCCTTTGAAATCGAAGCCGCCTTCTACACCAGTCCCGACGGACTGCAATTTCTGCGCTACGACGATGCACCCCATGACCAGTCGCTGTTTTGCGAACTGCGCGTGCACTTCCGCTGCGACGCCGCCTATGCCGCCGAGCCGGATGTTGGCGCCGGGTTGACCTGGGATGGCGATATCGAGACGATTGAAATTCGCCGCTGGGGCAAATCCAACTTCCTTACCGATGTCGGCCGCCGCGCCGATCTCGAACCGCGCCACTGGGCCGCGCTCGAACGCGAGGCGTTCACCAACGCACGGACGTTCCTGCTGCGCTGGTATGGCGCGGAGCTTTGGCAGGCTGGAGACCAGCACGCTGCAAACATCCACCACTATGGAGTCGCCGCCTGATGGGCACTGCCCTAGATTTCCGCCGTTATGCTCCGGAGCGGCCACAGCCGCGCCCGGAACAGCCCGCCAGCCCGCTGATGCAGGCTTTCCGCTATCTCGGGCTGGCCATACGGCTGACGGTGCTGACGCGCATCGTCGGCGCCCGGCTTGCCTTTCACAAGGCGGGCAGGTCGCTGATGGTCGCGTGGGCATTCGGTGGATTTGGCTGGGGCACTGCTCTCGGGGCAATCCTACTTTACATTTGGGGACGCTAAATGATTTTGGACACGCAAAATCCGGAAATTCTGAAGATCATCGACCGCTGCGGCAGTCGCATGATGGACCGCATCGAGGCAGCAAAATTGCCGCAGTTGGGCGCGCTGCTGAGAAGCGATATCGATCTGGAAGTGAAGTTGGCTTTGAGTGAATTGTTCGAGCTGATCTCCAATGCGAAGCCCATCCCGCCAAAGCAGCCAAAGACCAGCGAGGGATGGTCAATGAACTGGCGTAGATACTGGGAAAAATGTGAACGCGAACGGGTCGCAGCAGTTCCGCTGCGCGACAGGGAGGGCAGCGACAGGGAGAGAATAATAAAATTCCGAGAACACCGGGGCAGCTTGGCCGAGTCGATGAAAACGGTCGTTGAGGTTGACGGTCGAGCCGGATTGCTCGCGCACATTCGGCGTCTGTTTTCTGATTTTGGACCAAAGTTCGCCGATGAGCAACTGCACATTGCTGCTTACGGCGACGATGATCGCATTGACTGGCAGGACACCTACATCGTCACTATCGACGGATATGGCGTCGTCGGATTCATGGGGAAGGAGATAGCGGGAGGGGAAGATGGGGTATAACTACAACGTGCAGCGCGACAAAGTTTTCACCGAGGCGGGACAGCTCTTGTTCCTAGCGATCCGCGACAAAGCTAAGGAACTCACGAGAACTGCCGGAGCGGCGCGATTGGCTGAGATTATCAGGGGGCAGTCAGGCGATAGCTGGGACATGTTGGCCTGCGTAGATAGGCTTGTCGAGCTAGGCGAACTGCGAGAAATACCTCAGGTCTGCGCTGGGCAACACCGCATTTTTATCCGGGCAAGGGAGGAGGCAGAATAAATGCAAATCACCCGCCACTCCATTGCCAGCCGCGAGGACTGGCTGCATCTGCGCAAGCGCGCGGTTGGCGCCAGCGAGGTCGGCGCCCTCTTCGGGCACAACCCCTACAAGTCGCGCATGAGTCTGTATTTTGAGAAGAGCGGCCGGTTGACGCCCGACACAGACGAATCTCTAGCCATGCGCCGGGGGCGACTGCTTGAAAGCGCGGTCGCCGAGGCCGTGCGGGAGGTACGCCCGGAATGGAAGATCGAGAAAGCGGTCGAATGGCTCTGCGCCGAGGATATCGGCATGGCGGCGACGCCCGATTTTATCGTGCACTGCCCGAAGCGTGGGCGCGGCGTGTTGCAGGCCAAGGTGGTGATTCCCGCCGTCTGGGAAGCCAACTGGACGCCGACCATGGCGCCACTCTGGATCGCGCTGCAAGTGCAGCAGGAAATGCTCCTCGAAGGCGTGAGCTGGGGCGCCATCGGCGTGTTGGTGGCAGACATGTGGAAGCTGCCGCTAGGCCTCTATGAGCTGCCCGCACATCCAGGCACGCAGGCTAAGCTTGTGGCCGCAGTCGAACGGTTCTGGGCCGATGTCCGCGTCGGCAATGTGCCCGCGCTCGATCCGGAGCGTGACTACGACACGGTGCGCGCGCTCTATCCGCAGGATAATGGCAAGGCCATAGACCTCAGCCGCGACAACCGCATCGGCGAGCTGCTGACCCAGCGCGAGACGCTGAAGGACAGCAAGAATGCCGCCGAGAAGGAACTGCGGGTCATCGACACCGAAATCCTCGACAAGATTGGCGCTGCGACCACGGCTTACTTGCCGGGCTGGCGCATCAAATGCGGTCTCATCAAAGTCAAGGCTCACGCGGTCGCCGAGAGTAGCTATCGCCGCCTGACGGCCACGCGTGTGCGCGAACAGGAGAATGCAGCATGAGCCTGTCGAACCAAGCCTTGGCGGTCACCGGCCGCCAACTGACTCCGGTCGAAAACTACACCGTCCAAGTCATCGGCGACGAGTCTCGTGAGAACGAACTATGGCGGGCGCTACCTGCTCACATCCGCCCGGATCGGTTCAAGCGCAACCTGGTAAACCTGCTGATGCAGCGGCCGGATATGCTGAAATACGATCCGCGCTTGGTTTACCGTGAAGTTTCCAAGACGGCCGCGCTCGGCTTGCTGCTCGATCCGCAGCTCGGCGAAGCGTATATCGTGCCCGTGTGGAATAGCGACGCCAACCGCAAGGAACCGCAATTGCGGATCGGCTATCGCGGGCTGATGAAGCTGGCGCGGCAGTCCGGCGAAATCAAAAAAATCTACGCGCACGAGGTGCATGAAAATGATCGCATCGAGTGCGCCCTGGGCACCGAGAAACGCCTCGTGCACAGCCCCGACCTGTACGGCGATCGTGGCATTATCATTGGCTATTACGCTGTGGTGCACTATGCCGATGGCGAGACCGATTTCGAGCCGATGACGCAAGCTCAGGTGCTCGCCATTCGCGACCGGTCCGACGCCTGGAAGACGTTCAAGGCTGGCCGGATCAAGAGCACGCCGTGGCAGACCGACGAAATCGAGATGGCGAAGAAGACGGTGCTGCGGCGGCTTCTGAAACGAGTTCCGCAATCGCCGGAACTGGCCGATGCCATCACCATCGAAAATGTCGCCGACGACCTGGAGCGAGTCGCGGCTCCCGCCCGCCTGGTTGTGCAGTCCGAACCGCCGCGAACCATTGAAGCTGCGCTCGATAGCTTCGCCGATCCCGATAGCGATCCACCCGCCGAAACCGCGCTTGACAGTATCGCCGAAGCAGACGACAACAGCGGCGGCGCGGCACCAACCACTTCCCATGGATCAGTCGCGGCGGAGGAGCAGCAGGAAACTGCTGCCGTGGCGTCGCTGCCGGTTTCTGCCGCCGAAAGCGACGCCACCCCCAACTCCAACTTCAATCCCATCGAATCCGCCAGACAGCGCGGCCGCGAGGCCGCCGAGGCCGGATTGCCTCGCACTATTCCGACCGAGCTGCGGTATAAATCGCGGCTGGCCGAGAAGGACGCGTTCGTGTCCGGCTACGACGAAATCGCCGATGCTCTCGTGATGGTGATGCCATGAGCACTTCCGAACTCGGGAACCGTGCTCAGCGCCGCGTCACTTTGATGACCGAAATCGAGGGTCTGAAGGAAGATTTGAAGCGGCTGAAAGGCGAGGATAAGGCGGACGGCTACAACGAGCAGGCACTCGCCCAATGCGTCAAGGAACTCCTGAAGGGTGCCGAGTACCAGGAGGAACAACTGCAATTCGAGCTGGAACTGGACACATACCGCACCGCCATCGGCCTGCCCGTCACGCTCGAAACTGCGCAGCGGCATGTTCGTGAGCAGGTGCAGGGGGCACCTGCATGACTGTGCAGGACATTCGCCATTTCCGCGTCTTCGTTCCCGGTCATGCCGCTCCCCAGGGCAGTAAGCGCCACGTCGGGCACGGTGTGATGGTGGAATCGAGCACGAGATTAAAACCCTGGCGCTCCGACGTGCAGAGCAGGCTGCTGGATGCGGACGGCCAGCCGCTAGTCAAATTCGATGTGGCTCCGGTTAAACTCAGCCTCGAATTTATTCTCAAGCGCCCTATTTCGACACCTAAGCGCACGACACCGCAAGCAGCCAAGAAGCCGGACTTGGATAAGCTGGTTCGCGCCATCGCGGATGCTATTACAGACGCTGGGATTTGGCGCGACGACTCTCAAATCGTGATGTTGCAGGCCAACAAGAGACTGGCCGAACTGGCTGAGACGCCCGGTTGCTGGATTCACATTCTGGGGATTTCAGAATGAAGCATGATTACACTTTGTTCTGGTTCGTGGCGCTCGTTTGCGGGCTGGTGCTGTTGACGATGTTGGCGGAATGGAAGGGATTTCCAGGATGAGCAAACTTCTTCAACCGGTTCGTTTCGGCGGCACGCCACGCTTGGCGGACCTCGACATGCTTCTCGCCGCCGCCGAGACGCAAGCCGCGATCGATAAGCGCAAACCGGTCCATGCGCACCTTGAAACTGCGGATTTTGGCCGGACCATCAACTATGTGCTGGCTGGAATGTACCGGCCGCAAGCGTCTGAACATCGCTCATCGTGAGGGCTGATGAAGAGAGAGCGCGCCTATCCGCCGGATTGGGTCACTGCTGACACGCTGGCTTATTTGATTGAATGCTCCCGGTCATCAATCGACGAATGGGTCAAGTCTGGAATACTACCTAGACCGGTGAGGATATCGGGGACATCTCTACGATGGCGACGCGCCGATGTTGACGCCTGGCTACAGGCACGCGCAGATCACTTCTTACAGGAAAAGAAAACGCTGTTTGATTTAGAGGCACTGCGTGAGGGGAAGAAAACGGACTACCGGAGCGAACCTGCCTAGTGGCGTGCAGACCGTCAGGGCCGCCAATGGCAGAATGTACTACTATTGGGCACCGCGTAAAGGAACAGCGGCAGCGGGCCACCGTGTTGCTCTTGGAAACAACACGCGCGATCCGGATTTCTGGAAACGGCTGCAACGCGCCATGGCCGTATCCGAGGGCGCGCAGCAAGGAACATTCCAGGCGTTAATCGACGAATACAAAGCCAGCCCAGAATGGGATTGGCTGCGGCCTGCAACCAGGCGCAATTACGACTACAATTTTACGGTGCTGCTGCGTGTCGCGGCAAACGTTGCCGTGGCCGATATCAAGCGCCGGGACATCTACGCGCTGCGCGATGCCGTCGCGGATCGCCCGGCAACGGCGAACAAGCTGGTGTCGGTGCTGCATACCATCCTGAAGTGGTCGATCAAGCGCGAGTACCGCGACGACGATCCGACGCTCGGGGTCGAGAAGCTCGATATGGATGTCGATGGGACGCGGCCATGGCCTGATCGCATCTACGATTACGTGATACGGCATGCCCCCGAAAACCTGCGGCGCATGGCCGTTCTCGGCCGCGCAACCGGCCAGCGCGAGGCGGACCTGAAGGATATGTCGCCCGCCCATCTGGAACGGGACGGCATCAATCTGCTGATCAGTAAGCGGCGCGACAAGGCGCACTTTGTGCCGCTGACCAGAGCGCAAATGATCGAAATCAGATCGTGGGGCGTCGATGGCCTCAACCTGTTTCTGAAGACTACGCGGGGCAAACCGTTCACCGAGGGGGCGTTGCGCAGCCACTGGAAACGCTGGAAGGCCGAACATCCGGAATTGGCTGGCAGCAATATCAAGATCACCATTCACGGCCTGAAGGCCACGAAAGTTTGCGACATGCGACTGGCTGGTGTGTCTGACGGCTCAATCGCGGATGAGGTCGGGATGTCGGTCGGCATGGTCGCGCGCTATGCCCGCAATGCGGATAAGGCGGCGGCCGCTCGCGCCAGTCGGGATCGCCGCGAGGGCGCCGAAATCGTACGGTTGGCTGATCATAAGGGAGGAAAATGACGATGAACAACGAGAAACTCGCAAGAGCTATAGCTCTTGGCCATGGCGGAAAACAGGTGTTGCGCCGTGAAGGGCAAACCGAGACCGTCGCTTCTCTTGCTGGTTACGGATTATTTGCGCATTCCCTGGACGCATATGTTGAAGAGAAGTGGCAACAATACGACGGAGCCGCTGAGATGGCGCACGATGTCGTTGTCAACGATTGCGCTGACCTTTGCGAAGCCGCTCACACGGTAGAACTAGTAATGCGTGACAATGCAAGTTGTAGCAGGTGCGGCCGGAAAACGGAGAAACCAAATGAGCGGGGATAAGCCAACGGGAACAGGGTCTCTCGGAACACGAGACGAGATTGAAAAGAAAGTCCGCGAGATCGAAAATTTTGCGAAAACATGGGCGGTCGCGAACCTTGACGGCCGTGTGCCGACGGTGGAGCTATTGATGATTATTCATGTGGGGAAGGAACTGGTGAGGCGACGCGGACCTGCTGGGAGCTTGGCCGATATTTTGGACGAAGCCACGCGCCTCTTTGAGGAGTGGAAAAAGAAGTCTAGCCAAGCTTGATTTGAAAAAACTTCCGAGAATTTGAAAAATCGTGAGCAAAAATAGCAAGAAAATCAACAGCTTAATCATTCCGCCCTCTCCCGCGAGGGGAGAGGGCAGAGTACCTAAGTCTTTGATTCTGTTGAAATGCATTTTTCAATTTCTTCCGGACAGAGCGCGAACGACAGCAGAACATGGCGCCATATTGAAAAATATTTTTAGCCGCGCCAACTTTCACCCTTTCCACGCGCCGCGAAAAGTAGTTTTATCACTTGGCCACGTCGCAAAACCGTGGTGAACCGGTCTCAAAAGCGTCTCGCAGCACGATGCACACAAAGACCGGCATCAAAGCGGGGTCGAAGTCGCCAGGGTCCATGAAACCCTGGCGGTCCTCGCAAAACTTCTCTTCTCTGTCACGCAGCTTTGGTTGCGTCTGGGCAACTGAAGGGAGACCGGGGAGGCATCTACCGCTTCGCGCCTCCCCGGAATCTTTCCGCTCGACGAAACCAAGCGAAAGCGCTGTCGCGGCCCAAATGCGGCTTTGCCTGGCCGCATCGCTCAGCGCCCCGACGCCAGATCGCGCGCTCCTATGGTGAGCGGTCTGGCGTCCCCCTTAATTTGGATGAAAGGATGCTTCAGGTGCCAGACACATCTGAAATGACAATTTCAAACGCCACCGATTCCGAAACGATCAACCGGGGCAGCAAAATGCGCATTTGGCCGAGTGATCGGCAGGCGCAGCTCATGGATACGTGGCGGCGGCGCTGCATAAGCCTATGGAATCTGTTGCTCGAATTGGAGGTCGCCGCCTATGGCGCCAAAAATTCGCGGTCGAAGATCGGTTGGCGGTCGATCTGGGAAGATGTCGTCGAGAAAAATTACGCGAAGGCGACGCTGGTTTTCAGTGAGGGAAAACGCAACAAAAAAGGCGAGTTGCTGCTCAACAAGGACGGAAGCGTTAAAAAACCAGCAGGCCCGCAGCCTGTGTTGAAGAACGGCAAGCCGGTGCTCAATGACGATGGCACGGCAAAGATGACCGGCGAACCCCAACCGCCGATTGCTGAGCTGCTGGCAAAAATCCGCCGCATCCAACCGGACGGCCTGCCTGTCGATCAGGCTATTTTGCTGGATATGTTTGGGTTTCTGCGGGGCAAACTGAAGGGTTTGGAGTGCGATCACACGCACAAGCTGACGGTTGAGTGGCTGAAGGAAAACGGGCACGCCGCCAAGACAGACGAGATCGTCCGCTGGCTCATTGAGTGCGGCGGCGAATGCGATTGCAAGGTGATAGCAGAACTAACCCCGCACTGCCCGGCGCCAGGTTTGTTTATCTGGAAGCACGAGCTGAGCATGATCATGGCGCGGCTGAAGGCAGTCCCGAGTACGCTCTGGGTTGCCGATATTCCTAGTCACGCAGCGCAAAGGGTGGTCGCCGATCTGATTACAGCGCTGGAAACAATGCTGCGGGAGCGCAAGAAGGCAAAGGCCGGAGCGCCGTCGCGTAAGGCTGGGTTTCCCAGGTTCAAGAAAAGCGGCGCTGGCGATGGCTCGGTATATTTCCCTAACACGACTCTATATTTTGATGTCGGCATGTCCCAGGTGCGACTGCCGAATAACTGCGGGCTGATGCATTGCGAAATTCCTCGCCATCTCAAAGAAGAACTGCTCGATAGGAAACTGGAACCGGGAATGCTGCCTGGTACCGATCTGGGCCTGCGCGGCGGCCGCATCTGGAAACAGGGCGACCGCTGGTATTTGTCATGTCAGTGGGAGAGGCCGAAACCGGATTCACTGCCGAAAACAGGCAGAAGCGCGGGTGTGAAGCTCGCCGCCAAAATCTTGCTGACCACGTTTGATAATCGCGGTCAGACCAAAGAATATGATACGCCGCCGTTGGATGAGAAGTTGGCCCGCGTTCACCTCACGGCCGCCAAACAGCAAAGCCGGTGCCTCGAAGCTCAGAAGAAGAAGAAAAAGAAAAAGGAGGCATGGCACAAACAGAAGAAGGCAGGGCAAGCGCGGAAATCCAACGACACGGCGGCGGCGGCGCCGCTGAAACATGCGCGTCTCAGAAGGTCGCGCATGTTCCAGAAAACTGTGCAGCGCATGGCGGCGTGCGAAGCGATTGAAACTGACCGCCGTGACGGGTTTTTGCACCGCGTAACCAACGAAGTTGTGCACGCCTTCGACGTCATCGATTTGCAAAAAATGGATGTCACGGAGATGATGCAGAAGGAGAGAAAAGAAAAATATCTTGCACGTCGTATGCGGCAGCGTATACGGCGGCAGCGTACCGAACCGGCAGACAAGAAACCGTCACGCCGCAGCATGAAGTCAGTTCGCAAGATGATGCGGCACGCGGCCATGGGGCGTACGCGGCTGTTTCTCGAATATAAATTTACGGATTTGCGAGGGCCAGAAAGCATCCGATATGCCGAAAAAACCGAGCCTGAGGTGCAGACATGCTCGCGGTGCGGCACACGTAACCCGCAAATGAAGGATGGGCGCCGTCTGCTGCGCTGTATTGGCAATATGCCAGATGGCACCCCCTGCAAAACCATATTGCCTCGCAACCGGAATGCAGCGCGCAATGCACAAGCGCGTCTCAAAAAACACCTAGAAAAGAAAAGGGAGAGCGGAAATGCTACCGGGACGACTCGGTCTTGATAAGATGCGCGTGCCCTACAGTGCCATGGCAACGAGTCGGGCGGTGAAATGAAGCCGATAACCAAATGGGATGTGACCCGGTTCCTAGCGATGTGCGCCGTACCGGGTTTAATTCTCGCAGTGGCGCAGGCATTCGGCCTGCCCATTGCGGCATTCCTGCAATAAGGGCCAAATCAGGCAATCAATCATGCATCGTGCTCGATATCGCCGATTTGTTCCGCGACGATGTGGGATGTACTAGAAGAATGGCACAAGCAGCTATCACGCGGCGGCATTATTATGTTGTGGCGTGATAAGTCGTGTCCAGGTTACATCGACATAAAAATGCTTGGTGAATCTCACCGAGCAAAAGAATTCTATGATGTTGATGGATTTCTGTTGACACGAAATAAGATAAAGCCGATATAACCTCATCGCTAAGGCGCGATCTACGGTCTAGCCTGACCGAACGTTAAGCCGGTTCTGTGCGTTACAGAACTGCCGAAAAGTAAGTCCTGCCACTTTTCCAGGCAGGCTACGGCACTGGATACCCAACGCGACGTAAGCGCCCTCGGGCGGCAACGAGCTAGGGCATTGAAGGCGGAATTCACGTGTGCCCTGGACGACCGCTCTTTGATATTGTGGGAAAGCGATGGCGATCAACCTCTTAGCTATGAGGTCGCTCCGGGCGCGCGTGGGACGGCGTTTGCTTCGGCCTCAATACCACCGTCATGAACTGGTCGCTCCGGGCGCGCGTGGGACGGCGTGTTTTCATTTGGTGTGGTAACCAATTTGACGTGGTCGCTCCGGGCGCGCGTGGGACGGCGGGTCGGAGGCAATGCTGGCCTGTGCCGGATCCTGGTCGCTCCGGGCGCGCGTGGGACGGCGGCTGTGCGAAACCGCTGTCCTGTTAAGTGAGAGGGTCGCTCCGGGCGCGCGTGGGACGGCGGTAACAGTAAAGGAGTACGGTTTAAATCCTGCTGGTCGCTCCGGGCGCGCGTGGGACGGCGTCTTGACCGACTTCCGTGGAAGGCATCGGGAGGGGTCGCTCCGGGCGCGCGTGGGACGGCGGAACGCACCTCGATCGCCGGCTTCACATTGTCCGGTCGCTCCGGGCGCGCGTGGG
>Ga0299915_10001976_pt1 | contig 15006 bp, 13 predicted proteins | sample RVTome_13_FD_200263 | JGI IMG/M metagenome (GOLD analysis project Ga0299915, IMG submission 200263) | Soil microbial communities from uranium-contaminated site in the Upper Colorado River Basin, Wyoming, United States - RVT92D227 (version 2) ... | reverse complement strand
GCAGAATCGATCATCCCTGCGTAGATCGTACCCGTATTCCGAGGGTCAACTGACAGTTGCGCCACATCAAAGCTGGCCATTTCCGGCATCGCCGGATTGGCAGGGTGCCAACTCGCTCCCCCATTGGCTGTCTTGTGAATCCCCTGGCCGTCCGTCCCCACATAAACGGTCTCGGGATCCTCGTTGTCAATAGCGATGGAACGTACGGCAACATTTGGGAGTCCTCCCGTCACAGGGTTCCAGGTAAGGCCGCCGTTCGTCGTCTTGTACAGGCCATGATCGGCATCATAGGATCCCGGATAGAATCCGGCATATAAAGTGAGGCTGTCATCGGGTGAGATTGCCAGAGTTTTCACGCTATATGGCCAATACGGCGACGAAGTTAAGGTGATGCCTTCATTGATGGCTTGCCAGCTTGCCCCGGCGCTGGTGCTCTTAAATGCGCCACCTTCAGTCCCCGCATAGAGAATGTTGGAGTCTGACGGATCGACGAGGACGACATTGACGCACTTGCTCGCCGACCCTGTCAATCCGGAGCTGAAGGCGGCCCAGTGACCTCCTCCGTCCGTACTCTTGAAGATCCCGTTGCAAGTCTGTACCCCCAGGTAAACGGTGCTCCCATTCTTAGGGTCGACCACCAGAGACGTGATTTTTGCATCGATGGTCAAACCCGTATTAAGCATGGTCCAGGTTGCCCCTTGATCGGTGCTCTTGTGGAGCCCGGCGTAGTTCATGGTGACATATAGGATCTTTGAATCGGTTGGATCCACTGTGATGCACTCGACTAGCTTACTGCTGGGCAAGACGTTTTTCCATAGGTGCACGTCGACGTCGGCGTCGGTCATGACCGACTGGGCTGCAGAATCAAGGCAGAACATTGGCCAGGCAAGACCGGCCACGAATGCAAACAGAGTGACAGCCCCTAGCTTCATGACATCCCTCCGCAGGAAGTGACGCATTGATGGGCGGCGACTTGAAATAGTTTTTGTTCTTCGCAGGGAATCAGCCTTAACGCACACAATCTCCTACTGATTTGAAGCAATTCACTAGCCACGTTTCAGGATACGATCGTGCTCCGGTTTCGAATTGGCGTGAACTGATTGCATTTGCTTGGCTTGGCAGAATCGATGGCGTGGTCATATTGGGGAATCCACAGGGGATTCGAACTGGAGCCTGTAAAGACCCACGACACTATTTTCTCGAAAGGCTGTTTCAAAATGGCCGGAGATGTAAGAAATTATTAATGATAATCTGCGAATGGGCGAGACTGAGTGTCGTCGGTTTTCCTTACACGTTAGCCCCGGATCAGGGCCGGCCTGCGAGGGATCAGCCTTGCCCCGGGGCTCCACGGAGATGGAGCGGTCCGTGCAGTCATGGAGTTACACGGTTGGCGGCAGCGTTGTCTGCACGAATGCGGATCCTTTTCAGCGCGGAAAGCGGCGCCGTGCCGGCAGGCGGGCTCCCGCCTACTCTCGACTCGTCGTTATTCGGACTTGCCGACGATTTAATGAAATAGTGCTATCCCTCATCCATTGTCGAGAGGTAGTGCGCTTGAACTTTGGCGTTAAGGCTCTTAACTCATTTAATAAAAGACTGTTACAGCATGATTTTTTATCATCAGGCAGCTTCGGATCGAGAAGCCTAATTCAGAAACCTGTAAAGCCCTCCGACAACGCCATTTCGAAACTCTGTTTCACCTTGACCGGCGATCATAGGAATCGTTAATGATAGCACTGTGGGAGGGGCAAGATTAAATACTGTCGGTTCTCTTCACGCTCTTGACCCAGATCAGGGCAGGCCCGCTGAGGGCCGAAGTCTGCCACACCGCCGCGAGTCTTCTTGTAATGGCTGGCGTGGACCTCACGACGGTGATGGCGATCCTGCGGCACAAGGACTACAAAACAACGCTGCGCTATAGTCACCTGTCCGGTGATCACACAAAGGCGGCGGTCGATGCGCTTCAGAATGCCCTGGCCGGAGGGGCTGAAAAGCACGCTAAAACGGCGTAATTACCCACACCCTACCCACAAGGGGTCTGAACGTGAAATCGCAGAGACGCGGCAAGGCTGGTAAGACATTGATAAACAAGCGGTTGAGTGGTGCGCCCGGGGTGACTCGAACACCCGGCCTTTTGATTCGTAGTCAAACGCTCTATCCAACTGAGCTACGGGCGCATTATCCGCAGGAGCTGTACTATAGCGGCTTCCCGTTCCATCCGCAATATGCGTTTTTGCGCTGGTTGTACCCAAGACTGTGGGCGGCAAGAGGCGCGTCAACTCACATAACTACGCCGCCTCGCTCACTCTGACATGCCGCCCGACCGGACCTCGTCAGACAATCCGAAAATATCTCCAATCGGACAAACGGTTACTTTTTCGTCCACAGAATACTTGTGCTTGCCGGGATAGACAACCCAGAGGTGATCCAATGCCAGGTCTGTCAAAGCAGTTTGCATCGATCGCGTTATTTTCGGTGCTTCGCTAAACTTAGCCTCAAGAGCATAACGGCGGCCCCGGTGAAGGAAAAAGAGATCTATTTCCATGCCGTTATGAGTCGCCCAAAAAAATGCCTCCGGTGGCCGGAAGGTAAACAGAAACTGTTCAAGAGCAAAACCTTCCCAGGAAGCACCCACCCTCGGGTGTCCGGACAGGCTGTGAAGATCCGGCAGATTCAACAGGCTATGGAGTAGACCGGAATCACGAAAGTATACTTTAGGTGATTTGACCTGACGCTTGCCAATATTTTCAAACCACGGCTGGAGCTGGCGCATCATGAAGGTTCCGGTGAGAATATCGAGGTAGGATCGAACTGTTTTGTCTGTCAGGCCCATGGAGCGGGCGAGTTCAGATGCATTCCATGTTTGTCCGTGATAATGAGCGAGCATCGTCCAGAATCTGCGCATGGCGGCAGCAGGGACTGTTATTCCAAGCTGAGGAATGTCCCGTTCGAGGAAGGTTCGGATGAAGCCTTCACGCCAGGTTATGCTGTCTTCGTCTGAATCAGCGAGAAAAGATCGTGGAAACCCTCCGCGCAACCAGAGTCTCTTCCAGGAGTCGGTGCCCGTCTCACTTAAATCAAACCCGGAGAGCTCAACAAACTCTATTCGGCCGGCAAGGGTTTCGGAGACTTTTCGGATGAGAGCGGGGGAAGCACTGCCAAGAACCAGAAAGCGGCATCTGGTTGACGGGCGATCAACCAATACTCGGAGAACGCTGAAGAGCTCAGGAATAATCTGGATTTCGTCAAGTATGACAACTCCTTGAAGGGAGCCGAGGAATAATTCAGGATTCCGAAGCCTTTGAAGATCAGGCTGAGATTCAAGATCAAGGTAGGTGACCAGTCTACCTTCACCGAACATTTTGGCCAGCGTTGTTTTGCCGCATTGGCGCGGGCCGAGAAGGGCCACAATGGGTGAACGCCTTGTGGCTGCGGAAAGCCGATCTAAATATGAAACTCGGTCAATCACGACAGCATTTTACCATGAATATTCGGAGTTACATTCCGAATATTCTGGATCATTAAATCGCTGCTTTTATGACGGCGCCGTGTCATAAGACTGCGCATGCTCTTCTCCTTGCGGCTTTTGGCTTTGGGCGCCCTCAGCGCCGGGCTCGTTTCATCGTCTGCCGCGCAGGATTCCGCGCCGCCGGCTATTTCTCCGCCACGACGACCTTGCCCTCACCATCCACGTAAGGCTTGAGGTTCCATTCCAGAAAGGCCCAGATCCGGTTCCACGAATCCCTCTGGTGCGGCGTGTTGAGCGGCGCGGTCCGCTCCTGGTTCAGCAGCCGGTCGAAGCTGTGCCCGCCCTGCGGATCCACGTAGATCCTGGTCTCAGCCAGACGCGGGATATGGTAATGCAGGGCATGGATCATCATCTGGTCCTCGACGAAGTTAACGTCCTGGTCGTTCGTCGAGACGTGGACCAGCACGGGAACCTTGATCTTGTCGACGTGATAGACCGGTGAGCGCTCGATGTAAATGTCCCGCTTTTCGTGCACTTCCCCGCCGATGCGCTTCTGCTTGACGAAGCTGGACTCGTAGCCGGGTCCCTTGTACGAAAGACGGAACACCAGGTTGGTTACAGGCACGCCGGCATAACCGCACTTGAGTATCGCCCCCTGGTCACGAATCAGCGAATGCAGCGTGATGAATCCGCCGTGGCTCCAGCCGATCATGCCGATGCGGTCGGGATCGACATGCGCAAGGTTGGCCTTCAGATAATCGATGGCCGCCAGAGTATCATCGATTTCGTAGCCGCCATAGTCTATAGCCTCCTGGAAGGCCTCGCCGTAACCCGTACTGCCGCGGTAGTCCGGGGCAATCACAACATAGCCGCGCTCGATTGCCTGCCGGATAAAAGGGACCGCACCGGAGGAGAAGCTGCTCGCAACGCCGCCGTGGACCCACACCAGCGCCGGATGTCCCTTGGGACCGCGCGGTTTCAGGGGCTGGAAAAGGTAAGCGGGGATTTCCATGTCGTCCACGCCGCTTCGATAGGTGATCTTTTTGAAATCAAGAGCGCCTTCGCACATCTTCCCAATGCGCTCATCATCCTGTTTCTTCCGTTCGATATCCCTCTTGTAGCGTTCCACAGAACCGCGGGCCCGCAGTTCCTGCTGGCGCTGCCGCAGCTTTTGTATCTGTTCGTCGATCTGCTGGATTTCTTTCTGCTCCGGCGTCTGCTGAGCCGCCGCAGGGCGCTGCGCCCCAGGCTGCGTCTGAGCCTGCTGTGCAACAACAGCGCATGGCAAGACGACGCATAAATAGATAAAGCCGATTAACAGCTTCCTCATCCATCCGTAAGACAGCATTCTTCGGTAAGCGCTCATTGTGTGCCTCCATCAAGAAGTAACATGCGGCATTATCGGCGAAGTCCTGGCCCGGTTCCACAGCAACTTTTCTCACGAGGTATCGTGGCGAGGCGGCGCAGACGGGTGTAGCTACAAGGCTCGCGACCGGGGGAGCAGGGGAAGGGATCAGAACTCAAGCACGCCGCCGTACAGGAAATCCCTGACTTTATAGCGCATATTCAGCGTGATTTCCTTGCTCAGCTCGCAATAGAAGCGCACCTCGCCGGTTTCAGGAGTGATAAAGGGCCGGCCGTCCACGATCCGATTGAAGATAAACTTGGCGCCCAATCCGTCGTTGATCGGGACCTGGTAGTCGACCAGAAACTGGCGGGTGCCGTCCTTCAGCTCCAGGTAGGTCTTGTTCTTCAGGCTGCCGATGGTCGCGCTGCCGAACGCCTGCATCGCCGGGCCGGAGAAGCGCCGGTCCTTTGAATCATAGGTCACCGCAACAACGATAATGTCGTCGAACCTGCGGTCGACAAAGTCGCGGAGACCCTGTGAAAGCCTGTCGTTTATATTCTCCTGCTGCAGCTGCATGACTCTGGCAAAAGCCTGGCGGACGGGCTTTGCCGAAAGAAAACGGATGTGGAGGTTCAGAGCGGTGGTCTGATTGAGCGCGCCGCGAGCATCGCGCTGGGTTGCGACTTCTCCAGTCCCTCTGCCCGGCAGGTAGAACATCTCGGACATATCCGACATCACCTGCGTCTGCGCCCAGGCGGAATCTTCCAGCAGCTTCTCCGCCTCCTTCAGGCTCCATTCGGTCCAGGGCTTGGCTTTCTTCTGCGCCACCAGAATCCCGCCCCCCGCAAGGAGACCGAGAAGCATCAGGCCCTCGACAGTCAAAATCGCCGTTTTTTTCATGGCACCCTCATTTATGGATCTGCACAATATCCAAAATTATAATACTTTCGACACGAAAGCTGCAGACGATAACTGCGATGCAAAGAGCGGCATCAAACGGCATGCGGTGGGCCGTGGGGCGGGTTTGGAGACCCGCCCCCACAGGATGGCGCCAGGAAGACGTTATAGATATGATGGCGCGAGGCAGGCAAGATCTGATAATTTACAACCGAGACCACGAGATGCACGAAAAACACGAAAGGAAGGAAAGCAACATGAAATCAGCCATCTGTCTCGCACTCGCGTTCTTTACAGCATCCATGCCGTTCTGCCTGGCAGCCGGGCAGGCTGCCAATCCGGTGGTCATCATCGAGACCAGCATGGGCAACATCACGGTCGAGTTGTTCCAGGACAAGTCGCCCAAGACGGTCGAGAATTTCCTCGCCTACGTTCAAGCCGGGTTTTACAAGGGCACTATATTTCACCGCGTCATTAAGGGCTTCATGGTCCAGTGCGGAGGATACACCGTCGACCTGAGCCGGAAAAACACCCGCCCGGCGATCCCCAACGAAGCCAAAAACGGCCTGTCCAATGTGCGCGCAACGCTGGCGATGGCGCGATATGACGACCCGAACAGCGCCACGTCCCAGTTTTTCATCAGCACCGTCAATAACAACCGCCTGGACTATCCCGCCCACAACGGCGGCTACGCGGTCTTCGGCAAAGTCATCGACGGCATGGCGGTTGTCGACAAGATTGAAGCGGTGCCGACGGAAACCAAGGGACAAATCCAGAACGTGCCGACCAAGCCCATCGTCATCAAAGACATCAGACTTAAGGGTGAAGCCAAGCAATCGGAATGACCTATAGAATCAAGGATATCTATTATACCCTGCAGGGGGAGGGCGCCAACACGGGCCGTCCGGCCATACTATGCAGGTTCGCCGGCTGCAACCTATGGTCCGGCCATGAGCGTGACCGGGCGGCGGCAACATGCAGGTTCTGCGACACGGACTTTGTCGGAACCGATGGGCCCGGCGGCGGTGTTTTCAAGTCTGCCGGGCCGCTGGCTGAAGCGGTGTCTTCGCTTTGGCCGGCGCCCGCTTCCGTTTCGCGCCGCCTGGTCGTCTGCACGGGAGGAGAGCCGTTGTTGCAGCTGGACGACGAGCTGGTTTCATCGCTGCATGACGCCGGCTTCGAAGTGGCAATCGAGACTAACGGCACACTGCTCCCTCCCGCAGGAATCGACTGGACCTGTGTAAGCCCCAAGACTGGGGCGGACCTTGTCCTCCGGCGCGGCGACGAGCTCAAGCTCGTCTATCCGCAGCACGCGGCCGAGCCCGAAAAATACGAAGACCTCGATTTCGGCTATTTCTACCTGCAACCCATGGACGGGCCTGCGCTCGAGCAGAACACCCGTCTGGCCGTGCGCTACTGCCTCGATCATCCCAGGTGGAGGCTGAGCCTGCAGACCCATAAGCTGCTGGGCATCCGGTAACGCCGATGAACGTCGAAATCTTCAAGGTCTTCATTTTCGAAGCAGCCCACCGACTGCCTTACGTGCCGCCGGACCACAAGTGTTATCGGCTGCACGGCCATACCTTTTCCGTGGAAGTCCGGGTGCGCGGCGACGTGGGGGAGAAATCCGGATGGGTGCAGGACTTCGCCGACCTCTGGGAGGCTTTTCAGCCTTTGCAAGAGCAGCTCGATCACAGGTATCTGAACGAGATCGAGGGACTGGAAAATCCCACCAGCGAAAACCTCGCGCGCTGGATCTGGACCCGCCTCAGGCCGGCGTTGCCCGGCTTGTGCCGGATTACCATCCAGGAGAACTGCACCAGCGGCTGCGTCTACCGCGGTGAGGTTTCTGCTCCGTGAATCCCCCGCTTCTCCCCTGCGAACTGAAGACCACGGTCCTGGTCATCGGAGCGGGACCCGCAGGGAGTTCGGCGGCGCTGGCCTTGCGGCGCGCCGGCGTGGACGTTCTCCTGGCGGACCGCTGCGAATTCCCGCGCGGCAAAGTTTGCGGGGACGCGCTCATACCGGACTCGCTCGCAGCGCTGGATCAGCTGGGATTGAAGTCTACGGTAACATCCGCTTCGAAGCTTCTTGATTCCATTCGCATATACGCGCCCAACGGCAGCCATGTAACCTTCAACGGGGAATTCGCATGTCTGCCGAGAAGCGCGCTCGACAGTATCCTTCAATCGGCAGCTGTGTCCGCCGGGGCGGCTTTTCTGGCCGGACACCGGGCCGCAGCGCCGATCCTGTGCGATGGGCGAATTTGCGGCGCCCGGTTCGAAAGGGCGGCCGACCACGCCGGAGTGGCGGTCCGGGCGGACTTGACCTTCCTGGCCACGGGCGCAGCCGCCGGTCCGTTGTCGGCTTTCGGCGTGCGCCTGCGCCCCAAACCCAGCGCTCTCGCCATGCGGGCTTACTACCGCGTGCCGGACAATCTGGCGCGGCAGTTGAACTGCCTCTGCATCTCTTACGACCGTACGATCTGCCCCGGCTTCGGTTGGGTCTTCCCCGGCCCGGACAACGTCTGCAACATGGGCGTCGGCCTCTTCTGCGACACGCGGACGCCGCCTCCGGCCAATAACCTCCGCGAACTCTGGTCCCTTTTCACGCAGGCTTTCCCTCCTGCCGGCCGCATCGTCCGGGAAGGGCATCAGGTCTCACCACTCAAAGGCGCCCCATTGCGCACGGGACTGGCAGGCTCCCGGCTGCACCGCCCGGGGCTGGTCGTCCTGGGGGAGGCCGCCGGACTGACATACCCTTTCAGCGGAGAGGGAATCGGAAAGGCTATGGAAAGCGGAATTTTGGCCGCCCAGCTGGCGGCCGGGCGCTTCTCCGCCGGACGCACGAACACCGAAGAAGTGGGACACAGCTACGAGCGCACTCTCCGAGCCCGCTACGGAGAACGCTATCGGGCGTACAAGATCGCGCAGGACTGGCTTTCATACCCGGCCGTCTGCAACCTGGTTGCAGCCCGGGCCAACACCAGCGAGAGGCTGCGACTGCAGCTTGAAGCGATGCTGACGGAAAAGGCGAGTCCCCGAGCGATATTTTCGGCGCTCGGCCTTCTCAGGCTGCTGCTGCGCTGACCGCTCCACGCCCAAGTTCCTTTATCCATAAAAACGGTTACGTATCTTCTTGACAGGATTACAGGATTAACGGGACTTGGTCCTTGTCGACTGAATCCTGTTATCCTGTCGAAAAATATATCATCGCATTTATGGAATGTCGCACCAAGCATACATAACTCGCCAGCGCTTCGGATGGGATTTCTCAAGGTGAATCCGTCACCCGCCGATACAGCTCTCGGGCCGAAGTGTCGTAACGAGGAAGAATGAGCATCCCCGATCGCATACTCGCCGGAATATATCGTCTGGAACCGTTGCCGATGACCGTGCAGAAGCTCATCTTCATGTTGGACGACGAGGAGGTGGATTTCAAGGAAGTGGCCGGCATCATCGAGTATGACGGCGCCATCACCGCCAACGTTCTGCGCGTCGCAAACTCGGCGGCCTTCAGCGGGCTGTCCCAAATCCGGCAGGTGCGCGATGCGGTGGTCCGGCTCGGGACCGTAACCCTGCTGGACATCCTTCTCATCGGCCATCTGCGGTCGATGCGCATCCGCGCGCCGCACTACAATCTTTCGGAAGACGGCCTGTGGCTTCACAGCGCCGCGGCCTCGCTGGCGGCCAAGGCGATCGTTCAAAAATCGCGCACGGCGCGTGGTTTGCAGCTGGCGACGATCGCAGCCCTCATCCATGACATCGGCAAGCTGATCATGGTGCGCTATCTGAACGCCGACGTCCCTTCGCTCCACGAGGTCTGCCAGGAACAGAACATAACGCTGCCGGAGGCGGAACGGCTGGTCCTGGGGTGCGACCATGCCGAAGTAGGGGCGGCGATGGCGCGTAAATGGTCCTTCCCCGAACAGATCACCGACGCAATCGAGCAGCATCACCGGACGCCGCTGGAGGAAAACGGCCCGACTCTGGACACGGTGATGCTCGCCAACGAGGCTGCAAAGCTGGTTACCGCGGGGATGGAGATCGAGGGATCGGACCTCAGCCCTGCCCTGGCGGACCATTGTCGAAGACTGGCGCTGAGTCCTGAATCTTTTCAGCTCGTCTGCAGCCAGACCGCCGGATGGCTTGCCGACCTCAAGAAGAAATACCGCATCCGGAGCTGACCACCCCTTGACGTGCTGCTCGGGCGCTAAGCGTCTTTATCCGTCAATACGGTAACGTATCTTTTTGACAGGATTACAGGATCGCAGAATTCATTTGAATCCTGTTATCCTGTCGAAAAACACATCAGCGCATTTATGGAATGCTTTACTAAGCGGCTATCAGGTCGCGGACCATCTTGAGCAGTTCCTCTTCGCTCACCGGCTTGGAAAGATAGCCGTCGGGCGGCGGGACTTGTTTGCGCGTGGAGATGAAGGTCCGGAAATCCTCGGATATTCCTGTGATCATGATCACCGGGATCGACTGCCACTCGGCATTCCCGCGCAATTCGCGGTAGCATCTCACGCCGGAGGTCTCGGGCATGGTGATGTCGAGCGTGATCAGGTCCGGTTTTGCCGCGCGCACTTTCACCAGAGCCTGCTCGCCGTTCTCGGCCGTTACGGTCGCATACCCGTGGTCCTGCAGCAGGCTCGAAAAGTAGGTCAGCGTGTCCGGCTCGTCATCGATGATGAGAATGGTTTTCTTGTCCGTCATATGGATCCCCCCACAGGTTTCAATCGCTCCCACCAGCTTCCTGCTGCTCGGGAGCTCCGCTGCAGCTTGGCGCTGCAGCCGGAGCGCCCGAGGCGGACGGGGCCCGCTTCGCTTCCCTGCGGATCGGAATGTCCACCAGGAAGCGTGTTCCGACATCCAGCTGCGATTCCAGCTGGATCTTTCCACCATGGGCCCTGGCTATCTTGTTCGCGATAAACAGGCCCAACCCCGTGCCTTCGTTGCCTTTCGAAGAAAAGAAGAGCGTGAACGCCTTCTCTCGCGTCTCCTGGTCCATGCCGATGCCGTTGTCCGTGACTTCGAACCGCACCTGGGAACCATGCGCCGAACAACCGAGGACCACCCGGTGAGAGTTCTTTTTCGGATCCACACGGCAGGCATCCAGGCAATTCTCGAGCAGGTTCACCAGCATGGCACGGATGGCTTGCGCATCCCCTTCGAACACCGGCGAGTCGCCCTCCCGCTCCTTGCTGAGCTCTACGTGGAAGTCGCGGGCCTTCCCGCTCATCAGGTCGAATATCTCATCCAGCAGGGCGTGGGCAGAGATTTCCTCATAGATCGGCTCCCGGTCCTTGGCATAGTAAAGTATGTCCAGGACCATGCTGCGGATGCGCGAAATGTTGCGCAATACGATTTCCCAGCCCTGTTTCAAGCGCTCCGGATTGCTCTTCGACAGGCCGCTGTTGACCAGGTATATCCCGCCGTTCAGGCTGTTGAGCAATCCCTTGACGCCGTGTGAAATGGAGCTGATGAGCAGCCCGATGGATGTGAGCTGAGACTGGAGCTCCCGGATCGGCGTGATGTTGGCGCTCATCTCCATCACATACTTGACCCAGCCCTGCGCGTCGAAGATCGGCGTCGAGTGGACCAGCACATTCATCGCTTCGCCGTGCCTGGAGGTGACCACCTCCTCGTGGACCAGCAGCTGGCCGTCGCGGAAGGTCTGGCGGACACAGCAGGGATAGCATTCCTCGGTGCGGTGCTTGTATACCTGGTAGCACTTGCAGCCGAGGTACGACCCGAAGTCCCTGCGGTGAAGCCGGTTGGCGTCGACGATGTTGAGGTTCTCGTCCTGGATCGAAATGTAGCAGGGCACCTCTTCGAACAGCGTGCGATACCGCTGCTGGCTTTCGCGCAGCTGGTCCTGGAGGCGCTTGATGCCCGTGATGTCGGTGGACATTTCCATCACCGCAGCGATCTCCCCGTTCTCGTCGCGCACCGGCTCGGTGTAGACGATCACGGAGACTTCCTTGCCGTCGAGGCTGCGGACTTTTTCCTCGCTGCTATGACTGATGCCGTCGCGGAAGGTCTGCTCGACCGGGCACACTTCGCATCTTTCCGGCCGGTGCTTGTAGACCTGGTAGCAATACCGGCCCTGGTAATCGCCGAAGGCGTTGACGAACCGGGTATTGGCTTTTATCATCCGGAGATCGCGGTCCTGGACCGTGAGGTAGCACGGCATCGCATCAAAGAGCTGCTGATACGGCACTTCCATTGCTTCCCCTCCGGCGTTCACGATCCCGCCGTATCCAAACGGCGTTCAGTTCACACGCAGTATTTTGCGGACGTTGCGCAAAAGAGTTTCCTCATCGACCGGTTTGTCGAGGTATCCCTCGGGCGGATTGACCGGCCGGTCGTATATCAGGCGGCGCAGCTCCGGCTTCCCGGTGATGATGCAGACCGGAATGCCGGCCAGCTCCGGATCCCGGCGCAGCTTTTCGAAAACCTGCCCTCCGTCCGTGCCGGGCATGGAAAGATCCAGGGTGATGAGGTGCGGCTTCTCCTTCCGGGCCAGCTCGAGTGCAGTCTCGCCGTCCAGGGCTTTGATCACCGCGGCCCCGTTGTCCTGCAGCAGCGCGCTGTAGAAGACCAGGATGTCCGGCTCGTCGTCCACCACCAGGATCCTGTAACCCTGGAGGCTGAGCGCGGGCGCCTCGACCTCCACCGCCTCGGGCACCCGGACCATCGCCGGCACGACCAGCGCGTTGGAGACCAGGTTCACCAGCTGTGTGACCTCCATGCCCAGCTTGTAATGACGGATCAGGTCGGTGAGCCCGTCGACACAGTTGTGGCACGAGGTAACTACGATCTTGGCGCCCGTGGCCGCCAGCTGATCGGCCTTGACCTTCGCCGATTTCAGGCGCCTGGGCGTGTATTCGGACATCGACATCGCGCCGCCGCCGCCGGTGCAGCAGTAATTCTCCGCGCGGTTGGGATACATCTCGCGGAAATCGGTCACGGCCAGCCGGAGCAGCTCGCGCGGCTCCTCGAACAGGCCGCAGCTGCGCGCGTTGTTGCACGAATCGTGGAAGGTGACGGGCAGCTTGTTCCTGCTCCTGTCGAGCATGATCCGCCCCTGCCGGACGTAGCGCAGCATGGTGAGGACGGAGCTTTCCATCTCGAAAGGAACGTCGAACTTGGCCCAGTTGGGCCCCTCACAGCGCGTGGAGCGATAGCCGTGGCCGCATTCCGAAATCACCAGCTTTTTGCCGCGCAGCTCGATGACCTTCTCATAGAGCCGCCGCGCCACAGCGCCGCCAAGTTCGTCGTCGCCCGAGAACAGGCCGAAGTTGGTCATGTCCCAGCCCTCGCTGGGCATGGTCCAGCTTTCACCCGCCAGGTGAAAAATCTTGGCGGCATCGGAAATAGTGCGCGGATCGTATTTCACTTCGCGCGGATTGATCGAATAGACGACATCCGCATCCATCTTGTCTACCGGTATCGCGGCCGTGGGATCGCCGAGCTCTTCGCACAGCTCCTCGGACATCCACTCCAGCGTTTCCAGATACTCCTCCTTCAGGACGCCCATCTGGTTCCCGATTTCCCACTGGTCCTTGCTGACCACGGCCACGCCTTCGGGCATGATGCCGACCGAGACCAGCAGGCCGCGGGCCATCCGGTTCAAAACGGCGAAATCCACGCCCATGGGGCAGTTGATCGAGCAGCGGCGGCAGTTGGTGCACTTGCCGAAGGCGATGTCTTTGAGCTCTTCGAGCTCCTCGTCGGTGAAGACGCTCCTGGCACCCACCCACCACGGGAAGACACGGCCGGTCCAGTCGAAATGCCTCTTGAAGATCTTGCGTATCCGGTCGGCCTTGTACGCCGGCGCGTAGGTAGGATCGCCTGGATTCGACAGGACATAATGGCATGATTCGGTGCACATGCCGCAATGAACGCAGGCAGCCAGCGAGCCCACCATCTGGCGGTTGAGGCGCCTCGACATGGTTTCAATGACTTTTTGGGCTTTATGAGAACGAACTGTCTGAGTAGCTTGCACTTTGCATTCCCTCGATTTTCAGATGAAGGTCACTGGCGCGTGCGCTCGGCCGACGGACTGTTCGCCGCAAGCGGCTGCCAGCGCCCGGACGGCGCAAGCAAACCCGCGCTCGCCGTCCCCGGCTGCGGGGCCCGGCGCAAGGGGAAAACCCCGCGGTGCCCCATGGTCCGGCCGAAGTAGTAGCGCGTAAACGGGTAGTAGAGATAGTGAGAAATCTTGCTGAAAGGGACGTAGAGCAGGAAAAAAGCCGTCAGCAGGAAATATGTCAGGAGAATGGCCTCGCCCCGCTCGGTGCGGTTGGGGGCAGCAAGGAAAGCGAAAAAGAACCACACCGTCAGCAGAATCAGCGAGAAATAATCGTCCGGCGAGCTGATGGCCCGCATGATCTTGTCCGAAATCCTCCGGTAGATGCGCAGCAGGCCCACAATAAAGGCGGCGCCGATGGTCAACTGGAGGCCGATGACCAGTGCACGCGACTCGAGCCATAGGGGCGCATATGGAATGATAAAGGAAAGCCCGATCGCAGCCGCCACGCCCAGATGGAACATCACAAACTGGGCGTACAGCAGCGGCTTGGTGCGCGTGCTCTCCATCGCCCACGGCATGGCAATGTTCATCCAGGAATAAATGACGCTCCTGGTCCTGGAGCTCCCGAAGGACCCCGTCGGCGCCTGGCGCTCGCGACCCGCTTTGTGACGGAGAAGCCAGGCCAGACGCACGGCATAGACGCCTGCCATGACCAGCAGGGCCGCTTCTTGAAGTGTGTGTTCGGAAAAATGCAGTAGATCGCTCATAGACAATCCCGCCGGAATGATGGTTCAGTGTTCAGAGGTATCTCATTCAGTTGAGACCGGCCAGCCGCGCCTTGAAAGATTCAAGCTCCCGGCGGTCGTTGGCGCATAGGACGACTTCCCGGAGTCCACCGCCGCGCCCCAGGTATTCTCGAATGGCGCGGAGCATCACCTCGGCGCAGGCGGCCAGCGGAATCCCGAAAAAGCCGGCGCCCATGGCGGGAAGGGCAATCTGCCGGATTCCCTTCTCCTCTGCCCGTTTCAGCGCGTTGGCCACGGTCTGCTCCAGCCTGGCTTCGAGCTGTTCCTCCTGAAACGACGGACCGGCCGCGTGCACAATGAATTTGGCCTTGAGCTTTCCGGCCGAAGTCACCACCGCTTCGGTGACCGGCACCGAACCGATCTTTTCCAACTCCGCCTTGATGCTCGGCCCGCCGCGCTTGGCAATCGCATTGCCGAAGCCGGACCCCAGCGCGAGATTGGGCCGCGCA
>Ga0299915_10001975_pt1 | contig 15006 bp, 13 predicted proteins | sample RVTome_13_FD_200263 | JGI IMG/M metagenome (GOLD analysis project Ga0299915, IMG submission 200263) | Soil microbial communities from uranium-contaminated site in the Upper Colorado River Basin, Wyoming, United States - RVT92D227 (version 2) ... | reverse complement strand
GAAAAAGGACGGGCAGTCCTTGAACCCCAAGTTTTTTCAAAATTGGGTTATACCCATTTTTATTTAAAAAATTATGAAATGGCTATTCAATATTGGGAAAGGCTCCTTACTGATTTCCCTAATTTGGCGGAGAAAAACGAGGTTCTTTATTGGATGGCCGAGGCTTCGCTTTTAAAACAGGATTATAAAAAAGGGGTTGGATATGTGGATAAGTTGCGGGGAGATCCAACCTTGTACCCAAAAGGGCTGAATAGTTTGGGATGGTACCACTTTCAAAGGCGAGAGTGGAAGGAAGCCAACCAGTATTTTCTGAAGATTCTCAAAGAATTCCCTCAATATCGGTCCACCCCTTCCATCTTCTTGTTGGTGGGCGAGTGTTATTTGAATCAGAATGATTATCAAAAGGCCCGAGGTTATTTAATGCGATTGTCCTCCATGAAGGAGGAAAACGGAGATAAAAACAAGGCCACCTTTCTCCTTGGATGGGTGGCTTACCGAGAGGAGCAATTTGATGAGGCCATTCTTCAATTTCAAACCCTATTGGAATCGAACCCCCTGAGTCCCTATGGAGACGAATCCCAATACTGGATCGGATGGTCCTATTTCCGGAAGAAAGAATTCGATAAGGGCATCGAAGAATTTCAACGTCTCGCCAAAAAGTACCCCGAAAGCCAATACGTGCCCTCCGCACTCCTGAAAATAGGAGATGGACATTATAACCTTAAACGATATGCTCAAGCCGCCAATTCTTATTCCAATGTAGTGAGGGCTTATCCTAAATCAAAAGAAGCAATGGAGGCTGATTTTGGAATCCTTCTCTGTCTCCTTCAAGAAAAGAAATATGACTCTTTTGTTTCCATGGTAGAAACTTTTCTAAAACGATATCCCCAACACGCCCTCGCCAGTCAGGCCTTGATGCAGTTGGGGGATTACTACCAAAAAGAACGGATGAAAGAGAAAGCCGTGAAGACCTATCGAGAACTGATCAGGCTTTATCCTAACAGCGAGTGGGCGGAGGAAGCACAGTTCCATATTGCTCTTCTTTTCATTCAAGATAAGAGATGGGCTGAGGCTATTGAGGAAATGGATAAGGTCACCCGTTATTCTCCCAAGGGTCGTCTTTTTGTCGAAGCCCATGTCGAATCGGGAGGTCTCTATCTCCTTCTCAAAGATTACCCCAAAGCCCTCGAACGATACGAGTGGGTGATTAAGAATCATTCCCAGCACCCGTTAGCCAAGCAAGCCTATCTGGGAGTGGAGGAAGGATATCGGAGCCTGGGGAAGATGGATCAGGCCGAGAGGATTTTGAAAGAGTTGGTAAGCAATTTTCCCAAAGACGATATCCAATTTGAAGGACAATTGAGGTTGGGAATTCTCTACCTCAACGAGAAGAAATTTGGGGAGGCCATCGCCGCCCTTTCCGCGGCGGTTCGAAGTCCTGAAGAGAGAGTGGCGAGTCAGGCCCAATTTAGATTAGGGGAGGCCTATTGGGGGGCTGGAAATAGAGAATCGGCATTGGTTCAATTTTCAAAAGTAGTCTATCTCTATCCTCACCACTCCGACTTGATGGAAAATGCTCTTCTGAAGTTGGGGACCCTCTATATGGAAGAGAAAAAGATCTCTGAGGCCAGACAGATCTACCGCAAATTATTGGAGAAGACTAAAAGGGAAGATCGAAGAGAGGTGGCCAGAAAAATGCTCGACCAGATAGATAAGGGGAATGTTCGTTGATGAGAAAACGATCTCCGAAAAAACAGAAGCGTATCATCCTGCTCATCGTCTTTTTCTTTACCCTCATCGCCTCTTTGTCCTGGATATTCATTTTCCACCGCACCCTCCCTACCCGCCTGGAGGATGGATGGAAAACCCTTACCCAGGAAAGCAAAAGGATTTTGGGATGGGGAAGGGGCGTAATCCCTCCAGAGGAGGAACGGATACGAGAGGAAGTTATTCTTAAGAAGATGGGGGAGGCCAGTGCCCGTGAAGATTGGAGAACCCTTGCCCCGGAATATCCTCGTATAAAGAAGTTTGAACCTCCCAAAGCCGAAGAAAAGATGAAAACTCTGAAGGATTCATCAGAGTTTAAGGAAATGGATCAGGAGTTGAAAGAGTATTTAAAAAAGAAGGAGGATCTTATTTATCCGGAAGCTCCTACCCCTTCTTTAAAGGAGGCAACCGACCTCATTTCCCGGAAGGATAAAGGAACGGAGAAGGTGATCGAAAGGCTTCTGAGGTCCAAAGGAAGCAGTGCTGTGGAAAAGCCCCTGGAGGAAAACCTGCAGTTGGGGATCAAGGGGGGTCTCGTCAGTCGGAAAATTCTGGAAAGATCCAATCTGCCTCAAGTTAAATTGAAAGTGGAGGCAGAAATTGAATTGACGCTCTGGGTATTACCCGATGGGACAGTGGATCGAGTTGTCCCCTCTGTCAAAGGGGATCCAGAGTTGGAGAGGATTGCCATCCAATACTTAAAGCAGTGGCGATTTGCTCCACTGCCAAAGGATCAACCTCAGGTTGAACAATCGGGGACCATCCCCATTAAATTCAGGCTGCAATAATTTGATTCCAGATTGCAGATCGCGGATTGAAATCCCGCCTATATGGGGACTAAAATTTGAAATCTGAAAGCAAAAGAAAGCGTCTTCTTCTCCTCATTCTTATTTCACTTCTGATTTTTGGGATCCTCACCTTCTTCGGAGAAAAAGGAATTTTTCATCTTTTTCGCCTCCAGAAGGAGTTGACCCGGGTCAAGGAGAAAAATTTTAAACTGGAAGAGGAGAATCAGACGTTGAAGGAAGAGGTCAAACGGCTAAAGAGTGATAAACGGTATATTGAAGAGATCGCTCGGAAGGAGTTGGGAATGGTCAAGGAAGGAGAGATCATTTATCAATTTGATACCCCTTCAAAGGGTAAGGAGAGTTCAAAATGAAGTATGAGGGGATGATCTTCCGACCTCCCAGCGAAGCGGACAGCTTGATCCTTCAGGTCACGGTGGGTTGTTCTTATAACCGATGTACTTTTTGCGGCGCTTATCAGGGGAAGCGTTTCCGGATAAAGAGTTTCGAAGAGATTAAAGTAGATATCGATGAGGTGAGTTTGTATAAGATTCGAAGGGTATTCTTGGCGGATGGGGATGCCCTGAGCATCCCTCAAAAAAAACTGCTTCAGATCCTATCCTATCTGAAAACAAAATTAAAAGGACTCGAAAGGGTAGGGATCTACGCCAATGCCAAGGATATCCTCCGAAAAGATGTGGAAGAACTAAAAGCCCTAAAAGACCTGGGTTTGGGAATACTCTATCTGGGTTTGGAGTCAGGAGATCCGGAAGTATTGAAACGCATTAAGAAGAATGCCACGGTGGATCAATTGATCCGTGCCGGGAAAAGGGTAAAGGAAGCAGGAATTCTTCTTTCGGTGACTGTCATCTTAGGCATTGGTGGTGTGGAGGGCAGTCAAGCGCATGCTGTGGAGACCGGAAAGGTCCTCTCAGAGATGGATCCTGACTATGTCGGTGCTCTTTCTCTCATGATCGTTCCCGGGACACCCATTGAGAAAGAGATCGAAACAGGAAAGTTGGTGTTACCGACTCCTTTCGGTCTGATCCAAGAGCTGGAAATGATGATTACCCATTGCCAATTCACCCATTGTTTTTTTGCCTCCAATCACGCCTCTAACTATCTTCCGCTTCGGATTCAAATGCCGGAGGAAAAAGAGGAAGCCCTTAAGCGAATTCGAGAAGTCCTCCAGAGAAAAGATCCGGAATTATTACGACCCGAGTATTTAAGAGCCCTGTAAACGACAGAAATTCCAAATCCCAGATACCAAATTTCAAATAAGCACCAATATTAAAAAATCCCCAATATCCGAAATGGAAAAGAAATTCTCAAATCCCCCCAACCCCCCCCTTTACTAAAGGGGGGTAAGGGGGGATTTATGATTTTCACATTTCGTTGGTGGCCGAATCGGCTATGGGCAATTTATTTGGGATTTGGGAATTGAAATTTGGATCTTAAATGTTACACTAAGTTACGGACACGGAGCACGGACACGGTCACGTTATGAATTAGGGAGTTTGCATGAGAGACCTGGTGGATGTGGATATTCGAGTAAGGTATGCAGAAACGGACCAAATGGGCGTGGCTTATTATGCTAATTACCTTATATGGTTCGAAGTTGGGCGGTCTGAGTTTTGTCGAGAAAGGGGATTCCGCTATGTTGATTTGGAAGCATTGGGATATAAGCTTGTTGTCATCGACGTCCATTGCCGGTATCGGAGTTCTGCACGATATGATGAAACAGTCATTGTGCGAACTCGGTTGAAGGATGCAAATAAACGGATGATCACCTTTGGGTATCGGATCCTTCGTAAAGATCAGGAGGAGGAAGTGATTGCCGAAGGAGAGACCCAACACATCTGTGTTGATTCAGATGGTAAAACAAAAAGCCTTCCTGAAAAATTTTTGCTTTGCCTCACCGGGTAGTTTTCTTATTCCCTAATCTTCAAAATAGTAAAAGGATCAATGGTCGCGAAGCTTCCATCGGATTCAAGGCGCAGGACTTTGAAGACAAGGGTGTCGTTACGGTTTTCTATCTCGCAGAAGTGGAAAAAGCGAAGTTCTGCGCCAGAAAAGAGGTCTTGGTAACGTCGCTTTCGGGGATCGATAATAACCTTGTGCCTCGGCCCACCTCCTCCCCCAGAGACAATGAAAAACTTGCCGTCCATTTGAAATCGCTCATAAGAATGACTGTGGCCACTTAAAAATAAACGAGTCTTCTGGAATCGAAGAAAAGGGTCGGCAAAATAAACTTTGACTTTCTCGTTTGGACTGACTACCAGGCTGTTGGTGAAAGGGGGCTCGTGACAACAAACGATGATATAATCAACCCCAGTCATCTTTTCGAACTTTTCAAGCTCGTTCAAATACCACTGAGACTGTCCCTCAATTTGTTCTTTGGTTAGACTGGAGAAGTTTGAATCAACCAGGATCAAGCCCAAATTCTTCCAGATAAAGCTATACCATCGCCTTTGGTCAAGATAGGGAAACCGCTCAAAATAGTTCTGCTGTGCTTTCTTGTCATTGCCGTAAAATTCATGATTTCCAAAAATTGGGAAGTACGGAATCTCCTTCTTGCGAAATTCTTTGTGCATATCATCGAACTGCTGCCAGTGTTTCTCTGAACTGCCACGGGTTGTGAGATCGCCGAGGTGGATAACAAAGGCAGGTTCGCGCTTAGCGATTTCATTAATGATTAACTTTCGTTCCCTGTCATTTTTTTCCCGCCAGAACTCCCAGTGACTCGTACCCTGGGTATCACCAACTAGAATAAAGTGATTTTTGGTAGCCTGGATGTCTGCGAAACCGGCATAGGAAGGTTTCTTTTTAGTTTCATTTTCTTGGAGGGCCATTAAGGTATCATTTCTGATAAACAAGGCAGTACCTAATAACCATGCAAAAAATATCGCTATTCCAATTCTCACCTTGCTCTTAAGGTTGAAATAGAAAGGCAGGATTTGGGTATGCATTCGCCACCATAGCCTGAGAATGATTTGAGAGTAGTATATTCCTTTTATTGGTAAAATTCCAGAAAAGACGATATGGCTATTTGTTATCTTCTTGTATTTGTTGTTGAAAATTGGGCAATAATAGGGTAATGTTTCAACAATGGAATACCATAAAAATAAAGGTTTCGAGTCTATAGGTTAAGGGCAAGACGCCAGTTTAGGTGAAGGGTTAGTCATTGGGTTTTAGATCGGCAGCCATAACCTTTGGACTCTCCACCAAACCGGCGTCCTAACCCAAAATCCAAGTCCCAAGACAAACTTCATCGTTCGTGCCACCATGCGGAAACAGGGGTGATGCTTGGACCACGGGCAATTTAAAAAAATTCTAATTCTTAGGCTGAGTGCAGTGGGGGATGTTATCCGAACGCTGCCTGCAGTTAAAGCCTTAAAAGAACACGCTCCTACCTCCTCTATCACCTGGATCGTTGAAGAACCCTCTCGAGCCTTCCTGGAAAGTCAACCAGAGGTTGATGAAGTGATCTTGTTTCCAAGGAAGAGGTGGACCAAAGGAATGAAGTCACTAAGAGGGATATGGGGGACGATCGGGGAAATGCGGGGATTTGTCAAAGATCTTCGGAGACGAAAGTTCGACGTCGTTCTCGATTTTCATGGGATTCTTAAAAGCGGTGTCCTCTCTTTTCTTTCAGGTTCTCCCAAGAGAATTGGATATGACCGAAGTTCGACCAAGGAGGGAAATTTCCTATTTTCAAATGTAAAAGTGAAACTTCCCCTTGGAAGGATCAGTCGGTTTCAAAGAAATCTTGCGCTTCTCAAGGGAATGGGAATAGAGGTGGAAGAATCTAAATATCGTCTTCATATCCCCCCAGAGGATCGGGAATATATAGAGTCATTTTTTAAGGCTTCATCAGCATCCCTTCATAGACCTTTGATTGCGATCCATCCGGGAACGAGCCCCAAAGCTCTTTTTAAGCGATGGATGCCCGATCGATATGCCCAATTGGCGGATCGATTGGTCCGGGAACTCAATGCCTCCGTTCTTTTTACCTGGGGCGAAGGGGAACTCGAATGGGTAGAAGGCATTCGAAAAGAGATGAAGGAGCCGTCTCTTTTAGGGCCGAAAACCGAATCTTTAACCCAGCTGGGAGAGGTATATAGACAATGCAATCTTTATATCGGAGGAGATACTGGACCAATGCACATCGCCTCGCTCATGAGAATTCCTGCTGTTGTTATTTATGGACCGACAGACCCGATTGAAAATGAACCTTTTAAAAAGCACATCAAAGTGAGAAAAGAAGTGGGGTGCAATCCGTGTCATGAATATTCCTGCAAGAGACTTGTCTGCCTGAAAGCTATCTCAGCCGAGGAGGTTTTCAAAGCGACGAAAGAGATTTTGGGTCTCACTCATTGAAAATATTTTATTGTTGATTTTAAAGGCTTCATGCCATACTATTTCTAACTTGATTGAGGAACGATGCTTTGAAGCACGATCTAAGCCAAGTCAATCGCATATTGGTAAGAGGGGTAAATTGGGTGGGGGATACTGTCCTCAGTTATCCAACGGTTCAACAATTGAAAATCCTTTTTCCTAAATCTCACTTAGCTATTCTCATTCCAGGCTATCTCGTCGATTTATGGAAGACTTTTCCTGATGTTGACGAGATTATTCCTTTTCAGAAGCAAAAAGGGATTGGATCGATCTGGGAAGATGTGAATCTCAGCCAATCTCTAAAAGAGAGGAATTTCGATCTCGCTGTCATTCTCCCACGGTCTTTCCGTTCCGCTTTTCATATGTTTCTGGCTCGAATTCCAATCCGAATTGGCTATCAATCTGAGGGGCGTTCGCTCTTTCTTACCCACGGGGTTCGTCGAACCAAAGAGGTCCTTCGCGGCCATCGGGTCCATTATTACCAGAGACTGATTGAGCCGTTAGGGAAAATAGAAAGTCCTTCTTCTCCTAAAATATTTCTCAGAGAGGAAGATAGAAGGTGGGCAGATCGAGCATTGAAAGACCTTGGAATTTTGGAAGGAAAACCCCTGATCGCTATGAATCCCGGTGCCACTTATGGTTTAGCCAAATGTTGGTATCCAGATCGATTTGGGAAATTGGGAAAGAGGCTTGTGGAGAAATGGCAAGCGAAGGTCCTTCTCTTTGGGAAGGAGGAAGAACGTCCTATTGTCCACGAGATTCTACGCCACTTAGGAACAAATGGAATAGATTTGACCGGAAAGACGGGCTTACTTCCGTTGGCCGGACTTCTAGAGCGTTGTACCCTTCTTGTGACCAATGATACCGGGACAATGCATGTTGCCACGGCTGTTGGCACCCCTGTCGTTGCTCTTTTTGGATCAACGCCCCCTCTCATCACAGGGCCGTGGGGGAAGGAACATGTGGTCGTAAAAAAGGATGTGCCTTGCAGTCCTTGTTGGAAGAGGATTTGCCCGACAGATCATCAGTGTATGGAACTCATCACGGTGGATGAAGTCGAGGAGATTGTTGATAGAAAATTGGAAGAACGCGATTACAAACCATGAACGATGAACAATAAGCGATGAACTATGAACCATGAACGATAAACGATGAACGATGGACGAGGGACGGTGGAAAAGGTTCCAGTTTCTATATATGTCCTCACTACCAACAATCGCCGGACGGTTGAACGATGCCTGAAGAGCCTCTCCTGGGCTCAGGAGCTGGTGGTCGTTGATTCCTTCAGCCAGGACGGGACCTACGATATCTGTAAACAATATACCGATAAAGTATTTCAGAGGACATGGACGGGACATCGCGATCAGTATCAGTATGCCGCTGATCTCACCACCCAGGATTGGATCATGTTTGTGGATGCCGATGAAGAAATTCCTCCGGAGTTAGCCGAAGAGATTCGAATCGAGTTGAATGGAAGGGCAAAGGATTTAGATGGATATTTTGTTTATCGGCGCACTTATTACCTGGGAAGATGGATTCGATATGGGGGATGGTATCCAGATGGTGAGATCCGGCTTTATCGAAAGAATAAAGGGAGATGGGAGGGGGGACTTCATGCCAAATTGGTGGTGGATGGAAAGGTGGGAGTTTTAAAAAATCAGTATCATCATTATACCTATGGAAACATTTCAGATCAGATTCAAACGATAGATCAGTATTCCAGGATTGCAGCAATCGATTTGTTTCAGAGTGGAGAAAAGTTTAGCCTTTTCAAACTTCTCTTTAATCCTCCGTTTCGATTCATCAAAGAATATCTTTTTAAGTTAGGATTTAAGGATGGGTTGCCAGGTTTCATCATCATCGTCTCCACCATGTTCTATGTTTTTATCAAATATGCAAAACTGTGGGAGTTGACAATCTCAAAAAAGGAGAAAGAGAATGACTCCTGATCAAGAGGTTTTCAGAGGGAAAAAGGTATTAGTGACAGGTGGTTTGGGTTTTATCGGATCCAATCTGTCGGCCAGATTGATTGAACTGGGGGCAAAGGTGACGATTGTGGACAATATGATGCCCCGTCTGGGAGGAAACCTCTTCAACGTGAAAGAGATCGCTGATCGCATCCACATCAACTTTACTGATGTGAGGGATGGTCATTCCATGGATTATCTCGTGAAAGGACAGGAGATCATTTTTCATCTCGCCGGGCAGGTGAATCATGTGGACAGTATCCGGAATCCGATTCAGGATCTGGACATCAACTGTCGGGGAACGTTAGTCCTCCTGGAATCCTGCCGGAAAAATAATCAAGGGGCAAAGATCATTTTTGCGGGGACGCGGGGGGAGTATGGTTCCAGCGTGAGCTTGCCGGTGGGGGAGGATCATCCCACCAATCCCAAGGGAATTTATGCGGTCACGAATTTATCGGCGGAGAAGATGGTTCTGGTCTACCACGATGTCCACAAAATTTCGGGAACCTGTCTCCGGATTACCAACACCTATGGACCCCGACATCAAATGGCCCATGATGAATACGGCGTTCTCAATTGGTTTATCCGAAAGGCCATCGATGATGAAGACATTCCTGTCTTTGGGGACGGACGAATATTGAGAGATTTTCTCTTTGTGGATGATCTGGTCAATTGTTTTTTACAAGTGGCCGTTTGTGATCAGGCTTATGGAGAGGTCTTTAATGTGGGGACCGGCATTCCCATCAGCTTCATCGACTTGGCAAAAAAGATTGTAAAGATTGCTGGAACCGGTAAGGCAGCCTTTACCGAATTTACTCAAGAGAGAAAGGAAGTCGAACCGGGAGATTATTATACCAATATCTCCAAGATCAAACGCATGGTGGGTTGGGAGCCAAAGATCGATTTGGAGGAAGGGCTGCGAAGAACGATCGAATTCTACAGAAGGTATAAGAAGGAATACTGGGAATAAAGGCATTGCAGATTGTAGATTTCAGATCGCAGATTGAAAAAGATGGAAAGATTGGAGTCTCTGTTTTGGATTTTGCAATCTGAAATCTACAATTTGAAATTTGAAATGGGGTGACAATGGTTCCTTTTTTCGATTTAACCAGGCAGTATGAAAGGATCAAAGGCGAAATCCTCTCGGCGACCCAAAGGGTTTATGAAAAGGGCCACTTCATTCTCGGAGACGAAGTTTCTGCTTTTGAGGAGGAATTTTCCCATTATTGTGGGGTTCAATATGGGATCGGAGTGGGCTCCGGGACCGATGCCCTCTATCTGGCCTTGGAAGCAGCCGACATTGGGGAGGGAGATGAAGTTGTTACCGTGGCGAATTCTTTTATTGCCACAGCCCTCGCCATCTCTTTTACAGGGGCAAAACCCCTCTTCGTCGATATCGATCCAAAAACTTACACCATGGATCCCAATAGCTTGGAGCTTCTTTTGAAACGCCAAAGGGCAAAAGGAAGCAGGCGAAAGATCAAGGCCATCCTTCCTGTCCATCTCTATGGCCATCCGGCGGATATGGATTCGATCATGGAAATTGCAAACCGTTATGATCTTGTTGTCATCGAAGATGCCTGCCAGGCCCATGGGGCAAAATATGGAAGAAGGAAGGTGGGTTCCTTTGGGGCGATGGGGTGTTTCAGTTTCTATCCGACCAAGAACTTAGGAGGATATGGAGACGGCGGGATGGTGGTGACCACTTATCAAAAATATGATCAGAAGCTAAGGCTCCTTCGATGTTATGGAGAGAAAAAAAAATATCATCACATCCTGAAGGGGCACAACAGTCGATTGGATGAAATCCAGGCAGCGATCCTTCGAGTCAAATTGAAATACCTGGATCAATGGAATGAAGAGAGAAGGAGAAAGGCTGAAATCTACACTGAACAGCTCTCTCCTCTGGGTGTGGTATGTCCCTTAGAGAAGAAAGGGGCGAAACATGTCTTTCACCTTTATACCATCCAGACGAAGAAGAGGGACTCTCTTCAGGCTTTTTTAAAGAAGAAGGGCATCGATACACTCATTCATTATCCCACCCCCATTCCTCTTCAGAAGGCTTATCAGGAAATGGGATATCGTAAAAAGGACTTTCCCTTGACCGACCAGTGGTCTCGTAAGATTCTTTCCCTTCCTTTTTTCCCAGAAATAGAGAAATACGAGATGGAGGAAGTGGTGCACGAAGTTAATAATTTTCTTATCGGGAGCAGGAGGGGATGAAGACTAGATTGATAATGATAAAAGTCTTTGGACTCCAACACCCCCATGATAAAGTGGTCGAAATCTTTGCCAGCTATGGCGACCACGGAAAATTATTGGATGCCCCAGCAGGTTCTGGAATCATCGCCCAGAAACTGAAAGAATCAGGTTTTGATGTGGTTGCGGCAGATATCCATCCCGATTTAATCCTTGTCCAAGGGATATCGTGTGAAAGAGTTGATCTCAACGTCGCCTTGCCCTTTTCAGATGGAACCTTTGACTACGTGCTCTGTTCGAATGGTATTGAACATCTTGAAAATCCAGTCCAGTTCATTAAGGAATCCTTTCGGATCCTAAAGGGGAAAGGAAAACTCCTGATCAGTACGCCGAATATTTTGAATTTGAAGTCGAGATTGGCGAACCTCCTGGTAGGTTTTAATCTCTTTACGGGGAGGCCCTGCAACGAAGTTGAGAATTATTTAGGAGGAGACCACATCCATCTTGCCAACTATTATGAATTGAGAACCCACCTTCATCGAAATGGATTTCGAATCATAGAAGTAACCACCCATTGCTATAGCCATCGCGCCATGCTCTTCGCTCCTCTCTATCCGATCGTTTATTTGGCCACACGACGGGCTTTCCAGAGAGAAAGGAACCTGAAACAACGTGATAGAAATAAGGAAATCTTGAAACATGTGTTATCTGCAGATCTTATACTTGGGAAAAAGCTCTTTCTGATGGCCGAAAAAGATCCCCGATATATCAGAGGCCGGGAAATATAAAAACGAATTGGGCGAATAAGAGCGAATAAACCGAATATTGTGAATACGAATGACACGAATGGCAACGAATAGCACGAATATCATATACCGTGACCTGTCATACCAGATTATGGGAGCCATATTCGAAGTTCACAAGGAACTCGGGCCAGGATTTCTTGAGTCTGTTTATAAAAAGGCATTATTGCTGGAGCTTACAAGTAGAGGGATGAAAGTGGATGAGGAAAAGGTCTTCGCCTTAATTTACAAAGGGAAAAAGGTTGGAACTCATCGGCTTGACCTCATCGTAGAGGACAGAATTGTGGTTGAGTTGAAAACAGTTGAAAGGTTTGCCCCTCATCATACAGCGCAACTCTTATCGTACCTTAGGGCGAGCGGTCATAGACTGGGGATTCTTGTCAATTTCTCAAATGCCAAGATTGAATCCAGGCGAGTCGTTATTGGGTAAATTCGCCCTTATTGGTGTAATTTGTTAGGATTCGTGTCATTCGTCTTACTATCATTCGAGTAATTCGCTATAAGTATGAAAAAGATCAGGTTTGCCATAGGTCTTCGGGACTTCTGCAAAGAGAAGGGAGGCGCCGAAAGATATCTCGTTGACTTATGCGCCCGGCTGGCAGATGAGGGCTATGAGGTTCATGTTTATGCAGAGCAATGGGATGTAGAGGATTCCAGGATCTTTTTTCATTCTGTTAGGACCATTCCGTTCCCCAAAAGCCTTCGACTCCTCTCTTTTGCGATCCGGGCGACGAAAGAGATAGAAAATGGAAATTATGACATCACTTTTGGAGTGGGCAATACGCTGAAAGCGGATATTCTTCAACCTCACGGAGGGGTGCACTGGGCGTGGTTTTGGCGGAGCCTCAGGGCTTATGACAATCCCTTTCTTTGGACCATAAAGTATTTAGGAAGAATTTTGAGCCTCAAGCAATATATAAACGGTTGGATCGAGGATGCTCCTTATAAAAGGAAAACCTTTTCTAAGATCATTGCTATTTCCGACATGGTCAAACAGGATATGATTCGTTGGTATGGGATCTCTGAGGATCGGATCGATGTGATTTACAACGGAGTCGATATTGAGCGTTTCCATCCCCGGAACTGCCAATATCGCGAGGAGATCAGAAAACGATTTGGAGTTGGAGGAGAGTTCGTTATCCTTTTTGTCTCTCACAATTTTAGGATGAAAGGACTAAGTTGCTTGATTAAGGCGTTAGCAAAGATTAGAAAAGAGGATTCTTTTCCCTTTAAGCTTTTGGTTTTAGGGAGGGATCGACAAGGTCCTTATCTTCGTTTAGCAAAAAAAATGGGGGTGTTTGGAGAAATTATTTTTGCAGGTTCTACGAACGAACCAGAGAAATATTATGGAGCCGCCGATGTTCTTGTCCATCCGACCTTCTATGATGCTTGTTCACTCACTGTATTAGAAGCCCTGGCCAGTGGACTTCCGGTGATCACTGCAAGATGGAATGGGGCAGGGGGGATCATCTCGGATGCGCAGGAGGGTTTTGTCCTAAACGACCCGAGAAATATCCAAATCCTGGCCGGGAAAATCCTGTTCCTTTCCCAGCCCGGTACGCTGCAGGAGGCCTCCCGTGCCGCCCGCAGATTAGCAGAGAAGTATTCTCTCAAGCAATGTCATCAGGAGATAGTGAAGGTTTTTCAAAAACTAAAAGAACAAGATATCTGATTGGATTCTGACCATCGAACTGGGATGATCCATGGGTCTTGTTATAAGGGAAGGGTCAAAAAAGGGACGAACACCTTCCCCAATTTTTTAAAAGAGATCAATTTGCTTAGTGGTGCACCACAGAAATAATGCTATATTTCAAAGAGCACTTGAATAGCTTATTTTGCTAGAAATAATCATTTTCAAACATAGTTCTATTTATGGGGTACACCACTAGTGCACACGGGAGTGATATGAGCAAGGGAAAACGAAAGCGGGAAAAGGGATTTAATGAAATCAACAAAGCCACCGCGATGACAGCCCGGTTTGTTCATGAAAAAGTTCTGGAGATTACCGCTACTTTATCCAAAGGAAAGCTTCTCGATATCCCGTGCGGCCAAGGGGCCCTGGGTGAAAGGCTCAGGGCTCAGGGTTTTGATATCTATTGTGGAGATATTGATTCCGAATGGTACCGAATTGAAGGTGGCCATTTTCATCGGGTGGATCTCAACAACAATCTTCCTTACAAAGACCAGAGTTTTGACTGTGTTACCTGTGTAGAAGGGATTGAACATCTGGAAAATCCACACCTCTTGATTCGAGAAATCAGCCGGATCCTCGAGATCGGTGGCAGAGTGGTCATTACTACCCCCAACATTATGAAGATCAAGTCGAGACTATACTTTCTTCTGCGAGGTTATTTTGACGATTTCAGGAAGTTTCCTCAACCCTCAAATAAACGGGAACTCCAGGCACTGCACATCAATCCCATTTCATTTGTAGAACTCAAGTATATACTGGAACGTTATGGTTTTTGCATCGAGAGGGTATCCTGTAGCAGATTTGTGAAAAAATATCGCTGGTTAATACCTTTCCTTATGCCTCTCATTTGGTTCATGACCCATCGCAAGAACCAAGAGGCCAGATTTTTGCTGAAGAGAGAGCTTCTGATGGGGGATATAATGATTATTTTGGCACGCAAAATAGAATAAAGGGGTGTTAAGTGGAGAAGGGTATCCAATGAAAATTGAACGGAAGGATCTCTACTATTTTAACATCCGAGATGATCTAATCCGACTCATTCCTTCCCAAGCAAAAAGTATTTTAGAAGTGGGATGTGCCGGAGGGATGACAGGAAAAGTATTAAAGGAGAAAGGATTCGAGGAAATTGTCGGCATTGAGGTCAATGAAGCGGTAGCTCAAACAGGCAAATCTTATTATGATAAGCTAATTATCGGGGACGTAGAGAAAATTATTCTTCCCTTTGAAAAGGGACATTTTGATTGTATCCTCTATGGAGATATTTTGGAACATTTAGTGGACCCCTGGCAAGTGCTGAAAAACCATCATAAATTCTTAAAAAGAGAAGGGACCATCATCTGTAGCATTCCGAATCTGAGACATTACCGGGTCATTAAAAAATTGGTTTTCAAAGG
>Ga0299915_10001974_pt1 | contig 15009 bp, 15 predicted proteins | sample RVTome_13_FD_200263 | JGI IMG/M metagenome (GOLD analysis project Ga0299915, IMG submission 200263) | Soil microbial communities from uranium-contaminated site in the Upper Colorado River Basin, Wyoming, United States - RVT92D227 (version 2) ... | reverse complement strand
AACGAGTCCCCACAGGACACGGCGATTGCATGTGACCCTGTAGTAAAACAGTATGCCCACAAGCATCAGGATGAGAGTCAGCGTCATGGGGGCGGATAACATAAGGAGCGATTCAAGACCGCTCTCATAGGTGACCTTCTGTCCGTAGAGCCTCATGAACTTCTCGGAAAGATAAAGAGATAGGGATCCGCTTCTCTTGATGGCCGTGAAGATCGAGATCATATACAAACCGCCGCTTAACAACATGACGCAATAAACACGTGCGATATGGAGATGCAAGCTGGCTTTCGCAGTTCCAGGGCGAGATGCCGTAAATGCCTGTTTGCTTTTTTGTCTCTCCGCTATACTGAAAAAGCCGATAGTGAAAAAAATAATAGAAATAGAAAATACCCACAGACTTGCGGTGTAATCAGAGTTCTCAAAATACGGGATGTACGGGGCCCAATAGGTGAAGCGATCGGGAAGATCGTTGAACAAGTAAAACAACGACGGCACGAAAATATCGAAGATGGAAAGCGCCAGGAATAGGGTCCAGGGCGAGACCAGTTCCTTGTGTTTTGAATAGGCGGCCGCGATCAGCACACTCAACGCACAGATCGCAAAGGTGGCCAGTAAAAGTCCCAGAAAAATCATGGGGTTGTCCGCGGGCCGCGGAAAAGAAAGTTATGGGTTGCAAGCCGCAGTTTGCCGCTCAAAGCCAAGTCCACTTGCTTCAGGGTCATGGGGGTCATCTCACGATCGGCATTGAAGGCTTCATACCCATGGCTGAAAAAGAGTTCAAAAGTGCTCTTGAAGGTCGGATTCATGGCCGAGCCGCGTGGTTGATGATCCCGGGTTGTGATTTCAACAATCCAAATGGGCTTGGGATCGTTGGCGGCGAGCAGGGTCGTCGCTCCCTCCAGCATCCATTTCTCCGCCCCCTCCACATCAACCAGAATGAAAACCCGCTTCCCCTGCAATCGGTTGCCGAGCACAAGATCGAGGGTGGATGAGGGCACAAGAGACACATAGTTTTCGGGGGTTCCCGACCAACCTTTGACCACGGAAGCGCCGGTGTTGCCCCCATAAATTTCGAGAACTCCGGCGCGGTTCGACAACGCCAAGGGGAAGATATCAACGTCCGACCAGCCGTTGGCCTTGATATTCCGGCACAGATAGCGGAGATTTCTAGGCATGGGCTCGAAGGCGATCACAGTTTTACCCATGCTGAGCGCGTGGCAGCAATAATAGCCAACATTCGCTCCTACGTTGACCAAAACGTCAACCTCCTTCAGGATCTTCCTAACGAGCTCGGTTTCCATGGGCTCGTATGTGCCTTGGATCATGGCCTTGTTGCCGGCCAGCAGGAATCCCCAGGGCGTTGGCTTGGGTTCTCCCTCATCGAGTTGATCCCGCACGCGTCGGTAAAGTGCGGCCATGCGGGGAAAACGTTCAACGAGCGGTTTCGCCAGTGAGACCAACCTTTGTGCGATGGACATAAAGCCGTTTCCTTCCTCACCATCCGTCGTTTCGAATGCCTATCACTTCGCATCCGGCGACCCGTTGACCCGGACGAGTCCTGCATTGTTCCAGACCATCATCCCCACATAAAGCACCCCGGTGATGATGCAGGCCAGGGCAATGCCCATGACACCGTAGAGCCAGGCGCCCGCGATGTTTATGATCACCGCTACCAGACTGTGAACGATCTTGCAGACGGTCAGAAGCCGGAGATCATTCATGATCATAGGGATCAGGCCCAGCATGTGCCCCACCTGCATCAATCCCAGCCCCACGACCACCAGCGGCAAATAGGGCGCTCCCGACCGGTAGGCCGGCGATGAGCAGATTTCCAGGATCGGCGCGCCCAGCCAGGCGGCCACCATGGCGCAGAATCCAATCCATGCCATCATTCCCAAGACGCCCAGGCGTATCACGCGCATGGCCGCGACCACGCGCACGCTGTCGCTGGCGTCTCCCGCGCGCTGGAAGACGATCGGATTAACCAACTGGTGAAGGGATCCGGCCAACACCACGCTCGGGACGGAAGCCAGTTGGACGACCACGGCATAGAGGCCCACCGAGGCATCACCCAGGAATATTTTCAACCCCCAGCGGTCGCTGACCAGGGGTCCCCAGGTAAAACAGCCAAACAGGATGATATATTTTGCGAAATTCCATAAAGTCGCCCGGATGGATTGGAATTGATCGGGCCGGACAGCTTCCTCCGCGGGCAGGGTACGGTTGAACCAATAGCGCTGTGATAGCAGGACGAGGGTCATGCCCACAGCATAGCCTGTAACCGCGGCTTCGGCCGACTTGCCAAGACACAAGATGGCCAGCCCCCCCAACAACAGGCGGGAGCAGGGGTCCAGGGCCTGGTGGATGGCCGCGTTGGCCCTTCGTCGCGCCGCCACCTGCATTCCATTCAGCAGGGACTGCGCGTTTTGCAGAAGACCATACACTAACGCGGAGAAAAAAATCCAGCCCCAAGCAAACCCTTGCACCCGGGCGATTCCCAGGCAGACGACGGCGCCCACGGAGAAGAAGATCCCGGTGAGACCGCCGACGAAACGATACACGACGGACAGCAGGCTTCGCAGAAGGCCGGCTTCCTGGTAGGCGGAATAGTATCGCACCACGGTGGTCGTGATGGGCCCGAAAAAAAACTGGTTGATCAACACCGGCAACGTCAGGCCGAGCGCCAACCGGCCGTATTGCTCTTGCCCCAGTTGTGAGGCAAACACCTTTGTGCACAATACGGAGGCGCACAACACCATTAGCTGACCGGAAACAACCCATACCATTTCCTTTGCCAAGTCCGGGGTCAGGTGGGCCCGCAGGCGATATATCATGCCCGGCAACCAGGGATTTTCTGCGATGGGCAAACTTCCGTCATATTGAATTAGGGGATTTCCGTTGAACAATCGACCGGCAAATCCCTGAAGCCATGTTAAAACTTTCCGCCACATATCATTCTTCTGTATTGAATTAACCTGGCATTGAGGAATGGAGACCGAAAGCCGCGAGAGCCGTTAGAGCGTAACGACGAAGCGCTAGGGTTCAAACCATGAAATGGAAATTAATATTATTATTAGCCACCAAAACCCGAGACATGATATCGCAAGTCATCCTCGATGGCTTCCATTAAACGCCGAATTTGTTTACCCTGCTCATGCGTCGCCTGTGCGAACAAATTACGAAGCGCTGTCAGGAACGATGATAGTTCACCTTTCTCGCGGGCAGTAGCAAAGAAACCTGAAACGGGGGCTCCTAGAGGCTCCGGCACAATCTGGTTCACAAGCATTGCCAGAGTTATTCCCAGCGCCAGCTCCCCATAAACATCCGGAGATAAAATACCGGTAAGCAAGCGCACTCCGACCAGCGAGCGGATGACTGCCTCTGCCTGTCCGGTTACTATCCAAAAGAACTCGCGTCCCAAACGCTGAACGCGGGCTAATTTATCAGACGATAATCCAAAAGTGTTTTTTATTAGCACGCTAAATCTCATCCATTTACTACATACATTCAATTGGAGAAATCTGGGTCAAACTATAAATTAGGAGCGTTTTATTTTATGATTCCGGATGTGTTTTTTTGGTAAAGTTACGTTACGATCTTCCTCGGTCGTCCCCTCGGTCTCGACGTCAGGCTCCGATCGAGCAGAATCTCAAGCTTGTGGACAAACTCCCGGTCCCCGCAGGGACGACCCGTCCGCATGTTTTTGCGGATATTCTCGACAAGGTCGCCGTCGCTCGCGGCGCCTAAGTAAGATTTCCAATCCCCGGCCGCGTGGATGATCGAGCAGCCGTCCTCCAAGACCGGATCGAACGCGCCCAAGGCATGTCCCCTTGCGCTCGACCAGGGATAGGCCGTCGCGTCTTCCACCAGCCCGCGCCTCACGGGATTCGTCTCGTCGTAGCGTATGGCCTCGAGGGCGTGGCGGTCGTCGAGGATGGTCGAATAGAAGCGTCCCTGCCAGAGATGGCCGTTGCGCCCCTTTTTGTGGTTGAAATACTGCGAATAGCGCATGTGGAGGGTGTTCAGGGCTTTGGCCAGGGAATCGGCTTCTTTGGGGACGCAGACGTATTGGACGTGATCGCTCATCAGGCAATAAGCCCAGATAGAGAGTCCGAACTTGACCGTGCATTCGCCGAGCATGTCGACGTAGCGGCGGTAGTCGGCGTCCTCCTCGAAGACCATCTGGCTGTAGTTACCGCGCTGGAGGACATGGTGAGGATATCCGACGGCGACGGCACGGGCGATTCGGCTCATAATGATCGGTTTATTACGGAAGGCAAGCTACCGCCGGTGGATAGAGGAAGGCATGGGACTGTAGTTCTCAAAATACTGCGCATCGAAAGACCTAGGAGAAACGGTCCATCAACGCAGTCCCATCGCCAACAAAATGTTGGATAAGGCAATTCTATGAAGCCGGGAGGAGTCTGTCAAGGAAAATATTAGGGACAGCGACGATTTAACCTAACGAAAGGATGCGCGCGCTGCCGCCTGGTTCCCGATGCCAGCCAAACCCGCCAGGCACTCCTTGATTTGGGCAGACGCTTAATCAAAATTAGCATATTTGTGGCAGCCAAAGTCCACGGGGGCCACAATTGCCTCAGTCACTGATGATGAGGCTGATATGGCGGCAGTCCGCGGCGATTTCTTAATCTTCGGAGCAGTCGTTGAACATGCCAAAATCTGAGTTGTGCCAGCGGCCACTTATCATTTCCATAGGAATCCATTATTTTATTACGTAGGATTCGTAAAAATTCCCGTAGCGCTTGTCGAACAGGAATTCTGGGGTTACTTTGACGAGCCAGTAAGGTCGCCGCTTCCATCAATATTTGGTGCTGGAGATTCACGGGATTGCTTTTCATTAAATCTAAGTGGTCAGATTGAGGCGGCCGGGAATCTAAAGCATAAGTCCGCCATAAAGCCGAGGGGAACTTAAGCAAGCTCAATTGAGGGTGAAATAAAATATTTTTTCCGGCGAGATAAACTCGACGCTGAAAGTCCATATCGACTGCTCTGGCGAGCTTAAGATAGTCCCCCCAGCTGCCACAGTCTTCGATAACGCGGCGATGATGCAACCAAGAGGATGGGAATACGAAGTGATCCTCGTAGGTCCTTCCTATACTGGGGGGCCCGACCGTATACTCCAGACCACTGGGACTAAACACCGCACTGAGCGGGTGGACCAGATCGGCATTTGTCTTTTGGATAAAAGATACGAGGCCTGATAAATGCCAAGGAAACCACAGATCATCATGGCCTAGATAAGCGATATACTCGCCGCGGGCTCTGCGTATCCCTTCATTATTGGGGGCCCCCTGACTTCCGGAATTTTGCGATAGATTTGTCCACTGTAAACGCTTATCTCCGAATGAATGGACGACCTCCCGGCTATTATCCGTGCATGCATCGCCCACGACCCAAGCTTCATAATCAGTAAAATCCTGTGCCAGCACGCTCTCGAGAGTGAGCTTAAGGGATCGACTGTTATTAAAAGTCGCGATAATGACTGTGACTAAAGGAAGGAGATCGTTCTTCATTTGAGAGACGTCTTATATGATGCTGGGGTAAGCGAAGCGATCGGAAGACTCTTCCTGACCTTCTTCGATCCGATGGCCGCTCCGGAGGTGTATTTGCTTTTGAATATAATCACTGAACATCGGCGGTCTGTGTCTGGTGCCGATATAACAGTAATTATCACTGTTGGCCTCATTGATTCGTTTCAATCTCTGTGGATGCCATAAAAAATCATCTTCCAGATAGTCATTGAGATCCAGCAATTCGGCATCCTTTTCATACTTACACTCCGGACCGAGGTAGCTGACGCCATTGGCGCCAACCTGGATTAAAAAATAAGATCCATGGAGTTTCTCGAAGTACAGCGGATTTCGACCATAACGCTCGAACGGGACCTGAATATTCGCAGTTTCCGGCGCTGTATCCTTGAATTTATTGATGGCATCCAGAACCCCTGTCTGATCCGCCTGAACGGGACGTCCTTTTTCCCAATCAATACAATAGGGGTGGAAATACAACCAATCTATCCCGGCGTTCAAGGCCTTGACTCCGACCGGTTGATACCTGTGGTTTAACTCTGTGCGTGTCAACATGGCAGCGCCAATTTCCAGTTGGCTTCCTTCTTGATCTATGCGACGGCGCAGGTCTTCGATTTTTTTCAGAGTGTTTATGAAGTATTCCGAATCCTTCACCTGCCAATCGTAGAGGGAAATACGAATGGATGTGACATGCTCCAGGAGGGCGTCCTGGACACGGGGATGATGGACATTCCCCCCATTCGATATAACGGCAATCTCCTTAAATCCTTTTTTTCTTGCCAATGCGACCGTTTCGGGAAAATGAGGAACTATTGTCGATTCGCCTCCGGATAATATGATGCCGGGGGTATGAGGGCCCAACACGCTAAATAACCTGTCAAGAAAAGGCAATTGCAGAGTCAGGCCCGCCGTCCTCTTTTTTCCGTATGGGCATCCCGAGCAGGAACGCGTGCACAGTTGGGTCAGATCAATTTCGAGTGTTGTCGGGTAAATCCGCTCGCCCTTTAAATAAGCTTCTACCTTTTGCCGTTCGACATTGACTTTCGACGGGGCGAAGATTTTATTATGAAATTTATTATTTTGTAATACCATGTTTCCTCAAATTCAGTATCGCCTGAGTTATTTCTTTCGCGCTCTGAAGGTTGCAGCGCGGCGCGGGACCGCCATGCAAATACTCCACAAATTCCTTAAGCTCCAGATAGAGAGGGAAGGTGGTATCAATCGGTATTATTTCCTCGCCGCCATTATCTCTTATTGTAATATGATCATCAAGGGCGTTATGAAGCTCGGCGGAACCTTTCTTTCCATGAATGCTGACGCCGCTTATTTTGTTGCAGTGTCTGCCGCTGACAGACATAGCCACAACGGGCCGTTCCCCTAACATAGCGGTAAAACTGACAGGTAATTTATCTTCATTTTCAATAACATGAATGGCCTTAATCTCGTCCGGAATATAACCCAGGATATGCTTGATAATGGTCAAATCGTGAACGGATTGAGTCCAAAAAACATCCCCGCCGTGAAAATCATCGACCCAGGCATGCCTTGTTGTGCATAATTCCTCTATGTCCCCGATCCTTCCTGACTGAGCCACAAGCCGCAAGGCTTCTATGCCCGGATGGTAATGCCACTTGTGCATGGCAAAAATATAGTCCGACCCGCCCGAATCATGGAGAAGGTTGAAATCAGCTAAAGACAGACAGAGCGTTTTTTCTGAGAATATGGGCTTTTTATATTGTAACAGACGGGCGCACTCGTTTGTTAAGCCGGGGATGGGAACAGCCACCACATAACCATCGCAAGCGGGTAAAACATCTATACGAGAATAGACTTCAAAGGCCCCTATATCAGAAGCCCTTAATCTTGCGGTAAGAAGCGGATCAACGACAAGGACCTTACAGCCTAATTGAACCAAATCTCTAAGGATATTTTTCCCCCACGACCCACACCCGATTAATCCGATTGACGTCATTGACAGACACATTTATGGCGGCCCATGTAACCGAAGCTTGAGGATCGATTCAGTTGGATGAGCCGATATTATGAAGCCGGGAGGGGAGTTGTCAAGGAATATATCGGGGACAGCGCGGCGTTCGTCGAGGTCAAACTGGGAAAGGTCCGGCCTCCGGCGTGGATCACATCCAGGCGCTCCAGGCCGAGATTTGAATAGGTCCGGCGCCGAAATCGAAAAATATTTCTTGACAAACTATTCTTTTGTAGCTATATTTGAGTTGCAATTGTAGTCACATTGGAATTCGACATGCGTTTCATCAATGTGCGGGAACTTAAGAGCAAAACGTCGGAAATACTCCGGGCGGCGGCGGGAGAGGACATCATCGTCACCAATCACGGAAAACCCGTTGCCGTCGTTGCTGGAATAGATGGGCGGGATTTTGAAAAAATCGGTTTTCGCAGCGGCGCGAGTCGGGTCCGCGAGCCTCACGCCCCCTACCGAATGGAGGCGGTAGATTATGAGAAGCCGGAAGCGGGCATGCCGGCGCCGGCCCCGGATGGAAAATCGGCTTGGAATCCGTTGAAAGCCGTATTCTGGGACTATCCGGAGTTTATCGAGGAAAAAGCCGTTCGTGAATACGCGGAGGACGCGCGTCGTTCCCCGGATCGCGAAGCGTTGGATTGGGTCCTGACCAGGTTTTTAGAGCGTGGGCGCGTCGTCGACGTGCGGAAATTTTTCGACTGGGCCGAAATTCGATCGGCCCTCCCCCACCTTCGATTGACTCCTTTCGCGCGAAAAAAATGGGCTAGAATGCTGGACGTCTATGATCGAATTTAAGCCGTCGGACCTGGGGTTCACGGGACCGGCCCAGCGCGAAGTCCTGTCCGGATTGAGCCGTAATGAGGAAATTTCGGATTTTTTCTTTCTTACGGGTGGAACGGCCCTGGCGGCGTTTTATCTCGTCCATAGAGTTTCAGAAGACTTGGACTTATTTTCGAAGGAGAAGGCGGATCTGGCGGACATCGATTTCTGGATTTCCAAGACCTGGCCGGGAGAAACCGTCCCTATCCGGCGAAGCCGCGGCTTTTTATCCGTCCTCATTCAGGACGTGAAAGTCGATATCGTTTACGATCAGCTGGCCGCGCCGGGAAACCGGAAAAGGGCGGATCTGGGCGAGGGCCGTTCCATCGCCGTCGACACAATCGACAATATCGCCTCCAACAAGCTGATGACGCTCGTCTCGCGGACGGAGCCCAAGGATTTTATTGATTTCTATTTCATTCGCCGCCGTTTTCCCCGGCTCGAAATGTCCGAGATTTATCGCGGCGCGCGGGCCAAGGACGTTCAATTCGACGACCCCGCGTCCGCCGCCTATCAGATCGAACTCGCCGTCAAAGACTTGCGTCGAATCATCCGCGGCGGGTCGGAGGTGAAGATGGTCCCGCCGCTTCTCGTCTCCGTCGATTGGGCGGATTTCTGGCATGTGTTCACCGACCTTGCGGAATGGATCTACGACCGGGGAAGATGAATGGGCAGAGAGGGTCAGGAACCGGTTTTTAGCCTGATATTTCGCTTTTCAACATAATCTAAGAAAAGCGCCAGGATCGAGAAACAAAAGAGCCCCAGGAATCCGGCAATGGCAACGTTCACCTTCTTCCTTGGAGATACAGGGGACGGCGATACCGTCGGTTCCTTCACCAGCTGGGTGTAGTCGATGCGCTGCAATTTTTCGTTGAGGAGCTCCATGTCGCTCCGTAACGCTACGATCATTTGGCTAATTTTGTCAATCTGTGTTTTAAAACCCTTGATGACTTGCTCCTTCTCGCGCACGGAAAGCCGGAGATCTTCTTGCGTATTCTTTTCTTTGCTGAAGTTTTCTTCCAGGGTATTGTAATAAAGGAAATTCTGTTGGATCTCGTTGGAATAAAGGAGGAGCCCCAGGGTTTCGACACCTTCCTGCTTCTCGGCCAGCATCGTCTTCTGCTGCTTCTCGATGCCGTCGATGCGCGCCTTGACGCCTTTCATCTCCTCGAGTAGACTGCGCGAACGTTCCTCCGAGATCTTCAGTTTGTTTCCGGCAGCGATGATCCCTTGCCGGGTTTTCTCGATCTCGATGTTCAGGGATTGGATGTCGAACTCCTTGGCCTTGATATCATTTTCCCCCTTCAAAGCGATCTGCGCCGTGATGCTCATGATCTCGGCGTCGATCTTTCGGTCGAGATCGCTCTTGATGTGCTGGAAAAGGGCGTTGAGGATCGCCCGGGCTTTATCCGTTTCTCCGGTTCGAAGGCTGACCCGCACGAGTTTGGTGTCCCGTGGATTATCCGCCTTTATATTGGGGAACTTCCGTGGGCCCAGATTTAGTTCGGCGCTGGTCAGGCGAATGTAGGACCCCTGATTTATCTGGCCCACGAGCTGTTTGGGATCCGTGACCATGACCTCCGTGAACGTCCCCGGCGCGGACTGGACAAAATACTTACCCGGCTGAATAATGGCGTCGATCTCCCACTTGGGCGGGATCAGAAAGCTGACGACGCCGGCGACGAGGGCCAGGAGAATCGTGGGAACGATGATGAGCCACCGTCGTTTCCAGAGAACATTAAGGTATTCGATCAATTCCACTTCATTTTCGAACTGTTCCATAAGAACCTCATCGATGGTTTTGGCGCCAACCCATGCATATAATGGTCCCCGGCCGTGCGCTTGTCAAGGAAAGAGGCAGGGGCCCCCTCTCCTATGGCCAGGGCGTCCAGTCCATCGATATTCATGGCCCTCCGCCCGATTATTTAAAAGGATTTCACTAATCGATCGGCAATTTCGAAAAAAGATAGCGGAAGCCGACGACGGTCGTCCCGATGGCGACGTCCGTGAAGAGCGACTCACTGAGGACAAAAGCCCGGGGCGGCTTGTACTTTGAGATGAAGCTGTGAAGGGATTTCCCGATCAGGGGTTTAGTCAGGCCCGACTTGACTTCAATGGGGATCCTGTCGCCGACGACAAAATCCACTTCCGCCTTGGATTTCGTCCTCCAGAATTTTGACGCTGTGTCCCTCTTCATAAGCTCGGAAAAAACGAAAGTCTCATAAAGATCGGCTTTATCCCCCCGCGCGGCAAGAGGCCGGTGATCCTGAATGACTGCATTTCGGAGGCCGGGATCAAAAAAATAGACCTTCGGGTTCTTGACGAGCTCTGTCCGCTTGTTGGAGTAAAACGGACGAAGGGGGGAAACGATGAAGGTCTTCTCCAGGAAATTGAGCTGCTTTTTGACCGTGACGGCGCTCTGGCCGGTCAGGTTCGCCAGCTCATCGAAGGAGATCAGGTTCCCGGCTTGCATCGCCAGGCCCTTGAGGAGGGTGATCAGCTTGTAGTCATCGACCAGCCCGAGGATGTCCTTGATGTCGCGAAGAAGGGATATTTGAAAAAGGCTCTTGAGAACGACCCCTCTTTCGGTCTCGCTTTCCGCCGTGACGACACGAGGATAGCCGCCGTAAACGACAAATTCCTCAAGCCGGTTTCGAAAGCGGTTCAGGACGGGAGGCGCCATGGCCTCGCGACCGAGCGGCCCCTCAAGAAGTCGGGAGATGGGTTCATCGCGGGCGCTCAGGAATTCCCGAAAAGAGAAAGGATACAAAGTGAAAGCGAGGAGTCGACCGGCCAGGAACTTGACGGCTTTGACGGTCAGGTCCAAAGAGGAGGACCCCGATATGAGGATTTTCCGGTCCGGGACCGTGTCGTAGACGAATTTCAGGGATTGGCCGCCGGTCCGGGCATATTGAAATTCGTCGATGAAAATCGTCCGGAACGGCTTGATATAAAGTTCGATGAACGTCTTGAGGTCCAAATCGAACGTTTCCCTCACCTGGAGGTCCTCGAAGGTGAGGAAGACAGAATCCGGCAGGCCGGCCTGAATGTGATTGAGAAGAGTCGTTTTTCCGGATTGCCTCGGACCGACAACGGCGATGATTTCAGGACTCGGCAAATACTTCGTGATTATCCCTTCTAATTGTCTTTTAATATACATTATAACCCTGCCATAACAACTTATTTATATTAAACAACAGGGATAAATTGTTGTCAAGAAAAATCTTTTAGGTTCCAGGAAGAGAGGGTCGCTTGAGAGTCTGTTGACATCGCCGAGCGGCCGGCGATATATTACCGGAAGGGTCAGAGTGGGAATTCGCGACGCCGCGGAAAAGCGATAGAGAGCCTAGATGAATTTGCAGCCCGAAAAGGACGAGTTGTGTGTGATTATCGGCGCCGGCCCGGCGGGCCTCACGGCCGCTCATGAGCTTGCGCGGCTTGGGATGCGCTCGGTTGTGCTTGAAAAGGACAGTCTTGTCGGCGGCATTTCCCGCACGATCAACCACAGGGGATATCGCTGCGATGTCGGCGGGCACAGGTTCTTCACAAAGGTCCGCGTGGTGCGCGAGCTATGGGAGGAGATCATGGGAGATGATTTCCTCGTCCGGCCGCGGCTTTCACGCATATACTACAAGAACAGGTTTTTTGACTATCCGCTGCGGATACGGAACACGCTCAAAGGTCTGGGACTCGTCGAGTCGTTCCTGATGGGGTGGAGCTATATCCGGGCGCGGCTGTTTCCCGAGCACGAGGAGAGAACCTTCGAGCAGTGGGTGTCAAATCGGTTCGGGCGCCGGCTGTTCGGGACGTTCTTCAAGAGCTACACGGAGAAGGTCTGGGGAATGTCGTGCAGCGAGATCAGCGCCGACTGGGCGCGGCAGCGCATTAAAAATCTGGACTTCATGGCGGCGGCCAGGAACGCGCTGTTCGGCGCAAAGACGCACGGCAACAAACTCGTGACCTCGCTTATTGACCAGTTCCATTATCCCCGTCTCGGATCGGGAATGATGTGGGAGCGCCTGCAGGCAAGGCTGGCGGAGAAACATATTGAAACAAAGCTGAATCAGCAGGTGATCAGGGTCCATCATACCGGCGGCAGGGTGACGGCGGTCACCGCACGCGACGGGCAGGGGCGCGAGACACGGGTTGACGGCGAACATTTCATCGCGTCCATGCCGCTCAGGGATTTGATCCGCGCCATGGATCCGCCGCCGCCGCCGGATGTGGTGGATGCGGCTGACAGCCTGCATTATCGGGATTTCATAACGGTGATGCTTGTTGTTGATGCGCCGGAAGTCTTCCAGGACAACTGGGTTTATGTTCACTCGCCCGAAGTGAAGGTCGGCAGGATTCAGAACTTCAAGAACTGGAGCCCGGAGATGGTTCCGGATCCGTCGAAGACATCGCTGGGCCTGGAGTATTTTGCCCAGGAAGGAGACGAGCTGTGGACCATGTCCGACGATGATTTGATCGATCTGGCTCGATCAGAATGTGTGAGGCTCGGATTTGCCACGGCGGAGAATGTGATGGACGGCGCGGTCGTCCGCATGCCGAAAGCGTACCCGGTTTACGACTCGAATCACAGGGAATCGGTGGATGCGATTCGAAACTGGATCGGGACTCTCAAGAATCTGCATCCGGTAGGCAGAAACGGCCAGCACCGCTACAACAACATGGATCACTCGATGGCGAGCGCCATGTGCGCGGCGCGGGTTATTCACGGAGCCGAGATTGACATCTGGGACGTTGGCGTGGATGAAGCTTACCTTGAAGAGCCGGAGACTGTGGGTGACGTCGAGCGCGAAGCCATGATTACGGATGAAGTGATTCGCGACACGTTTGCCAGGTATGACGCTCCGGCGATGGGAACGGCCCTTGGGCTGATGGCCGCCATTGTTCTCTTCCTGATGTCGATGACACTGATCCTGAAGGGTGGAGATCCTATCGGGCCGACTCTCATGTTGCTGAGCAACTACCTTCCCGGTTACAGGATGACGCTGGTCGGCGTGGCGATAGGGGCGCTTCAGGCCGGAGGATGGGCATTTTTATTCGGGTTTCTGCTGGCACGCGCCATCAACCTGGTTGTCGGCATGATAGAAGGCCTGTTGCTGAGACGGATTGAGATCGTGAGAACCATGGTAGATGGAGACTGATCATGGCGGATAAGAGTCGGATTGATCTTGAGTGGAAGATGCTGGATCGCGCGGTTGCCAGGCTGCGCGCCGGGGTGATGGCCGTGGTGTTCGGCATGTCGGCGGCCTGCGCGCTTTTTGGCGCAACGGCGTGGCTGTTGATAAGAGGCAGCAAAAATATTGGACAGCATCTGAATCTGCTCGGCAACTTTTTTCCGGGCTATGCGGTGACGTGGCCCGGCGCCTTCATCGGATTCGGTTATGCATTTGTGACAGGCGCCGTGATGGCATGGTGCATTGCCTGGATCTATAACCTCGTCGTTCGCATGCGGCACAAGAGAAAGTCAGACGGAAAGAACGTTCTGCCCGGAGGCGAATAAGTGGGACCGGCCGTTTCGATTGTGATTCCGGCGCATGGAAACACGGCGGCGTTCGGGAAGTGCCTGCGGGGTGTTTTTGGGTCGGACTTCACCGATTTCGAGTGCATCGTCGTTGACGATGGATCTCCGGATGATCTGGGCGGGCTTCTGAAACCCTACGGTGTCAGGCTCGTAAGGCTTGAAGAACGCCGCGGACCGGCGTTTGCCCGTAACCGCGGCGTCGAGGCGGCTTCGAGTGACGTTATTTTCTTTCTGGATTCCGACGTGGAACCGCACAAGGACGCCGTTGGCAAGGTTGTCGCCTTCATGAGAGAGCATCCTGATGTGGCGGCGGTTTTCGGGTCATATGACGACGCACCGGTCGAAAGCGGCTTCTTCTCGCAGTACAGGAATTTGTTTCATCATTACACGCACCAGGTCTCCCGGGAGAAGGCGCTGACGTTCTGGGCAGGCTGTGGGGCGGTCAGGCACGACGCGCTGCGGAAGGTTGGCGGGTTTGATGAGAAGTACACGCGGCCATGTGTTGAAGACATCGAGCTGGGGTACAGGTTGAACCGCAACGGCTGCCAAGTGCGGCTGGATAAGACCATACTGGCCGCGCATCACAAGAAGTGGACGTTTGCAGGATTGGTCCGGGCTGATATTTTCGACCGGGCGTTGCCGTGGACAGCGCTGCTCATGCAACACGGGGAAATGGCAAACGATTTGAATATAACGATCACCGCGAGACTGAGCGCATTGCTGCTCTTTGCCGCGTTGGCCTGTCTTGGGACCGGAGCGTTCTGGCTGCCGGGGCTAACTTGCGGGCTTGCCCTGGTTTTGCTGGTTGTGCTTTTGAACAGGTCTATCTATTTATTCTACCATGCGAAGCGAGGTTTTTGGTTTGCCTTGCGGGCGATTCCGATGCATTTATTGTACGTGTTCTATAGCGGCCTGGCGTTTCTTGCCGGTTTTATCATGTATAGGGTTGGACGGAGACGCGTCTGAAAGGCGTCAGAACGCTGCTTCTCTCCTGGCCAGGGCTCTGGCCGTTCTCAGCAATATCGTAATGTCCAGCCACAGAGACCAGTTCCGGATATAGTGTTCATCAAGGATCAGCCTCTCGTTAAAAGTCAGAAGGTTGCGTCCGCTGG
>Ga0299915_10001972_pt1 | contig 15012 bp, 15 predicted proteins | sample RVTome_13_FD_200263 | JGI IMG/M metagenome (GOLD analysis project Ga0299915, IMG submission 200263) | Soil microbial communities from uranium-contaminated site in the Upper Colorado River Basin, Wyoming, United States - RVT92D227 (version 2) ... | reverse complement strand
ACGAGGTCGACCGCGGCAGCATCCTGGCAAGGGACGGGTCGACGGTGCTCGCGACGAGCCGGAGGAGCTTTGGCGCCCTTCGGTACCAGAGGCGGTACCCGCAGGGAGCGCTGTACGCCTCGATCATCGGGTACTACTCGGTGATCTACGGGCGAAGCGGCCTGGAGCAGGCCTACAACGAGTACCTGAACGGCAGCGCTCCCGAGCTCCTCCCGCAGACGCTCGCCGACCAGATCCTCGGCCGCCCGAAGCGGGGAGCGACCGTGATCACGACCATCGACCCGGCGATCCAGAAGGCGGCTTCTCGCGCGCTTGGCACGTCTCCCGGCGCAGTCGTGGCGCTCGACCCCCAGACGGGCGAGGTCCTTGCGATCGTGGCGAACCCGACGTACGACCCGAACGAGCTCGCGTCGCAGGATCCCACCGAGGTGCGCCAAGCGTGGCAGCGCCTCACGAGCGACCCGGACAAGCCTTTGCTCTCCCGAGCGATCTCCGAGCTCTACCCGCCGGGCTCGACGTTCAAGATCGTGACCGCGGCGGCGGCCCTCCAGAACGGCTACACATCGGAGAGCCTGTGGTCGAACCCGTCCGTGCTCCAGCTGCCGCAGACCACCCACGAGCTCGAGAACTTCGGCGGCGAGCACTGCCTGGGGGGAGTTGCCAAGATCACGCTCGCCCAGGCGTTCACGGTCTCCTGCAACGTGGTATTCGGTCAGATAGGGCTCGCGCTCGGGGGCGACAAGCTCGCCGCGCAGGCTCACACTTTCGGCTTCGCGCCCGATTCATCGAGCGGGGATGTGCCGTTCGACATCCCGTTCGAGACGGGCGTGTTTCCCGACGCCTCGTACTTCACGAACCGTCTGCCGGCCATCGCGCTTTCCGCGATCGGGCAGGACAACGTGGGCGCCAACCCCCTGCAGATGGCCCTGGTCGCCGCCGCGATCGCGAACGGAGGCGTCGAGATGGTGCCGCGCCTGGTCTCGGGGATCCGAGACCCGACCGGCCGGGAGATCAAGACGTTCGAGCCGCAGGAGTACGGCAGACCCATCACGCCGGAGACCGCCGCCGAGCTCACTCAGATGATGGTGAGCGTCGTCCAGAGCGGCACGGGGACGGCGGCGCAGATCTCCGGCGTCGCGGTGGCCGGCAAGACCGGAACCGCGCAGCACGGCGAGGGCCAGCCACCCCACGCATGGTTCGTGAGCTTCGCGCCCGCCGAGGACCCGCAGATCGTGGTGGCCGTCATCGTCCTCGACGGGGGTAGCCTGGGTAGCGACGCGACGGGCGGCCGGGTGGCCGCTCCGATCGCCAAGGCGGTCATGGAGGCTGCGCTGAATGGCTGACGGACAGGACGGAGTCACGCGGCGCGCGCTCCTCGGCGGCCGGTACCGGGTCGAGGAGGAACTCGGCCGAGGCGGCATGGCAAGGGTGTTCCGGGGCACCGACACCGTGCTCGGGCGGCCGGTGGCCATCAAGATCCTTGCGCCTCAGTTCGCCGAGGACGCCAACTTCGTCACGCGCTTCCGGCGAGAGGCCCAGGCCGCCGCGCGCCTGAACAACCCCCACGTCGTCGGCGTCTACGACACGGGCTCGGACGACGGTGTCCACTTCATCGTCATGGAGTACGTCGAAGCCAAGACTCTGGCCGACTTCCTGACCGGAGGCAGCCGCATCATGCCGGAGCGCGCGATCGAGCTCGCCGAGTCGGTGTGCGAGGCGCTTTCGGTGGCCCACGCGGCAGGCATCGTGCACCGCGACGTCAAGCCAGCGAACATCATGGTCGCGCGCGACGGCTCCGTGAAGGTGACGGACTTCGGCATCGCGCGGCTCACGACCTCAGCCGACACGATCGCCCAAACGGCCGCGGTCCTCGGAACGGCCTCCTACCTCTCCCCGGAGCAGGCTCAGGGCCAGCCGGTCGACCAGCGGAGCGACATCTACTCGCTCGGCGCGGTGCTCTACGAGATGGTGACCGGTCGGCCTCCGTTCTCCGGCGACACCGCCGTAGCAGTCGCCTCCAAGCACGTGCTCGAGCAGCCGGTCCCGCCGTCGCAGCTCAATCCGGACGTCTCGCCCGGGCTCGACGCCGTGATCATGAAGGCGCTCGCGAAGAACGCCGCGAACCGCTACCAGACCGCGGACGAGCTCCGCGCCGACCTCGAGCGCGTGCATCTGGGACAGCCGGTCAAAGCGACGCCGCTGCTGCCCGAAGCGGCAGCGACCCAGGCCATTCCGAGACCCGAGCCTACGGCGGTCCTTCCCCCGACCGAGCCGGCCAGCGGTGGCCGGCGCCGATGGTGGATAGGCGTCGTGGTCGGGGTGCTGATCGCCGCGGTGCTCGGCAGCGGGCTCTACCTGCTGGCCAGCGGTCTGCTGAAGGGGAACGAGACGCAAGTGCGAGTGCCAAGCGTGGTGGGGTTCACGCAGGCAGCAGCCAAGGACGCCATCAGGGCCCAAGGTCTCAGGCCGGTTGTGGCGACCCAGGTGACTCCGGATCCCGCCAAGGTCGGGATCGTCATCAAGCAGTCCCCCCCTAGCGGAGAGGTGGCGGACAAGGACAGCACGGTCACGATCACGGTCGGCAAGGCCCCGAAGCAGGTCGAGGTCCCCTACGTCATCGGCAAGACTCAGGCCGATGCAGAAGCGGAGATCAAGGCCGCCGGGCTCAAGGTCTCGGTAACACCGCAGGCAAACGTGGCAACCGCCGGCACTGTGATCGAACAGAGCCCGAGCGCCGGCACACCAGTCTCCGTCGGCTCGACCGTCACTATCGTGGTCTCGATCGGTCCGCAAGCCGTGACAGTTCCCTCCGATCTGGTCTGCCAGAGCCTCGGCCAGGCGGAATCGGAGCTCAAGAAGCTGAACCTCAATTGGACTATCGCCGCCACCCCCCAGTTCAACCCGGACTGTCCTCAGGGCGGGAAGGTCGCAGCGGTCGATCCGCCGCCGGGGTCATCCGTTCAGGAGGGGGACACGATCACGCTCGTCGAGTCCACGAACGAGTCTCCGACCCCCACGCCCTCACCCACGCCGAGCCCGACGCCGAGTCCCAGCCAGTTCCAGGCGACCAAGCCGTGACAACGCCGTACGTGCGGGAGAGGTTCACCCGCGAGGAGCGGGCGAAGCTCAAGCCGTACTTCACGAACCTCGACGGGCCGGTGTTCGCGCTCGTGAACCTGCCCGAGGTCGTGAAGGGCGCCCTGTTCGCCCGCTATTCGCGGACCTCGAAGTCGCTCAGGCGCCTGTTCCTCGATGAGTTCGCGAAGGACGTCGAGGGCGCCTCAAAGCCGGCAGTCGCGGTCGGCACCGAGCGCGCGGAGCGCCTGTACGACAACGTGTTCTTCGAGTACGGGGACGACTCGGTCGCGCAGCTCGGCGGCGTGCACCTCGCATGCGAGCAAGCCTCGCAGCTCCTCGCGAAGGCGATCGAGTGGGGTCGCCTGGCCGCCTACCTCGAGCAGTCGACCCGCTACATGCGCTACGACGACAAGCCCGGAGACCGTTGGCGCCTCACCGTCCCGCCCGAGATCGAGGGCACGCCGGCCGAGCGCGAGTACCTCGCCTTCGCCGATCGGACGTTCGAGGCATACGGGCGCACGTTCCAGCCGATGTACGAGTGGTTTCAGGCCAAGTACCCCAAGGATGCGGCCGACTCGGACTTCGTCTACCGCTCCACGATCACGGCGAAGACGTGCGACACGCTCCGGATGCTGCTGCCGGCCGGGACCCGCTCGAACCTCGGCGTGTACGCGGACGGCCAGGCCTTCGAGGGCATGCTGCTCCGGATGCGCGCTCACCCGCTTGCCGAGGTGCGCGAGTACGCCGACCTCATGCTCGAGGAGCTCCGCCAGGTCATCCCCTCGTTCCTGAAGCGCGTCGACCTTCCCGACCGCGGGGTGGCTTGGTCCGAGTACATGCGCGAGACGCGCGAGGGAGTGGCCGAGATCGCCGGCAAGTACACGGCCGGCATGGAGCCGGGCCCGCGCGCCGAGGTGACGCTCGTCGACTACGACCCCGCCGGCGAAGCGAAGGTCGTGGCCGCGGCTCTGTACGCCTCGACCGATCTTCCGGACGACCGGCTGCATTCGCTCGCGCACTCGATGAGCGACGCGGAGCGCGAAGCGGTGCTGACCGCCTACGTCGGCGAACGGGCCAACCGTCGGCACAAGCCCGGACGGGCGTTCGAGCGCACCGCGTATCGGTTCGACGTGCTCTGCGACTTCGGCGCGTTCCGCGACCTTCAGCGCCACCGCCTGCTCACGCTCGAGTGGCAGACGCTCACACCGCAACATGGGTATGAGCGGCCACCTCAGATCGCGGAGGCGGGGCTCGAGGGGGAGTGGGACGGGGCCATGGAGGACTCGGCGCGGACGTGGGCGATGCTCGCGGAGGCGGCCGGTCCAGACGTTGCGCAGTACGCCGTGGCGATGGCCTACCGCATACGGTTCGTGATGCAGATGAACGCGCGCGAGGCGATGCACCTCATCGAGCTGCGCTCGTCGCCGCAGGGCCACCCCACATATCGTCGCGTGGCGCACGAGATGCACGACCTGATCGAGAAGACGGCCGGCCACAAAGCGATCGCAGCCGCCATGAGGTACGTGGACCGCTCCGACGTCGACCTCGAGCGCCTCGAGGCCGAACGTAGGGCCGGTGCCAAGCGCAGGGCCGGTGCCAAGCGACCGCCCGCCAAGCTCGCGTGACACCCGAGTCGCGCCGACCTGCGGTTTCCGGTACTCTGTCGGTCCCCATGGACCGTGAAGCGACGTTCCTGCTGGCCCTGGGCCTACTCATCGCCGCCGCGGCGTTCGTTTCCGCGAGCGGCTGGATCCTCTTCGCGCGCGATCGACGGGCCGCCCGCGCCGTCCTTTCGCCCGAGCATCATCACGAGGCCGTCGAGGAGCATTAGGTGCTCGAGCTCCTCGACCTCCGTTCGCGGAGGGAGCGGCTCGAGCCCCGACGCCTCGAGATCGACCCCTCCATCGCCGAGACCGTTCGCGGCATCGTTCGGCGCGTCCGTGAGGAGGGCGACGCCGCCCTCCTCGACCTGACCCTCAGGTTCGACGGCGCCGACCTGCGCGAGACCGGCCTGCTGGTCTCGCCTTCCGAGTTCCTGAGCGCGGAGCGAGTGGTTCCACCCGAGCTCAAGGCCGCCCTGGACGCTCTCGTCGAGCGCCTGACCGACCTTCACAGCCGCCAGCTCCCGCCCGAGTGGCGGCAGGAGCGGGACGGCGTCCGTTTCGGCGAGATGGTGCGCCCGCTCGCGCGCGCCGGCTGCTACGTGCCGGGAGGGCGCGCCGTCTACCCGTCGTCGGTCTGCATGACCGTAGTGCCCGCGGTCGTGGCGGGCGTCGCCGAGATCCTCGTGTGCACGCCGCCGTCGCCCGACGGCGCGGTCAACCCGGCCGTCCTGTACGCGGCCACGCGCGCCGGGGCGACCCGAGTCGTGAAGGTCGGGGGCGCCCAGGCGATCGCCGCTATGGCTTACGGAACCGACTCCGTGCCCGCGGTCGATCGGATCGTGGGACCGGGCAACGCGTACGTGACGGAAGCCAAGCGCCAGGTCGCCGGAGAGGTCGGCATCGACGGCCTGGCCGGACCGACCGAGCTCGTTCTGGTGGCCGACGGCGACGCCCGGCCCGAATGGCTCGCGGCGGACCTGATCGCCCAGGCGGAGCACGACCCCGACGCACTCACGACCCTCGTGACAACCGAGCCCGCGCTCGTCGAACGTCTCGAGCAGGCGCTCGCGAAGGAGCTGCTCCGGGCCGCCCGGCGCGAGATCGTCGACGCCGCGCTCGGGCGGGCTCGCGTGGTGCTCGTCGCGGACGGGGACCAGGCGCTCGACGTCGTGAACGACCTCGCGCCCGAGCACCTCCAGCTCGCGCTCACCGAGCCCGAGGCCTTCGCCCCAGGCGTTCGGAACGCCGGGGCGGTCTTCGTGGGACCCTTCACACCGGTCCCGTTCGGAGACTACGGCGTTGCTTCGAACCACGTGCTGCCGACGGCGGGGACCGCGCGCTTCGCGAGCGGGCTGCGCGCGTCCGACTTCGTCACGGTGTCGTCGGTCGTGGAGATGGACGCCGGGGCGGCGGCAAGGCTCGCCCCTGAGGTGGCCGCGATCGCACGGGCGGAAGGCCTCGTCGGTCACGCCCGCGCGGTCGAGCTCCGAACCGAGACACGAGGGAACCCTTGAGCCCCATCGAACCCCGCCCGGGTCTCCGCGACCTCGAGCCATACCAGGCGCCGCAGCTCGCGGTCCCGGTCCGGCTGAACACGAACGAGTCCCCCTATCCCCTGCCGGAGGAGTTCCGTGAGGAGCTGGCCGAGGCGGTGCGCAACCTCAGCCTCAACCGGTATCCGGACCGGGAGGCGACCGGGCTTCGGGGGGCCCTGGCCGAGCACGTCGGCCACCCCCTGGAGGGGACGTGGGCAGCCAACGGCTCGAACGAGGTCATCCAGCAGCTACTCCTCGCGTACGGCGGACCCGGCAGGAAGGTCGTCGTCTTCGAGCCCACCTACGTGCTGCACGAGCGGCTCTCCTGGATCGCGCACTCCGACCTAGTCCGCATCGGGCTGGAGAGGCCCTGGACCATCTCGCGCGCAGACACGAACCGCGCCGCCGAGTCCGATCCACGGGTGGTGTTCGTCTGCTCGCCGAACAACCCGACCGGCAACGCTCAGTCCGTCGAGGTGATCGAGGAGCTCGCCGCGAGCACCGGCGCGCTCGTCATCGTCGACCAGGCCTATGTCGAGTTCGGCGGCCAGAGCGCGCTCCCGCTGGTCGCCCGGTACCCCAACATGGCCGTCGTCCGCACGTTCTCGAAGGCGTTCGCGCTGGCCGGCGCCAGGATCGGCTACTGCCTGGCGGCACCCGAGGTGATCGACGACCTGCGCCGTGTGCGTCTGCCTTACCACCTGTCCGCGCTCACTCAGGCCGCCGGTACGGTCGCGCTCCGGCATGCCGACGAGGCCGGCGCCATCCTTGGCGAGATCCGCGCGCAGCGCGACCGGATCCTCCGCGAGCTGCCCCGAATCGACGCGGAGGCGTTCGCGTCCGACGCGAACTTCGTCCTGTTCCGATCCCCGAGGCCGGCGGCCGACGTCTGGAGCGAGCTGCTGGAGCACGGCGTGCTCGTTCGCGACCTGACCGCAGTCGTGCCCGAGTGCCTTCGCGTCACGGCCGGCACCCCGGCGGAGATCGACCGGTTCCTGGAAGCCCTCGAGGAGGTCCTGCGATGAGCCAGCGCGAAGCGACGGTGGACCGCGTCACGAAGGAGACCAAGGTCCGGGTCGAGCTGAGGATCGACGGCTGCGGAGCGACGAGCGCCGACACGGGCCTGCCCCTCTTCGACCACATGCTGCAGCAGCTCGGCACGCACGCCGGGTTCGACCTCGTCGTTTCGGCGAAGGGTGACCTGGAGGTCGACGGCCACCACACGGTGGAGGACGTCGGTCTCGCTCTAGGGCAGGCGCTCGCGCATGCGCTCGGAGACAAACAGGGCATCCGCCGCTTTGCTTCGATCACAGTCCCGCTCGACGAGGCGGCGGTCGAGGTCGCGCTCGACCTCTCGGGCCGCCCCTTCGTCGTCCATGAGGTCGACGTTCCCGCCGAGACGATCGGCTCCTACGACACCGGTCTCACCGAGGACTTCGTGCGAGCGTTCGCGGCGGCGGCGCAGATGACGCTCCACGTCCGCCTGGTGGCCGGACGCTCACCGCACCACGTCGTCGAGGCCGAGTTCAAGGCGATGGCGAAGGCGCTCGGCGACGCCTGCTCTCCGACCGGCCGGGCCGAGACACCATCGACGAAGGGAACGCTGTGACGATCGCGGTCCTCGACTACGGAATGGGCAACCTCCGCTCCGTGGCACGCGCCGTCGCACACGTGGGCGGCAGGGCCGAGGTGACCGACGACGCACAGGCGGTGCGAGACGCCGACGCGCTCGTCGTCCCCGGCGTCGGTCACTTCGGCGCCTGCATGCGGAACCTGCGCGAGAGGGGCCTGGACGTCGTCGTGAAGGGCGTCGCCGCAAGCGGGCGGCCGGTCTTCGGCGTGTGCGTCGGCATGCAGGTGCTGTTCGACGGGAGCGAGGAGGACCCGACCGCGGAGGGCCTCGGCTTGATAGGTGGCCTCTCGCGCCGACTCCCGCCCACCGTGAAGGTCCCCCACATGGGATGGAACACCGTGCGATGGAGCGTGGCGCACGCTTACGTCGCGGGGATCCCGAGCGAAACGCGCTTCTACTTCGTCCACTCCTACGCGCCAGACGTTGCCGGGGGGACGACGGTCGGAGTCACCGAGCACGGGCGCCCGTTTGCCGCCGCAGTCGCGGTCGGCAACGTGTTTGCCACGCAGTTCCACCCGGAGAAGTCGGGCGACGCCGGGCTCGCTATCTACGAGGAGTTCGTGAAGGAGGTGTCCTCGGGATGATCGTCATCCCCGCGATCGACCTTCGGGGCGGTCGGTGCGTTCGGCTCTTCCGGGGCGATCCCGCCGCAGAGACCACCTACGAGGTCGACCCGGTCGAAGTCGCCCGCGGGTTCGAGACCGACGGTGCGCGTCGCCTCCACGTCGTCGATCTCGACGCAGCCCTCGGTACTGGCTCCAACCGCGCCCTCCTCGTGGCAATCTGCCGGAACGTCGCCGTTCCCGTGCAGATCGGCGGCGGCCTGCGGACCATCGAGGACATCGAGCGAGCGTTCGGCGACGGCGCCGACCGAGCGATCCTCGGCACCGCCGCGGCTCTCGAACCCACGCTCGTCACCGAGGCGGTGGCGCGTTTCCAGGACCGGGTCGTCGTGGCGGTCGACGTGCGCGAAGACCGCGTGATGATCCATGGCTGGAGAGACGAGGGGCCACGCGTGGAGGAGGCCATCGCTTCGCTCGTGGGGGCAGGAGCCCCCAGGTTCCTGGTCACCTCCGTTCAGAGGGACGGCACCATGGACGGACCCGATTTCGCCCTCTACGAGCGGATCGCTGCGCTCAGCGACCGCCCGGTGATCGCGAGCGGAGGGGTGCGCAAGGCCGAGGACGTCCGAACGCTTCGTGACCTCGGGCTCGAGGCCGTCGTCGTCGGCAAGGCGCTCTACTCGGGGACGCTCCGCCTCTCGGAGGTGGTTCGCGGATGACGCTCGCGAAGCGGGTCATCCCGTGTCTCGACGTCGATGCCGGGCGGGTCGTGAAGGGCACGCGCTTCGTCGACCTTCGCGACGCCGGCGATCCGGTCGAGCTGGCCGCTCGCTACGACGCGGAGGGCGCCGACGAGCTCGTGTTCCTTGACATAACGGCAACTGTCGAAGGGCGTGAGGCGACGCTCGACGTCATCGCAAGGACCGCCGAGCAGGTCTTCATCCCGCTCACGGTTGGCGGCGGCGTCCGGCGCGAGGAGGACGTGCGTACCCTGCTCCGGGCCGGGGCCGACAAGGTCTCGCTCAACAGCGCTGCGGTCCGCGAGCCGGCGCTCCTCTCGCGCTGCGCCGACCGCTTCGGCACACAATGCATCGTCGTCGCGATCGATGCGAAGCGCGACGGGGACGCGGGCTGGGAGGTCCACATCGACGCCGGGAGGACCCCGACCGGCCGAGATGTCATCGAGTGGGCCATCGAGGCCACCCGCGACCGCGGTGCCGGCGAGGTCCTGCTCACGTCGATGGACCGCGACGGAACGGGTGAGGGCTACGACCTCGAGCTCCTTGCCGCCCTGACGTCCGCGGTCACCGTTCCCGTCGTGGCATCCGGCGGCGCGGGGCGCCTCGAGCACTTCGCGCAGGCGCTCGTCGAGGGGGGAGCCGACGCGGTGCTCGCCGCTTCGCGCTTCCACTTCGAGGAGCTGACCATCCGCCGAGTGAAGGAGCACCTGGCCGGAGCCGGAATCCCGGTGAGGCTCTGATGGAGCGAGTGGAGGTAGACGCGCTTCACTTCGACGACCGGGGCCTGATCCCCGCAGTCGTCCAGGACGCGGAGAACGGTGACGTCCTGATGATGGCCTGGATGAACCGGGAATCGTTGCTGCGCACTCTGGACGAAGGCCGCACCGTGTTCTGGAGCCGCTCGCGCCGGGAAGCCTGGCGCAAGGGCGACACGAGCGGACACGTCCAGCACGTGGACGAGATAAGGGTCGACTGCGACGCGGACGTGCTCCTCGTCCGAGTGCACCAGGTCGGTGCCGCCTGCCACACCGGCGAGCGGTCCTGCTTCCACCGGAGGCTGTAGATGCTGAGACTCGTGATCCCGAAGGGCTCCCTCGAGGAGCAGACGCTGCGGCTGTTCGAGGCCGCCGACCTGGACGTGCGGCGCGGCTCCCCTCGTGACTACCACGGGCAGATCGACGACGAGCGCATAGAGCGCGTCTCGCTGCTGCGCCCGCAGGAGATACCCGCGTACGTCGCCGACGGGCTCTTCGACCTCGGCATCACCGGTCAGGACTGGATCGCCGAGACGGGAGCGGACGTCGAGGTGCTCGCCTCGCTGAGCTACGCGAAGAGCGGAGCCGGTCACGGCACGAGGATCGTGCTCGCGGTCCCCGGCGACCACCCGGCGAACGCCGCCCGGGACATCCCTGCCGGCACACGCATCTCCACGGAGTTCATGAACCTCACCAAGCGTTACTTCGACGATCTGGGTATCGACGTCCACGTCGTGTGGTCCTACGGGGCAACGGAGGCGAAGGTACCCGAGATCGTCGACGCGATCGTCGACATCGCCGAGACGGGCAACACGCTCCGGGCGCACGGGATGAAGATCATCGAGACCCTAATGACATCCGAGCCGGTCCTGCTCGCGAACCGCGACGCCGCGGGCGACCCGGCGAAGCGTCAGGCGATGGAGGACATCCGGACCCTACTGCTCGGCGCGCTGCGGGCGGAGGGGCGCGTGCTGATCAAGCTGAACGTCGGGACGGATCGGCTCAAGGAGCTGATCGAGCTCGTGCCCTCGATGAAGTCGCCGACGGTTTCGCCGCTGTCGGAGGGCGGCTACGCAGTCGAGACCGTGGTCGACAAGGCCCAGGTGAACCGCTTGATCCCGTTGCTGAAGTCCCACGGCGCAACCGACATCCTCGAGCTCCCGATCTCCAAGATCGTGCCGTAGCCGAGCGACGGCGCCTGCTTTCATCAGCCCGGCGCTACAGTGGCCTCCAAGCACAAGGAGGTGCGTGATGGAGCAGCGACTCGCGGGACGGAAGATCGCCATCTTCCTCGAGGAGGGTTTCGAGGACCTGGAGTTCTGGGTGACCGTGATGCGACTGCGGGAAGAAGGCGCGCTCGTGACCGTCGTCGGCACCACGGCGGGCAAGAAGGTTCATGGGAAGAACGCCCTGGAGGCGGCCAGCGACGTAGCCGCGAAGGACGTGCGCGCGGACGACTTCGACGCGGTTGTCGTGCCGGGCGGGTGGGCCCCCGACAAGCTCCGCCGCGTCGAGGAGGTCAAAGCTCTCGTTCGCGAGACGTACGACCAGGGGAAGATCGTCGGGCTGATCTGCCACGCGGGACTGGTCGGCATCTCCGCCGGGATCGTCGACGGCCATCGGGCCACCGGCAGCCTGGGGATCAAGGACGACCTCGTCAACGCCGGGGCGACCTGGGTGGACGAGGCTGCCTTCCGGGACGGGAACCTCGTGTGGGGCCGCGTCGTGGAAGACATCCCCGCGTTCTGCCGCGAGCTCGTGACCGCCATCGCGGACCAGACGAGCTAGAGCAGCCCGCGCACCTCGGCGATCGACCGGATCCGCGAGCCCGTCCATTCCTCGGCCTCCGGGCGCGCGATCGAGTCGGCGTCGACCTCGGGGTCGAGCACAAGGACCGCGGTCATGCCGACGGCCGCCGCCCCGGAGAGCTCCCCGTAGCTCCCGTCGCCCACGTACAGACACCGGCTCGGTTCCACGCCTAGCCGCCCACACGCCTGGAGGTAGATCGCGGGGTCGGGCTTGCGGAGCCCCACCTCGGACGAGAACACCTCCACGTTTACGAGCCCTGCGAGCGGGGAAGCACGCCACAGGGGCGGCGTGTCGGGGGCACACATGCTTATCAGAGCCGTGGGCACATGCCGAGCCCGGAGCCACCGCAGCGTCTCGACCGCGCCCGGCGTCGGCACGAACCACCGCTCGTACATAGCCCTCCTTACCTCGAGGGCCGCCGTGACCTGCTCCGGTGTCGGATCGCTCCCCACCCTCCGGCACAGCTCGCGGATGTTCGCCTCGGGGTCGCTGAATCGACCGGTCTGCCGTTCGACCGACGTCGCCTCCCACTCGCGGCGGAATGCGGCGCCATCGACCCCGAGCGCCTCGGCCGAAAGCGTGAACGACCGGTCCCAATCGACCTTCGGGAACTCGTACACCAGCGTGCCGAACAGATCGAAGATCACGGCTCCGAACCGGCTCACGACCGCGCCCGCCACTCTTGCTCCAACAGCGCGTAGACCACGTGGTCCACGTAGCCGAGCGAGGTCCTCTCGGCTTCACGCAAGATCCCTTCGAACCGCATCCCCAGTCGCTCCGCCACCGCGCGGCTGCGAACGTTCTCGGTCGCGGCCAGGAGTTGGATCCGGTGCAGGCCGAGCTCGCCGAAGCCGACGCGCATCAGTGCCTCGCACGCCCGGGTCACGATTCCCCGGCCCTCGTAGGCGGACCTGATCCAGTACCCGAGCTCGGCCGAGACACCGAACGGGTCCAGCGTGCGGAGAGCGGCGCCGCCGAGGAACACCGTGTCCGAGAAGAGCCCGCATCCCTCCAAGTTGTCCACGTCCGCGATGGCGTGCTCGAACCAGCCCCGCTCCTCCTCGATCGTCCGCACGAGGTCGATGAACGGCAGCCACTGGCGGAGCCGCTCGCGCTCCGCCTCGATCACGGCCCAGACCTCTTCGAGGTCGTCAATCGTGTACCGGCGGAGGAGGAGGCCGCCCCCAAGGTCGACGGGGAGCGGGCTCACGACGGAGTCTTGCCCGCGGCCTTCTGACGCTCCTCTTCCTGTAGCACCCGGCGGAGCACCTTCCCGATCATCGTCTCGGGAAGCGAGTCGCGGAACTCGATCTGCTTCGGAACCCGGTAGCCGGCCAGGCCTTGAGCGGGGTCACGGCTCCAGGCAACGATCTCCTCCGCGGTCGCCGTCTCGCCCGAGCGGAGGACCACGTATGCCTTAACCGCCTCGCCAGTCTGTTCGTCGGGAAGTCCCGCGACGCACACCTTCTGGATCTTGGGGTGCCGGAACAGCACCTCTTCGACCTCGGTGGGGTACACGTTGAACCCAGAGACGATGATCATCTCCTTGATCCGGTCGACGATCCGGAAGTACCCGTCCGGGTCCATGACGGCTACGTCCCCGGTGTGGAGCCAGCCGTTGCGGATCATGAGCGCAGTCTCTTCGGGTCGGTTCCAGTAGCCCAGCATCACCTGCGGCCCGCGGATGCACAGCTCGCCCGGCTCGCCGGGACCGGCCTCGCGGTCGGGATCCTCGAGAGCTACGATCTTGCACTCCGTGTCGGGGACCGGCAGGCCGATCGTGCCCGGCCGCACCTCCCCGCCGATGGGGTTGGCGTGCGTGACCGGCGAGGTCTCGGTGAGACCGTACCCCTCGACCACCTGCGCGCCCCCCGTGATCTCGTGAAACTTCGCGGCGACCGCCTGCGGCAGTGGCGCCGCTCCCGACGCGCACACCCTGATCGCGCGCAGGTCGTACTTGGCGGTCTCCGGCGCGTCGTTCAAGCGCTGGTACAACCTCGGCACGCCCGGGAACAGCGACGGTTTCTCCCTGGCGATGTCCTTCAGCACCGTCCGGACGTTGAACTGCGGCTCCAGGACGAGCTTTGCCGCAGCGAGGACCGCGAAGTTGAGCTGCGTGGTCATCCCATACGAGTGGAAGAACGGCAATGCGCACATCATGGCGTCCTCGCCGTCGACCATGCCCACGCCGAACCAGGCTCTGACCTGCATGGCGTTCGCCACCATGTTGAAGTGCGACAGCATCGCCCCCTTGGACACACCGGTCGTGCCGCCCGTGTAGATGAAGCCGGCGGGGTCGCTCCTGGGGTCGACGATCGCCACGGGAGGCGCCGGTCCAGCCGTCGCCATCAGCTCCTTCCACCATCTGACCGGCGACCCCGGCGGCACGTACGGCCACGGCTTCCCCTCGTGCTTCGCCTCGCGGCGGAACTTGACCGGCGCGGCGAGCCTCAGCGGGAGCGCCATGTAGTCAGTGATCTTCGTGACCACGATCTCCCGCACGCCTGCTCGGGGTAATACGTCAGCGAAGTTCGGGTAGAACATGTCGTGGAGCACGACGACCTCGCATCCCGAGTCGCGAAGCTGGTGCTCCATCTCGCGCTTCGTGTAGAGGGGGTTGTTGCCGACCACGACCCCACCGAGCCGCGCGGTGGCGTAGTACGCGATCACATACTGCGGGCTGTTGGGCAAGATGAGCCCGACACGATCGCCCTTCCTCACGCCAATGCCGGCCAGGACCGAGGAGAAGCGCTCGACCTCGCGCAGCAGGAACGCGTAGGACATGTGCCGCCGGAACCACGCCATCGACGGTCGGTTTGGGAACCTGCGGGCCGAGGACTCGAGCATCGAGAACACGGACATCTCCGGATACGGCTCGAGCGTCCTGGGGATGCCTGACGCGTAGTGGTCGAACCACGGTCGATGACTGGTCACGCCCGGATCATTCCAGAAGTGGGCCACCCGACTCAACCCGGCAACGCTGTAGGCTCGCGTTGGATGGCCGACTGGGTCGAGCAGCTGAAGGTCGCGGCGGGTGCAGCGCTGCCGCCGGTCGAGGGCAAGATCGTCGTCCCCGGCCTGTCCGACCCCGTCGAGGTGCTCCGCGACCGCTGGGGCGTTCCGCACATCTATGCGAACAGCATCGACGACCTGTTCCTCGCCCAGGGGGTCGTCGTCGCCTCGGAGCGCCTGTTCCAGCTCGACGCCGCACTGCGGCTGGCGAACGGGCGGCTCGCCACGATCTTCGGCGAGCTGGTCGTACCGATGGACCGGTTCGCACGAACGGTCGGATGGA
>Ga0299915_10001971_pt1 | contig 15013 bp, 15 predicted proteins | sample RVTome_13_FD_200263 | JGI IMG/M metagenome (GOLD analysis project Ga0299915, IMG submission 200263) | Soil microbial communities from uranium-contaminated site in the Upper Colorado River Basin, Wyoming, United States - RVT92D227 (version 2) ... | reverse complement strand
GCATGCATCTCGCCGACCACCGGAATGATGATGAAGGAGGCCACGAACACCACTGCCGTGACGAGCAGCGATTCGTAGATCATGGCGGCGATGCGCACCAGAAAAGGGGCGGGGGCGGGGACTATTGCGTTGTCTTGCATGGTGGCTCTATATTGCGGTCTGGCGCGACACTTTGCCACAGCGCGCCGCAACCATAAGCAAAATCAAGGAGGGGCTCGATGCATATCGTAAAGCAACTGATGGCGATTCCCGGTGTTGTCGCTGCCGGCGAGTATGCATATCGTGGCGACCGTTTCTCGTACGAGGGCGCGCTCACCGACGAATTCGCGCGCATGGCGTCGATCCTGTGCCGCGCCAACACGCTGTCGGTCAACATGCAGTCCGAAATTTTCGACTCCTTTGCCGAGAACTGCGGCTGCCGCCCGGTGCAGGGCTGGATCGTGCGCGGCAGTCAGATCACCATCTGTTCGGTGGGTAACTATTTCGCCTTCATCGAAAACCGTGACGAGCTGCTGAACGACGTCATGACCATCATGCGCGCCAAGGTCGGCGACGTGCATGACGACTTGCTGGTCAATCTGTATGCCAGGCTGGGTGGCAACACCAAGGAAGCGTTGTACTGACGCCTGATATCAACCTATATACATTCGGAAGCTGATATGGATCTGCAAAAAATGATGGATTTGCCGGGCGCACTGGCAGCGTTTACCTACAGCGACAAGGGCGAACTGCAGTCGCATGTGCTGCGCGAGGGCACCGAACTGACACCGCAGGTGCTGGATTTGCTGGCCCGCTCGTGTGTCGCCAATCTGGCCATCGCCGGTATGGAAGCGCGCGGCTGGGAAGCGCTCACCGGGCAGGGCGGGTTTCAGCCGCTCAAGGGTTTTTCGCTGGTGGGCCTGGAGTGGTCGGTGGTGGTGGATGGCAACTGCGGCGTGGTCGTCAAGAACCGCGATGCCGACTACGAAGCCTGCTTCAAAGCCGTGCAGGCTGCCTGAGGAGCGCGTATGACGCTGAGAAAAATCCTGGTGCTCGATGGCGTGACGGCCGTCTGCCGCTTCCGCGACGATGGCGTGCTCATGGAGGCTCAAGGCCTGCTGTCGCAGGACCTGATGGAGCGGCTGGCGAAATTTGCCCAGTGGTATCGCCGCATGGTATCGAGCAATACCGATGTCCTGTCCCTGTTTTCGCAGATGCGCGGCTGGTCGCCGTCGCAGGGCTGGATCGTGCAGGGCGACAAAATGACGGTGTGCAGCTCGGGCAACATGGTTTGCATGTTCGAGAACGCGCAGGGCTCGCTGAACGAAGTCATGCGGGCACTGAGCGAAGCTGCACACGAATAGGGGGGCGCGCTGCACCTGGCAGCAAACCAACCCCTCCCTGCGCGGAGGGGTTTTTTCATGCCTGGCGGCCGTATTTTTACAGGCATCGGCACCGCGGGGGACGCCAAAAAGCCGTCCGGATGGCCGTTTTGCCATGATTTCTTGACCGAAACAGGGCAAAACGATTACTCTCGCAGGTCCACCAACGAATTGATTTATTGCCAGTTTATGGAAGCCACGGGCGCCGAGATCGTCGTACGTTGTCTGGCCGAAGAGGGGGTCGAGTTTGTATTCGGCTATCCCGGCGGGGCCGTGCTCAACATCTACGACGAAATCTTCAAGCAGAACAAATTCAAGCACGTGCTGGTGCGCCACGAGCAGGCCGCCGTGCATGCGGCCGACGCCTATGCGCGCGCCACCGGCCGCGTCGGCGTGGCGCTGGTGACCTCGGGCCCGGGCGTCACCAATGCGGTGACCGGCATTGCCACCGCCTACATGGATTCCATTCCCATCGTCGTCGTGACCGGCCAGGTGCCGACCCCGGCGATCGGGCTGGACGCGTTCCAGGAAGTCGACACCGTCGGCATCACGCGTCCCTGCGTCAAGCACAACTTCCTGGTCAAGGACGTGAAGGACCTGGCCGTGACGATGAAGAAGGCCTTCATCATTGCCGCCACCGGCCGCCCCGGACCGGTGGTGGTCGACGTGCCCAAGGACGTGACCGCCCACCTCACCGAATTCGAGTATCCGGACACGGTCGAGATGCGCTCGTACAACCCGGTGGTCAAGGGCCATAGCGGCCAGATGAAGCGCGCCGTGCAGATGCTGCTCGAAGCCAAGCGGCCGATGATCTACGCCGGCGGCGGCGTGGTGCTGGGCGATGCCTCGGCGCAGCTGGTCGAACTCACGCGCCTGCTGGGCTTCCCCATCACCAATACCCTGATGGGGCTGGGCGGCTATCCCGCCACCGACAAGCAGAACCTCGGCATGCTGGGCATGCACGGCACCTATGAAGCCAACATGGCGATGCAGCACTGCGACGTGCTGCTGGCCGTCGGCGCGCGTTTCGACGACCGCGTGATCGGCAACCCCGCTCACTTCGCGCGCGAGCAGCGCCGCATCATCCATATCGACATCGACCCCTCGTCGATCTCCAAGCGCGTCAAGGTCGACGTGCCCATCGTCGGCGACGTGCAGAACGTGCTGACCGACATGCTGGCGCTCTTGAAGCAGGCCAAGGAAAAGCCCGATGCCGCGGCGCTCAATGCCTGGTGGACGCAGATCGAATTGTGGCGCTCGAAAAACTGCCTGAAGTACAACCACAGCAGCGCCATCATCAAGCCACAATACGTGGTGGAAAAGCTGTGGGAAGTGACGAAAGGCGATGCCTTCATCACCTCCGACGTCGGCCAGCACCAGATGTGGGCGGCGCAGTACTACAAGTTCGACAAGCCGCGCCGCTGGATCAATTCCGGGGGCTTGGGCACCATGGGCGTCGGCCTGCCGTACGCCATGGGCGTGCAGCTCGCGCATCCCGACGCGCAGGTCGCCTGCATCACCGGCGAATCGAGCATCCAGATGTGCATCCAGGAACTGTCGACCTGCAAGCAGTACCGCATTCCCGTCAAGGTCGTCACGCTCAACAACCGCTACATGGGCATGGTGCGGCAGTGGCAGGAGTTCTTCTACGGCAGCCGCTATGCCGAGTCCTACATGGAATCGCTGCCTGACTTCGTCAAGCTGGCCGAGGCCTACGGCCACGTCGGCATGCGCATCGACAAGCCGGAAGACGTCGAGGCCGCGCTGAAGGAGGCCTTCTCGCCCGCGCTGAAGGAGCGCCTGGTGTTCATGGACTTCCAGACCGACCAGACCGAAAACGTCTTCCCCATGGTCGAAGGCGGCAAGGGCCTGTCCGAAATGATCCTGGCGGAGGAACTATGAGACACATCATTTCCCTCCTGATGGAAAACGAAGCCGGCGCGCTGTCGCGCGTGGCCGGGCTGTTCTCGGCGCGCGCCTACAACATCGAGTCGCTCACCGTCGCGCCGACCGAGGACGCCACCCTGTCGCGCATGACCATCGTCACCACGGGTTCGGAAGAAATCATCGAGCAGATCACCAAGCAGCTGAACAAGCTGGTCGACGTGATCAAGGTGATGGACCTGACCGACGGCCTCCACATCGAGCGCGAGCTGATGCTGGTCAAGGTCAAGGCGGTGGGCCTGGGGCGCGAGGAAATGAAGCGCACCGCCGACATTTTCCGCGGCCGCATCATCGACGTCACCGATGCGACCTACACCATCGAGCTGACCGGCACCGGCTCCAAGCTGGATGCTTTCCTGGAGGCGATCGATCCCGCCTTCATCATCGAAACCGTGCGCACCGGCGCGTCTGGCATCGGACGCGGCGAGCGCAGCCTCAAAGTCTGATTTTTTATTAGCTGTTTTTAATTTTTTGCCTGGGAATTCACCATGAAAGTTTATTACGACAAGGACGCCGACCTTTCTCTCATCAAGAAGCGCAAGGTCGCCATCATCGGCTACGGCTCGCAGGGCCACGCCCACGCCAACAACCTGAAGGATTCCGGCGTCAAGGTGACGGTCGGTCTGCGCAAGGGCGGCGCCTCGTGGGACAAGGCCAAGAAGGCCAAGCTGGATGTGAAGGAAATCGCCGACGCGGTGAAGGCCGCCGACTTCGTGATGATCCTGATCCCCGACGAGTTGATGGCGGGTACGTATTACAACGACATCGAGCCCAACCTGAAGAAGGGCGCCACGCTCGCCTTCGCGCACGGCTTCAACGTGCACTACAACCAGATCACCCCGCGCGCCGACCTCGACGTCGTGATGGTCGCCCCCAAGGGCCCCGGCCACCTGGTGCGTTCGACCTACACCCAGGGCGGCGGCGTGCCCTCGCTGATCGCGGTGTACCAGGACAAGTCCGGCAAGGCGCGTGACCTCGCCCTGTCCTATGCGGCAGCCAACGGCGGCACCAAGGGCGGCGTGATCGAAACCTCCTTCCGCGAAGAAACCGAAACCGACCTGTTCGGCGAACAGGCCGTGCTGTGCGGCGGCTGCGTCGACCTGGTGAAGGCCGGCTTCGAAACCCTGACCGAAGCGGGCTACGCGCCGGAAATGGCCTACTTCGAGTGCCTGCACGAGCTGAAGCTGATCGTCGACCTGATGTACGAAGGCGGCATCGCCAACATGAACTACTCGATCTCCAACAACGCGGAATACGGCGAATACGTGACCGGCCCCAAGGTCATCAACGCCCAATCCAAGGCCGCGATGAAGGAGTGCCTGGACAACATCCAGAACGGCAACTACGCCAAGCAGTTCATCCTCGAAGGCCGCACCAACTATCCCGAGATGACCGCCCGCCGCCGCCTCAACGCCGAGCATCAGATCGAAGTCGTCGGCGCCAAGCTGCGCGCGATGATGCCCTGGATCAGCAAGAACAAGCTGGTCGACCAATCCAAGAACTGATGCACGAGGACTTGGGGGTGAGGCGTGAGGGTGACAAACCTGCGCGCCTCACCCCTTTCTCATCCAACTGACCGAATTTATGACACATCCCCTTATTGCCCGCGAGGGCTGGCTGGTTCTGCTGGCCGCGTTTGCGGCCGCCCTGATCGCGACCTGGCTGACCGGCTGGTGGTCGATGCCGTTCTGGATATGGGCGGTGTTCGCGCTGCAGTTTTTCCGTGATCCGGCGCGCGTCCCGCCGCTGGATGCCGACGCGGTGATCTCGCCGGCCGACGGCCGCATCGTTGCGGTGGAAAAAGTCAGCGATCCGTATCTTGAACGCGAGGCGCTGAAAATCAGCGTGTTCATGAACGTCTTCAACGTGCACTCCAACAAGAGCCCGGTCGACGGCGAGGTCAAGGGGCGCTGGTACACCCCGGGCAGCTTCGTCAATGCCGACCTCGACAAGGCGTCCACCGAGAACGAACGCAACGCGATCTGGATCCAGACCGCGCGCGGCGATGCCACCTCGGTGCAGATCGCCGGGCTGATCGCGCGGCGCATCCTGTGCTACGTGCGGACGGGGGATAAGCTGGTGCGCGGCCAGCGCTACGGCTTCATCCGCTTCGGCTCGCGGGTCGACGTCTACCTGCCGACCACGGCGCGCGCCGAAGTCTCGATCGGCCAGAAAGTGACCGGCGGGCGTACCATACTGGCGCGCTGGTAGCCAAGGTATGCCATGCTTGAATTCGATCACCGCAAGACCGACATGACGCGACCGCGGATGCGTGACCGCGGCATTTACCTGCTGCCCAACCTGTTCACCACCGGCGCGCTGTTCGCCGGCTTTTATGCCGTGGTGCAGGCGATGAACGGGCGCTTCGAGCATGCGGCGGTGGCCATTTTCATCGCCATGGTGCTCGACGGGCTGGACGGCCGCGTCGCCCGCATGACGCACACGCAGAGCGCCTTCGGCGCCGAGTACGACAGCCTGTCGGACATGGTGTCGTTCGGCGTCGCCCCCGCGCTGGTGATCTACGAGTTCGCGCTGCAGGACATGGGCAAGCTCGGCTGGATCGCCGCCTTCGTCTATTGCGCCGGCGCCGCCCTGCGGCTGGCGCGCTTCAACACCCAGCTCGACAGCGTCACCGACAAGCGTTTCTTCCAGGGGCTGCCGAGCCCGTCGGCGGCGGCGCTGATCGCCGGCTTTGTCTGGGTGATGGTCGAATACGGCATTGCGGGGCAGGACATACGCTGGCTGGCCGCGGCGGTTGCGCTGTTCGGCGGGCTTTCCATGGTCAGCAACTTCCGCTTCTACAGCGGCAAGGAAATCAACCTCAGGAAAAGCGTGCCCTTCTTCGTCATCCTGCTGATCGTGCTGGCCTTCATCCTGGTATCGACCAGCCCGCCCGAGGTGCTGTTCGGGGTGTTCGTGCTATACGGCCTGTCGGGCTACGGCGATGCGCTGTGGCGGCTGATCCACCGCAAAAAGACGGCCCGTGCGGCGCCCCCCTTGCAGGGCGGCGAAAAATAGATAGAATTTAGACCATGTCTAATCAGTCGCATCCGTCCTATCTCCTCTGCCTGTCGAGCGTTCTGTTCGGCAGCCTGCTGCTGCGCTCTGCGCACGCACACTAAACCCCCTCCCTGCAGTACCCCGCGCCGCCAGCCTCACGCGGCAACCCCTATATAATGCGTCGGCCTGACGCCGACCCTCCATGGAGCCTGCCATGAACGACCGTTTGTTTATTTTCGACACCACCTTGCGCGACGGCGAGCAAAGCCCCGGCGCGTCGATGACCAAGGAAGAGAAGCTCCGCATCGCGCGCCAGCTGGAAAAGCTCGGCGTCGACGTCATCGAGGCCGGCTTTGCCGCCGCCAGCCCGGGGGATGCCGACGCCATCCGCACGATTGCCGAAACCATCCAGAACTCGACCATCTGTTCGCTGGCGCGCGCCAACGAGCGCGACATCCACGCGGCGGGCGGCGCGATCAAGCCGGCCAAGTCGGGACGCATCCACACCTTCATCGCCACCAGCCCCATCCACATGGAAAAGAAGCTGCGCATGCAGCCGGACCAGGTGGTCGAGGCGGCGATCAAGGCCGTCAGGCTCGCGCTCGAATACACCGACGACGTCGAGTTCTCGGCCGAGGACGCGGTGCGCTCCGACATGGATTTCCTGGTCCGCATCTTCGACGAGGTGATCAAGGCCGGCGCCAAGACCATCAACGTGCCCGACACCGTCGGCTATTCGATCCCGGCGTTGTGGGGCGAGCGCATGAAGCAGCTCATCGAGCGCGTGCCGAATTCCGACAAGGTGATCTGGTCGACCCACTGCCACAACGACCTCGGCATGGCGGTGGCCAACTCGCTCGCCGCCGTGATGAACGGCGCGCGCCAGGTCGAGTGCACCATCAACGGTCTGGGCGAGCGCGCCGGCAACGCCTCGCTGGAAGAAATCGTGATGGCGGTGCGCACCCGCCGCGACGTGTTCAACTGCGACACGCGCATCGACGCCACCCAGATCGTGCCCACCTCGAAGCTCGTTTCGACCATCACCGGCTACCCGGTGCAGCCGAACAAGGCCATCGTCGGCGCCAATGCGTTCGCCCACGAATCGGGCATCCACCAGGACGGCGTGCTGAAGCATCGCGAAACCTACGAAATCATGCGCGCCGAAGACGTGGGCTGGCACGCGAATCGTCTGAGCCTGGGCAAGCTCTCCGGCCGCAACGCCTTCAAGACCAAGCTCGCCGAACTCGGCATCGTGCTCGACAGCGAGGAGGCGCTCAACACCGCATTTGCCCGCTTCAAGAACCTGGCCGACAAGAAGCGCGAAATTTTCGACGAGGACCTGCAGGCATTGGTGAGCGAGGGTGGCGTCGCGGCCGATCACGAGCGCTTCAAGCTGGTCTCGCTGAAAGTGTGTTCCGAAACCGGCGAAGTGCCGCATGCGCAACTGGTGTTCACCGACGAGGGCGCCGAAAAGCAGGCTGCCGGCGAGGGCTCCGGCCCGGTCGACGCCACCTTCAAGGCGCTCGAATCGGTGGTCAAGAGCGGCGCCGATCTGCTGCTGTATTCGGTCAACAACATCACCAGCGGCACCGATGCACAGGGCGAAGTGACCGTGCGGCTGGCGCTGGACGGCCGGGTGGTCAACGGCCAGGGCGCCGACACCGACATCGTGGTGGCGTCGGCCAAGGCCTACCTGCACGCGCTGAACAAGCTGCATTCCAAGCTGGAACGGGCGCACCCGCAAGTGTGAGTCACGCTCAATAAAAACGCCCCTCGGGGCGTTTTTATGGCTGTCGAGACGTTGGCTCTAGCGCTTTCTCGAGAGTAACTTGCTGACGAGCTGGTCGCCATGCTTCTGCTTGAGGGTGCACATTCCGACAGCCCATAGCCTTCATGAACGGGCAGGCCAAGCGCCCGGGCGTTTTCGAGCAGGCGCGACGAGACCGGTGCGCCTCCTACCGCCAAGGGCAGTGCACGTCAAACTTGCGCCAATAATTCGCGGCCGGTGATATGGATTTTGTGGCGGTCGATAGCGAGCAGGCCGTCACGTTCCAATTGGCCCAGCGTTGTCGTCACGGTTTGTCTAGTCGTGCCTATCATGTCGGCGATTTCCTGATGGGTCAGAACAATATCCAGGCAAAGGCCATGCGTCGAGGGGATGCCGCAGCGCGAACCCAATTGCAGTGCCATTTTCAATAGGCGTGTGCGCACGTCATCGCTGATGAGATTGATCACCACGTCGCCGAGTACACGTAGGCGGCACGCCAACACTTGCACGATGATGAGCGAGGTTTGCGGATGCGATTCGAGAAAGGCCGAGAATTGATCCTGGCGGATACATAGCACCTCGCATGTATCGCAGGCTTGTGCGCTGACTATGCGCTGGCCGCCGCGCGCGGCCTCTGCCAAGCCGAATAATTCTCCGGCGAAGCAAAACCACAGAATCGCTTCCTTGCCGACGGTCGAGGGTTGATAGATCTTGATGCGGCCTTTCAGCAGCAGGAACACATATTGGCTGCTATCTCCAGCGCGGAAGATGAAATCGCCCTTGGCGAACTTCTGCACCTTGCCCAGCAGAAACATCTGGTCGCGGTCACGTTCCGGGATCCGGGACAGCAGATCGGCTACGGCGGTCGTAAAAAATCCCATCGATGCTCATCAACCTATAGAAAAATGCGCCGACATGGATGTTCGACTAGCGCTGATTCTATCCCTGACAGGAATTGTCGGCCAGCTGACATACACCCCGCTTCTAGCAGCATTTAATGCGCTGGAGCGAATCGCGTGAAAACGCAATGCGCTTCGATCGAAAAAGCATGGCCCATGAATCGGCCGCCAGTAAGTCAATCACGTGCTTAGGAGGATGAAGAATGAATAAACGATTCGTATCGCTCGCAGCTAACGCAGTGCAGACATTGGGGGCAGTTATTTTAGCGGCTTGCGTTGGTGCTGCCTGGGCGTCTGACATCACGCCCAAGATGCAACCGAAAATTGACGCCTATAAAAAACAGGCGGCGATGTGGGCGGCGGACCCGCTGATCGTTAAGGCAACGAAGGAATCAAACGCAAAAGGGCCGATCCCGATGATGGGCAACGCGAAGTGGCGTGAGTTGAAAGAAAGCGATCCCATCGTCAAGGGGTACGTTGACAATCCCGCCGGGCAACTGATTACCAAGTGGATGAATGCCGACGCCAAGGGCATCAACAAGATCGTGCTCTCCGGCAACAAGAGTCATCGCGTGGCCTTTACTTCCATGCCTGCGATTTACATCGGCAAGGGCAAGCCGAATTTCGATGAAGCTTTTGATGGCAAGGTATGGCAGCAGGGTGAATCCAAACCCGACCCCAGCACTGATATCGATACTGTACAGATCGCGGCACCGGTGAAAGATGGTGACGAGGTCATCGGTGTGCTGCTGGTTTCCCTCACCGCTGCCAACTTAAAGTAGGAGGACCCTCATGAGCGAGCCTTCACAGCTGACTGGCGGACTTATCGCCAACTGGGGCAGCAATATTCGCGAATCCGGGCGTTCACCCGGCAAATGCGCTTGCGGCTTTCTCGCGGCATGGATAGCGTTCTTTCTAATTTTATGGGTGATTCCCGCGCCGGAAGGGCTGACCATGGCGGGCAAAGCCACGCTCGCGGTCATGGTGTGGGCTTGCATCATGTGGATTACCGAAGCGATTCCGGTCGGTATTTCCGGCATGCTGATTCCCATGCTGCTGGTAATGAGCGGGGCGATCGACAAGTTTCCCAAGGCGGCAAGCGGGTTCACCACCCCGGTGGTGTTTCTGTGTCTGGCGGCGTTTATTTTCGCCGCGGTGATGCAGGCGGCCGGACTGGATCGGCGCATCGCACTGGGACTGCTGCACAAGCTCAAGGCGAGGACCGTGAATGGCGTGATCTGGGCCATGTTCGCAGCCAACTTGGTGCTGTCCCTGATCATCCCCGCCGCCAATGCGCGTGCCGCAACGCTGCTGCCGGTTGTGAACGGCATCACCAATATGTTCGGCGACACGCCGGAGGAACGCGCCGGCAAAAAGGCGATCGTGATTCAGACCTTGGTATATGGCTCGATGATCAGCGGCATGTGCATCATGACTGCCCATCTGCCGAACCTGGTGCTGGTGGGCCTGTTCGAAACCGAGCTGGCGCTGAATCTGTCTTACTTCGATTGGTTCAAGTTGCAGTGGCCGTATCTGGGCATGTTCGTCATCACGCAGTGGTGGATGCAGCGCTACTTCAAGACCAAGGGCGTGGGCGTGCACGGCGGCTTCGAGGCGGTGCAGAAGCAACATGCGGAGCAGCCCAAGACCAGTCAGGCGGAATGGCTGATTCTTGCGGTGTTTGGCGCGATTGCCCTGATGTGGGTGACCGAGTCCTGGCACGGCATCAAGTCGCACAATTCTGCGCTGATGGGCTTGGCGGTGTTGTTCATGCCCGGCATGTTCGGCTTCAAGTGGAAAGATCTTCAGGACCGCACCATCTGGGGCACCTTCCTGTTGCTGGCAGGCGCGCTTTCTCTATCGGCGGCGATGGGCAGCACCGGCTTGGCGCAGTGGTTGTCGGACATCATCCACCCATTGGCCGAAGGACACGCCTGGTGGATGATTCTGCTGATTCTGATGGCAGGCACCCATGTGATTCGCTTGGGCATGTTGTCCAACGTCGCGGCCATCACCATGCTGGCGCCGATCCTGCTGGCGCTCGCGCCCAAGCTCGGCCTGCACCCGGTGGCCTTCACCATGCTGGTGTCGGATACCGATACCTTCGCCTACCTGCTGCCGACGCAGATCACGGCGGCGGTGATCGCCTACAGCAGCGGCACCTTCAGCATGGCCGACTATGCCAAGGTGGGTTGGGTGTCGGTGTTGATCGCGATTGCCTACGGCATCCTGGTCATGGCGCCTTGGTATGCCTTCATGGGGATACCAGTGTGGGACCCGGCAGCGCCTTGGCCGTTCCAGTAGAGATAAACGTCAACAGCATTCACCACGGAGGACGCAGAGGACACGGAGGAAAAGCAATTAAAAATGCTTTTGATTTCCTCCGTGTCCTCCGTGGTTCAAGATTTTTTGAATTTGTTTTAATAAGGACTACAGCATGAAAAAAATGACCACTGAAGAATTGAAAGAGAAACTCGGCGATTTCACCGCCCCCCCCGGCTTGTACGCCATGACCAAGGACATGCCGTTCCTGGGGTCGGTCAGTTGCAATGTCGAAACCATCGTCGCCGGTTCCTGGCAGGAAATCGTGATCGACTATACGCTCGGGGCATCCGGCATGGCCGATGGCTCTTGGTTTAAAGCGACGTTTCGTTTCTATTCCGACTGGGCTTTGTTTCAAAACACCGAACCCTCCGGTGCTAATTTTATTTCCGCCGAATATCACGCCAGCCCAACCTTACCGGGCCAGAGCCCCGCGACAGTGCAAAAGCTCAGCGTGCGCTTCGACCAGAAAGGCCATGAGCGGCCGTTTCAAAAGGCGGTGCTCGTCGATACCTTCGATGGTTATCTCAAGGCTGGTGATCACATCGTGATTCGCTTAGGCGATCGCCGTTTCGGCGGCGCGGGGACACGCGTACAGACTTTCGTCGAAGAGAATTTCAAGATCCGCTGCTATGTCGACCCGCTTGGCACATCGCGCTTCGCCGCCATCGGCGACGACCTCGTGATCCAAATCGTGCCCGGGGCGCCGGCGCAGGTGCAGTGGGCCGGCTCGCGCCTGGTACGTGCGGGCGAAAAATTTCCACTGCGCGTGCGCGCCGAGGACGAGTGGGGCAATACTTGCTGGAATCAGGGCGAGAAAGTTGAAATCACCGCGACGCTGAATGGCAAACCGGTGTATGAGAAAAAAATAACGCTCGCCGGCAAAGGCTGGGCGGTGTTGCTCCTGGAGGATCTGCCGACCGACACGCCCGGGGAGCTTGCTGTGACTGCGCGCTTGCCGGCGCATACCTGGGTCAAGCCGAAGACGTTCTATGTGACGGTTGAGAAAAATATCGAGATGCCGCGCATCTATTACACTGACCTTCACGTGCATTCCGAGGAAACCATCGGCACCAATAATGCGCGCTACAACCTTACCTACGGCCGTGACGTCACGGGACTGGATGTGCTGGCGTTCGCGCACAACGATTTCAACATTACCACCGAGCGTTGGAAAGAAACGGTCGCACTGATTCGAGAAATCTCTAAGGATGGTTCTTTTGTTGCCTATTCCGGCACCGAGTGGTGTGGGTCAAGCTGCGCCGGCGGCGATCACAACGTGATATTCCTTCATGACCAAGAACCAGAGTTTCCTTATCTCAAAACCGGTGAGCATGTGCGCTCGGTTGATTGGAACGAAGACACCAAGGGCGGCGGCGTTGAGCCTGGGGCTTGGCCGCTGGAAGAACTGTGGGCGGCGTATGCAAAAGACCCCGAGGGCCATTTGTTGATTCCGCATGTGGGCGGGCGACGCTGTGTTCTGGATTGGCATTATCCGAAGCTGGAGCGCCTGATCGAAATCGGCTCGAGTTGGGGTCATTTCGGCTGGTTGTATCAGGAGGCGATGGAGCGCGGTTACAAAATCGGTGCCACGATGGCGGGCGACGAGCATCGCGGTCGCTGTGGCGGTGGCGTGCCGGGCACGGCGGTATTTGGTACCAAGGGGGGGATGGCTGGCGTGATTTCACCTTCGCTCACACGAAAAGATATCGCTATCAACTTGCGTGCGCGCCACACCTTTGCTTCCACCGGCGAGCGCACTTACGGCATGATTCGCTGCGGCGATCACATCATGGGCGATGAATTCCAACACAAAGGCCCGGCGACGATCGAGTATCGATTCCTCGGTGATAGCGGCTGGGATGAGATCGTCGCACTGGATCACACCGGCGAAATCTGGCGCCGCGATCTGCAACAGGAGTTGGGTTATTCCGAGCGCAAGATCCGCTTCCGCTGGGGCGGCGCACGTGTCAAGGATCGTTACCGCTGGGCGATCTGGAAAGGAACAGTCACCATCACCAACGCGGTGATCAACGATTTCCAAGGCCTGGGCTTTGAGCATCGAGAGGAAACCTGCTGGCGTGAGAGCGCCACCACGATCGGTTTCAAGAGCGATACCTATGGCGATGTGGACGCAATCGAGATCGATGTCTCGCATCTCAAGACGGCGAAAATCCGGGTCGAGGGCACCATCGATGGTTATGTGAAGGTGGGTGATCCGCTTAAGGGTAATCCTTTCGTGCATTGCCCGACATTCACTTGGGAAATCACCGGGGAAGAGCTGATCGAAGCCGCGCGCCTGAAGAAAGACTTGCCGGGCGTCGAGATGTTTCTGGGTTTTGAGCGCATGAGCGATTCGGCCGCGCCGCGCGAAGTGAGCGGCACACTCAACGTCGACCCGCACAATGGCCCGCACGGCCACCGGCCAGTATATTTCTTTGGCCGCCAGGTCGACGACGCTAAAGTATGGACCACGGCGTTGTTCATCGCTTTTGAGTAGGAAGCGCAGTATTTTATGACTTGGTTGAATTGGCCGGTCGAGCAGGCGTCTCGAACGGACTGTGAATTTCCTCGCCATAGGCAAAATGAAGGTCTGTGCTTGGATTTGCATGGAGATCCGACGCATTCGAACCTGGTGGTGATTTCTGATGGCAATCACCATATGGCACTGCAAGAAACCTTGCACGCCTTCTCGCTCATCCACCCAGAGGTGGGTGACATTTTTTATACGACGACGCCTCCTCGCATCGCGACGGAAATGTTGCGCGCTGGCGGTCTGGAAATTGGCAATTTTCGTCTCTCAGTGACGCCTCACGTCTTTCTTAGCCCCCCAGCCGTGTTGGAGCCGCTGGTGAACGATGGCTATATGCAAGGATATCAACCGTTCATGAGCAGCCGGGGGGTGGTGTTGTTGGTACCTAAGAACAACCCGAAGGGTATTGCCGGGATTATTGATTTGCTGCGCCCAGATGTACGTTTGTTTTTATCGAACCCCAACACCGAAAAAGTCAGCAATCAAATTTACACCGATTGCTTGCTGCGACTGGCGGAGCAACAGGGAATGACCCTGGACTTTCTGGCGCATGCAACAGGACAGCCCGATCCTGCAAAGCTGGTGTATGGCAGGTCGATTCACCACCGCGAGGCACCGCAGGCGATCATGGATGAGCGGGCTGATGCCGCCTTGGTGTTTTATCATTTGGCGCTGCGGTATCAGCGCATTTTTCCCGAGCACTTTGATTTCGTTTGGCCCGCAGGTTCGCTGGGTAATCAGGTATGCGACACCGGTATTATTAGTTGCGGTTTGGTGGGCAATGGCGGCAAGTGGGGCCAGACCTTGCTGGATTTTCTGAGCAGCGATGTGGTGACGAAGATTTACGAATATCACGGTTTAATGCGCGCCAATCCTGGGTCTCTTGCTTTGTAGCACGCTTGATGCGCCGATTGTTGTATCGGTGGGCAGGGCGAGGTGACCGTCCGGCTGGCGCTGGCCGGCCGCGTGGTCAACGGGCAGGGCGCCGACACCGACATCGTGGTGGCGTCGGCCAAGGCCTACCTGCACGGGCTCAACAAGCTGCACAGCAAGCGCGAGCGGGCGCACCCGCAGGTGTAAGGAATCACATCATGAAAAACGCCCCGACAAGCGGGGCGTTTTTCATTGGGACTGCGTAATGACCTGATTCAAGGGTGTTTTCAGAAGTCCTTGCCGTCGACAATTT
>Ga0299915_10001970_pt1 | contig 15018 bp, 16 predicted proteins | sample RVTome_13_FD_200263 | JGI IMG/M metagenome (GOLD analysis project Ga0299915, IMG submission 200263) | Soil microbial communities from uranium-contaminated site in the Upper Colorado River Basin, Wyoming, United States - RVT92D227 (version 2) ... | reverse complement strand
TCCATCTTCAGGGTGTCGGCCTCGGCGTAGACATGGGAGGGCTCACCCATGAGCCACAGGAGCATGTCGATGCCGTGGAGGGCTTGACTGACGCTGGCGCCGCCACACTCCTGGGCCCAGGAGCCGCGCCACCAGACCGCGTAGTAGGCGGCGTCTCTCATCCAAAGCGTCTGTGTGAATCCCAGGAGCAGGCGCCCGAAGCGCCCCCGCTCGATGAGCGCCTTGACCTGCCGCGCCCCGCGGCCGAAGCGGCTCTGAAACACGCCCGAAAAGACACGCCCCGAGGCACGCTCCGCAGCGTCGATCTCATCGAGGGCTGCCAGCGTGGGGGCCACCGGCTTCTCGCAGAGGACGTGCTTGCCGGCCTGAAGCGCCTCCACGCTCTGCTGGACGTGGACGAACGGTGGGGTACAGATGCTGACTGCCTGCACGTCGGGGTCAGCCAGGACATTCTGATAGTCGCTGTGCACGGCGGGGATGGACAGGCGCTCCGCCAGAAACCGGGCCCGTTCTATCTCGATATCGGCGACCGCGGCCAGGCGCACGCGTTCGCCCAAGTCGCGATAGGCCGCGGCGTGGAGAAGCGAGATCTCGCCCGCTCCGATGATGCCGACTCCGATAGGTTCAGTCACGCCTCGCTATCTCCCGGGAATGGGTGCCGCAAGCTTCAGGCCCGACAGGGCACCGGCCACGGCGCGGCGCTCCGCCTCGTCCAGCGGCAGGAGCGGCGGGCGGACGGCCGCGCCGGGCAGGACGCCGAGAAGGCGCAGGGCCTCCTTGATGCGCGCCCGGTAGTTGCGGACCGGGTTCGCAAAGAGCGCCTCGGTCAGGGGCGCTACCACCGCCTCGTTGATGCGACGGGCCCCCGCCGCGTCGCCGGCCTTGGCGCGGGCTATCATCTCCATCTGCTCGGCGATCGCCACGGTTCCCATGCCTATGAGGGCGCCGTCGGCACCCGACAGGAAGGACTCCAGGATGAAGTTGTCGTTCCCCGTGAGCAAGGCGACGTGGCGAGGGGCCGCAGCCAGCAGGCGCGCCGTCTCCAGGAAACGCGTCCGGTCAAAGGAGGCCTCTTTGATGGCCACGACCTGGTCGATCTCCAGCAGCCTGCTGAGTGTGTCGGGCGCGAAGATGACCCCGCCCAGGGCAGGCTGGAGCTGGAACAAGACGAGGGGCAGGCCGGTGGCGCGGGCGATGGCGGCGTGGTACTCGTAGGGCAGTTCGGGCGGAAGCGCGTCGCCGGCGAAGACCGGGATGGGGAAGACGACCAGGCCGGCGGCGCCCGCCGACGCCGCGTCCTGCGCAAGCTCCACAGCCTCTGCGGTGTAGCGGGCGGCTATGCCGGCCAGCACGGGCATGTGGCCCCGGACCTCGTCGGCGTACGTGGCCAGCACCTGGCGGCGCTCTTCCCGACTGAGATGCGGGCCCTCACCCGTATCCATGTTCACGGCGAGGGCCTTCAGACCGTCGAAGCCCCGTAGCCAGCGGACGTATGACCTGAGGGCAGGCAGGTCCAGGCTGAAATCGCTGGTCAACGGCGTGACGGTAGCGGGAATGAGCCCCGCCAGGTCAAGGTCTGCCGCAGCAGTCACAATGAAACTCTCATTGCCACAGATTGACACAGATAAGGCACAGATTCTGAGGCCACCCCAACCTCTTGCGGACAGTCTGTGCCCATCTGTGGCTGAAGCGGGACCCCATCACTCACGCGTCTGGGGGCCGAGGCGCTCCGCGTGGCTCTGCATCGACAAAACGCTGCGCAGGGCCGGAAACGTCTCCTCGTGGGGCATCAGCCGGTTGACCCCGTCCCTGACGTCGGCCACGAGCTGAGGGGCCCACTCCGTGTCCACGTCGTCAACGTCAACCTGCTCCGGCGGGCTGCTTCGGGTGGTCAGCAGGAGGGCCGGCTTCGCGTCTGCTGAGCCCACGCTGATGTTGTTGCGGACCTCCAGCGTGCCCTCGCTGCCGACCAGGAACTGACGGATGTCGCCCCAGGTCGGAAGCGCGTCGGGGGTGAACCAGTCCACCCGCACGTAGCCGGCGGTGCCGCCATCGCCCTCGAACCAGACGTCGCCAAAGTCCTCGAACGCCGGGTACTGCGGCGTGGCGAAGTTGCCGGCCCGGGAATGGAAACGCGACACCCGTTCTCCGGTGAGCCAGCTAAACAGCTCGACCTGATGGATGGCGATGTCGTTCAGGATGCCGCCGTAGAGGCTCGGCTCGAACATCCAGGCCGGCCGGTGCTGGATGTTCAGTTTGTGCGGGCCCAGGCCGATGAAGTTCACGGGCCGGCCGATACGTCCTTCCCGGACCAGTCGCCTGGCTTTCACCGAAAGCGGGTTGCCCAACCGCTCGCCGAAGTAGACGAAGAACAGCTTGCCACTTCCCTCTACAGCACGCTCGACAGCATCCAGGTCGTCCAGCGTCGTCACGGGCGGCTTATCCACAAAGGTGTGCTTGCCCGCCTCCAGCGCGGCCACAAGCAGCGGGCCGCGGAGCCCATTGACGTCGGCGCAGAGAATGAGGTCAATGGCCGGATCGGCCAGGAGATCGTCGCGAGGGCGGCGCGGGACGTCCGGGAACAGGCCCTCGAAACCCTTGCCCACGGGCGTGTCTTCCGGACAGAACCCCTCACAGACGACGCCGGGCACGCCGAGAAGGGCCTGCGCCATGTTGATGATGTGGACGTGACTGAGACCGATGACAGCGAAGCGCATCTTGCCGCCTCCTCAAGGCGCGGGGACCCCGCGACTAGCATAGCAGCCACCGCTGGGCAGGCCAACTGCTCCCGGGTGCGCCTTCTTACGGAGGATGAGAGGCTCTTGGGGCGTTCTCTGACGGTGTGGTGTCTTCTAGATTCGAGAAGCGAAGCGTCGCGGGCCGAACCGGCGGCGGGAGCCTGGGGCGCGTGCCGCGGTTACCACCTCCGGCACGGGCTTTCCCTGTGGCGTGACACGCGGCAGCTTTCTCCCGAGTCCCCTCTCGATCTCGTGCCATTTCGGGAGGTCCGCTGGGCCGAGGAGCGTGATCGCACGCCCCGCACGTCCCATGCGGCCGGTACGGCCGACGCGATGCGTGAAGAGCTCATGGGTCTCCGGGAGCTCGTAGTTGATCACGCGGTCGATGTGCAGCACGTCCAGCCCGCGTGCGGCGACATTCGTGGCGACGAGGATCGGCGTGGCGCCCTCCCGGAATCTCCTCGTCACTCGGTCGCGCTGGGGCTGCGTGAGATTGCCCTGCAGCACGTCGACGGCGTAGCCGAGGCGGACAAGCCTCGCGCCCAGGTTGCGGACTCCGTGCTTTGTGCGTCCGAAGACAAGAGTCGCGCCCGCGGTCTGCTGGTCGAGCAGAGTGCGGAGCACGTTGAACTTGTCGTCATTCCACACTTCGCAGACCTCATGTTCGATGCTTGCCCCATCAGTGACCTCCGAGCCCAACTGGATCACCAGAGGGTCCTTCAGGTACTGTGCCGCCACCTTCTGCACCCATTCAGGTGTCGTGGCGGAGAAGAGGCTGGTCTGCCGCTCAGTCGTGGTGGCGGCGACTATGCGCTCTACGTCGGGCGCAAACCCGCGGTCGAGCATCTCGTCGGCCTCGTCGAGGACCAGATACCTTACGCCATCAGGCCGGAGCGACCGCCGAGCCATGTGGTCCAGGATGCGACCGGGCGTGCCAACGACGATCTGACAGCCCAGGCGAAGGGCGTCTTCCTGCGGCCCGATGGCGTGCCCGCCGCAGACCACAGCGAGGCGGATCTCAGTGCCGGCCGTGATCTGCTTCAGCACGCCGCCGACCTGCTGCGCCAGCTCGCGGGTCGGGGCCAGAACGAGCGTCTGCAGAGTCCTGCTGCGCTCCTCGATGCTTTCGACGAGCGGCAGTCCGAATGCGAGCGTCTTGCCCGACCCTGTGCACGCTTGCCCGATGACGTCCCGCCCTTGCAGCAGGGGCGGTATGGCGGCTGCCTGAATCGCTGTCGGATGCATGATGTGCGCCGCTTCGAGCGCCCTTAAGGACGAGGCGCGCAGCGCGAAGTCTTGAAATGTTGCCAAGAGTTATCCCTTTCATGAATGTGGTTTGAGTCACGGCTGACCCAAACAGGTCAGCAGGTCAATGCTCAGATAACGGACGGAGCTCTGGCACCCGACGATCCGGCGCCAGAGCTCCTAGCTGGTTTCGATCCCACTGTCACGCGAGAGGGCCAGGCCGTTCGGGGCGGACGAGATGAAGCGGAAAGTGATGAAGGCCACCTCATCAACGAGGTCCGAGCGCTACGGCTGGCATATGGGACTTAGACATCTTCCGTTGGGGCCCGTCCCGAGTCTGCGGCGGGAGGTTCCTCGTTGCCCGGGCGCACGTCGGTCGCGCCTCGCCGTGCTCGATCGGCGGCCAACTCGTCCTCCATGTGCTTGCGCGTTGCGTCTTGCTCTGCCTGTGTTTGCTGCGTGTCGAAGCCCCGCGGTTGCTCGGCGGCTGGCTTCTCTCTGCGGGTGAACAGGCGTCTCAGGAACATCATTCTAAACCCTCCGATCTCCGTCGTGACATCCCTGCCCCACTACGGATATTCGGCATCTGCGGCTTCACTAAGAGATCGCGAGCCTGGGGCCTTCCGGAGATTCCTCCCGCTGGATGGTGGTGCCGTCCATCCTATTCGCCAGGTCCCGCTGGACGATCAGCACCTCGCGACCATCGATATCATAGGTGACGTCGTCCTCTGCCGCCTGGTCGAGGGTCACTTCCAGGCCCCCGGCTGTCTCGCAGAGGCGCAAGGCCTGACCGGACGCGCCGCGTTGCTCGAGTACGTCTTTCAGCAGTTCTTTGGCATCGTCGGTGATGGCAAGCATGAATGGCGCCTTCTTGAGGCAAGCTCGCTAGGACCCAACGGTAAGGACCGCCGCGACAGTCGGAGGTTCCGAGGGGCTGTGAGCCGCTACAAACAGGACGCGGATCTCGTGCCACTTGGCCTGCTTGGCCGCTTCGAGTTCTCGAATGCGGGCGACCCTGTCAGCGGAACGTGACAGCCGCAGGGTAGCGATCTGCGCGGTGATCGCGTTGACCTCCTGCAGCAGGCGATGATGCTCATCGCTCCGTCGGTCCACGGCCGGAGCCGAGAAAGCGCCTGTGCCTGTATCCCCATGTTCCGCGCTGGCAATACGCCGCAACACGATGCGAAGGCCGGCCTCCCCTTGCTCCACGTCGATGATCAGGCCCCAGAGGTCCGGTGCGACTCGTGCGGCGACGGCCAGCACAGGGCGGCCCCTGTGTTGAAAGGTCAGGTCGCCAGCCTTTGCTTCGTCGAGGGCCAGCGTATGCTGGTCGTTGGCTATGCCTAGGCGCAGGATCTGCTTCTCCTCTCGCCCTTCTAGGAAAGAAGCGAGCGCGGCTTTGGCTTCTTCAGAGACCTGCATGCGGTGCTCCTCTCGAAGCGCAATGCAATGGGAATGCCCCGGTGCTGGTCCCGGCCAAAGGCCGTGCGTCCCCAGGACGATCACCGAGCAAGAAAGGCTGCCAGCCCTGCGACTGGCAACCAGCGACACCGCTGCTAGCGGCTGCGCGCCGGCTCCCGCGCCGCGTAGCAGGAACGGCAGTAGACGGGCCGGTCACCGCGCGGTTCGAAGGGGAGCTCGGTCTGCTGGCCGCACTCGGCGCAGACGGCCGGGTACATCTGGCGTGACGAGGAGCCGTAGTCTCCCTGGCCACGCTCGGCTTTGCGGGCCTGGCGGCAGGAGGAGCAGCGCTTGGGCTCGTTGGTGAACCCGCGGCTGGCGTGGTACTCCTGGTCCTCGACGGAGAACGTGAACTGGGCGCGGCAGTCGACGCATGTGAGCATCTTGTCGGTGTAGGACACTCGACGACCTCCTCTTTGGGGAAAATTCCTTGCCGTCGAGTGCGGAGCGAATCGGGGGTTTCTTCGCGGCGGACCTGAAGACGAGGAAAGCCAACTTCTTACCATATACCCTAGCACATTATCGACAGGTTCGCAAGGCGTTCAGATCGATATCTGGACCTCACCCAGGGCTTCCGTCAGCCGGTGGTTCTCCCGGTAGTCGACGGGCACGGCTATGACGGAGGGCTGGCCCGCGCTTAGCGCGCTCTCAAGAGTGGGAGCAAACGCCTCGGCGCGGGTGATGTTGTAGCCCGGCAGCCCGAATGCTTGGGCCAGGGCGGCAAGGTCCGGGTTGGAGAAGTCGACCCCGAAGGTGCGGCCGAACCTTCGCTCCTGCTTCCAGCGGATCACGCCGTAGGCGCCGTCTACCCAGACCACGGTGACGAAGGCTGTCCCCAGTCGCTTTGCCGTCTCAAGCTCTTGGACGTTCATGAGGAAGCCGCCGTCCCCCGTGACCACCACGACCCGTCGCTGTGGTTCCGCCAGCTTGGCGGCGACGCCGCCCGGGACGCCGATCCCCATGGTGGCGAAGCCGTTGGAGATGATCACGCTGTTGGGCCGCTCCGCCGGGAACAAGCGGGCGACCCACAGCTTGTGCGCTCCCACGTCGCTGATCACCAGGTCGTCCGGCGAAAGGACCCGGTGCATGTCGCTGAGGATGCGCTGGGGCTTCATGGGCATGGCGCTGTCGTCCGCGTGGGCATCCAGCTCGCCGAACACCATCCTCTGCAGGGGGCAGCCCTCCTCTGGGCTCCGCTTCGTGGCGCAAACGTCCTTCAGGGCTGCCAGCGCTTCCCCGATGTCGGAGACGATCTCCAGCTCCGGCTGGTAGTGCTCGTCTACCTCGGCCGGGAGGGTGTCGACGTGGATCACCCGCTTGTCGTGCTGCGGGTTCCAGAGGCGGGGCGCAAGCTCGACAAGGTCGTACCCCACAGCCATGACGACGTCCGCATCGGCCAGGCCGCACAGTTCGTAGTCCCGGTTCTGCAGCCCAACCGTCAGCCGGGCCAGGGGGTTGCTGTAGCCCATGACCCCCTTGCTCATGAAGGTGTTGACTACGGGTATGCCTGTCTGGGCGGCCAGCTCCCGGAGTTGGGGCGCAGCTCGCCGGCGGATGACGCCGTTTCCCGCCAGTATCATCGGGTGGCGTGCCCGACACAGGATCTCCTCCGCCCGTTCGATGGTCTCCCTGGTAGGCCGGGGATACTCGCTGTGCGTGACGCGAAGCGGCGCCCCTTCTGTCTCTTCGCCCGCGATATCCTCCGGCACCTCGATGTGCGTCGAGCCGGGCTTCTCGGCCTGCGCTATCTTGAACGCCTTTCGCACCACCTCCGGCACCACCTCTGGCCGGGACAGCCGGGTTTGCCACTTGGTGATGGAGTGAAAGATGCCCTGGGTGTCCACGTACTGGTGGGATTCCTTATGGACCCGTTCCAGCGAGGCTTGCCCGGTAATGGCTACTAACGGCGAGTGGTCCAGATAGGCGTCCGTCACGCCGGTCATCAGATTGGTCGCCCCAGGGCCAAGGGTGGAGAGGCAAACGCCGGCCCGCCCGGTCAGCCGGCCGTAGACATCGGCCATCAGGGCTGCCCCCTGCTCGTGCCGGGCAGGCACGAAGGTGATCGGGCTGTCGGCCAGGGCGTCGAGCAGAGTCATGATCTCTTCGCCGGGAACACCGAAGATGTGAGTGACGCCTTCCGCTTCAAGGCAGCGGACCAGCAGATCTGCGGTTCTCATCGTTCCACCTACTGCCCATTCACGCTGGGCGGGGCTTATTCCGCGGGCGACGGCGACGCTGCGCCGCCAGCGCGGGGGCCGATCCAGACCGTCTGGACGTTCACGAACTCGCGGATGCCGAACTCAGACAGCTCCCTCCCGTAGCCGCTGCGCTTGGTGCCGCCGAAGGGCAGACGGGGGTCCGAGGCCACCATCCCGTTGACGAACACTGATCCCGCCTGGAGCTCCCTGGCCAGCGCCCGAGCGCGGCCGATATCGCGTGTCCACAGGCTAGCCCCCAAACCAAACCGCGTTGAGTTGGCGACGGCTATGGCCTCGTCCTCATTATTCACGCGGATGACAGCGGCTACCGGACCGAAGGTCTCCTCACAGGCGCCGGGCATGTCGGGTGTCACGCCCGTGAGCACTGTTGGGGCGTAGAAGTATCCCGGTCCATGAGGCCTGCGGCCGCCGACGGCGATGTGGGCCCCCAACTCCACAGAGCGCTGCACCTGGCTCTCGAGGGCATCGCGGAGATCGCCGCGCGCAAGCGGCCCGACCTGCGTCTCTCGCAACATCGGGTCGCCAACGCGGAGATTGCCGGTTCTCTCGACAAGCATCTGCTCGAACTGATCGGCAACTCCCTGGACCACAATGAAGCGCTTGGCGGCGATGCAGCTCTGGCCGGTGTTCTGGTTCCGGGCCCGAATGCCCGTCTCGGCGGCCGCCTCCAGGTCCGCGTCGGCCAGGACGATGAAAGGGTCAGACCCTCCCAGTTCGAGGACGGTCTTCTTGATGGCGCGGCCGGCGGCCTGCGCGACCTTCGCGCCGGTGCTGTCGCTGCCGGTGAGAGTGACGGCCTGGATGCGTTCATCCTCGATCAGCGCCTCGGCGGCGGGGCCGGGCACCAGCAGTGTCTGGAAGGCGCCTTCGGGGAAACCGACGGCCCCAAAGACCTCTTCGATGGCCAGCGCGCACTGCGGGACGTTTGAGGCGTGCTTCAGAAGCGCCACGTTGCCCGCCATGAGGGCCGGCGCGGCGAAGCGAAACAACTGCCAGAAGGGGAAGTTCCAGGGCATTATGGCCAGGATTGCTCCCAGCGGCTCGAAGGCCACATAGCTTTCGGTGGCATCCGTCTTGACGGGCACGTGTGCCAGGAAACGCTCGGCGTTCTCGGCATAGAAGTCGCAGTTCCAGGCGCACTTCTCGATTTCGGCCTCCGCCTCGACGATGGGCTTGCCCATCTCCTGTGTGATGAGCATCGCCAGCCGCGCTTTCCCCTGTCGCAGGTAGGCGGCTGCGTGGCGCATTAGGCCGCTTCGTTCGGCGAACGACGTGTGCCGCCAGCGCTCGAAAGTGGCCGCTGCTGCGTCAAGGGCGCGGTCGATCTGGGCTGGAGTGAGCTCATCGAAGCTGGCCAGTATCTCCTCTGTGGCGGGGTTGATCGACTGGATCGTCACGCCTTCAACACCTCCTCTTCGCTCCGCGGCCGGCAGAGCGCTGCAGGCGGGCGTCCGTGCCCTATCTTCCACTATACATCTCTGGCCCCCGGCCGGTGAGGAATGCCCCGCTGTCAACCTGGCCGAGGCTGTGCGGCCGGGACAGTCCCTCGGAAGGGAGGAGCCCGTACGCAATATCGCGCTTGACAAACTTGACAGAATGTTGTATGCACTAAAGGCTGTCCTCATCAAGGCGTTCTGCCAAAGGTCGACCCCGCCCGACCTCCGGGAACCGTGAGGGAACACGGTGGATCTGCTCCGCGTTCGCGGACAAGGTCGTCGGTGAACGGCGTCTGAAGCCCGCCTGGCCCGACAGCCGGGGCGGGTTTGCTTGATTCCGGCCGTGTCTCCCAGCGCAGGGATCGCGCGCGCTTATGCCGGGCGTGGACCTGGCTACGAAGGATTCGCTGACCCAGGTCCTAACGCCCACAGGGAGAGGAGCTCCTGCATGCGTGTGCTGCTGGTTGGGGACATGGCGCTGCTCTGGGAGGGCGTCGCTCAGGCGCTCGCTAAGCCGGGCCTCTCGCGGTCCGTCGTCCGCCTGCCTTCGATCGCTGAGGCCGTCAACCAGGTCTGTCGCTTGAAGCCGGACGTCGCTCTCGTTCAGTCACGCCTTCCCGACGGCAAAGCTTGCGAGGCGGTCCGCCTCCTTCGCGGCGTCGATGACGGCATCAGAGTGATCGTTCTTGGAATCGGCGACCGGAACGAGGAGACCTTTCTCGCCGCTCTGGAGGAAGGGGCGAGCGGCTTTGTAGATGGCACCGCTTCCTTTGTCGATCTCTTGGAGTGCGTTCGTCGCGTCGCGGGCGGCGATACCTTCATCCCCCACCACCTCGCGATCCGGCTCGCCAGCGAGTACAGGGAACGGGCCATCCGACCGCTCGAGGGCGCCTGCCTGACCGGCCGTGAGCTAGAGGTCCTTCATCTCCTTGCTCAGGGCTACTCCAACAAGGCCATGGCCCGCCAGCTCGTCGTCTCCGAGCACACGGTGCGCGCCCACCTCCGCAACATAATGCACAAGCTGAACGCTGAGAACCGCGTGCAGGCCGTGGCCCGCGCCACCAGAGATGGCCTTCTCGTCGACGACATCCCCCTGACCGACGAGCACGCGAGAGCGCTCACGGCCTGACGGCTCCCTTGGCTCTCGACGCTTCATGGATGTCGTGCGAGTCCGTAGGCCAGGCTTTCCAGCCTGGCCGCATCGCGCCACGCCGAGGCTGGAAAGCCTCGGCTACGGGGTTCCACACCACCTCTTCACTGCTCAGCCCCCGTCTCCTCTTGCCCATAGAGCCATTCCTCGTGGAGACCGGCTGCCAGCAGCAGCGCCAGCCCGGCGAGGAGAAAGGGCCCACCGATCAGTGCGGCCGCGCTGAGCTGATTGCGTTCTGCGACCACCCCAACGAAGCTGGCCAGGACCAGGCTTGCCAGCGCCAGCATCGCTCCCCCCAGTCTGTCGCTCAGCCAGCTCGCGAACGCGCTAAGCACCGCGTAGAGGAGGAGCGCGACTAGCGCGGCGCCTCTGGCGTTGAATTCGCCGGATACCTCACGCATGACCAGTGCCGTGTAGGCCAGCGCAAAGGCCGTGGCAAGCAGCCGCCCGAACCGTCTCAGGACGCGTGGTTTCCATGGCTCACGTGGTGTCATCGGCGATCCCCCTCCCCGCCAGCCGGGCACATTGTATCGCGTGCCGGAGAGCTACGTCGCGCCCCTTTCCGCGGGTGACTGCTTCATGCTTGGCGCGGCTTCTGCTTCCAAACTGGGACATGCCCCCAGCCTGATGGTCATTAACAAATTGTTGGCGGGAGACGTAGGGGCAGGGCTTGCCCCTGCCCCATTCAGGGTGCCTGCGAGAGGCGCCCCTACGGCCAAGGGCAATGCCCTGCGCCATTATTTCCTTTGTGACCACAAGGCTGGGGCGCCAGAAGCCGAATTTATGCCCCCGCCTTCAGGCTGGGGGTGGACAACTCCTCCACCAACAACGAAGCAGTCACTTCTACAGCCACCGCGAGATTGCGCAGGCGGACGAGCGCGAGAACCGCCGCGCGCTGATCGCCTAGTCCAATCCGCCTAGCGGGACCTCTCGACCGCCTACGTCCCCCTCGCCTCTCCGGGGGCTCCGCCATCGTCCCAACTGGCTCTCCAAAACCGTTCATTCCGGCGATGTGCTCCGACAGGCGCTGCGCTTACGCTGCTCGACGCTGGACAGCATGGAAGGCAGCGGCGGAATTCTGATGAGGGGGGCGCAGCAAAGGATGGCACAGGCCGTTCTCAGGACGATTCCGCGGCCCGAGAGCCGCCGGCGCAGAAAAGGCCGCCGGCGGGTATTCCTCCTCTTTGAGCATCCGCTGTTCGAGAACCTGGTCTCCAACCTCCTGGAATCGTCGGACGAAGTGGAGATCGTGGGGCGGAGCGCCGATCTGTACGACGCTGCGCCTCTCGTCAAGGAGTCCAGGGCAGAGGTAGTGGTCCTGGAGGGGAACCCCGCTGACAGCAGGGACTTGAGCCTGCTCAACTACCTGCTCGTCACGTCCGTCGACGCGCCCTGGGTGGAGCTGGTGATGCTCAGCGTCGAAAGCAGCGACTTCACCTGCATCTACCGCGGCAACGTCAAGCACCTGGACACCAAGCGGCTGCTCTCGCTGATCCTGGCGGGCTAGCCGCGCTGGAAGGTGCTTGGGGTTGGTGGACGGGGGTTGTGAAGACAGGAGAAGAAGAGGCGTCACTCGCTGGCGGCGGCCCGCCCCGGCGTACCGGCGAGAAAAGATGGCGACGGGCTGAATCTTGAGGCTGCCAGCCCGAAGCCTATCGCAAAGCCGGAAGGAGGTGGGCACTGAGGAAAACGGCCGGTAGAACCCGAGGCGGATGACCCGCCCTCGGACATTGAGGGCCCCGCTCTTTGGCGGGGCGCCGGGCGGCCAGGGCCGGAGCCTGGACCGCCTAAGAGCATCACAAGGAGGAACAGGAAATGGTCCAGCTTCTGTGGTTGGCCAGGGACAAGGTCCTCAGCTTCCTGCGGGACACGAGGGCCCAGGACACCTTCGAGTACGTCCTGATCATTGGGGGCATCACCGTCGCCGTGATCGTAGCTGTCGCGGCAGCGTCTCCAAGCATGATCGGCGCCACAATCGATGGTGCCTGTGCCGCGATCGACACCATTCCCGCCATCACTATGGGCGACTGCACGCCGTAACGGCGGGAGTCGCTTCCCGGGCCGGGGCCTAGCTCCGGCCCGGGGGCAACCCAAACTATGCGTGTAGTCGTCTCTTTGGGTAGGTGGCTGGCGGCTGCGCGGCTCCATGAGGAGCGGGCGCAGAATACGTTCGAGTACCTCATGGTGGTAGGCGCGGTGGTCGTGGCGATGGTGGCCGCACTGATCGTGGGCATCGAGCTGCTGCTGCCGCAGGTGGCGGGGCTGGTCTGCCCCTCCGTGGACACGGCCGCGGACCCCATCGCTATCATCGGGAGCTGTCTGGGACCGTAGGAGCGTGCTGAGTAAGACCATGAACGCTGGCGCGGTTCGACAAGCTCACCGGGAGCGGAATGTGAACACCGCTCGCCATGAGCCTGCCTGCCCGTCCGGTAGGCGGGTCGAAGGGCGCGGAGTGAGTTTACCGTCGTCCTGGTAGGCGGGACGGAGGCGCAGAGATGTCATCGAAAGCCACGCGCAAGGTCAGGCGCCTTCTGCCTCTGTTCCGCCGCGAGAACGGCCAGGCGACGTTCGAGTTTGTCCTCATCCTGCCCATCTTCATTCTCTTCCTGCTGTTGCTGGTCGACTTCGGGATCATGATGTACGAGTACGTCTCCGTCTCCAACGCCGTCAGGGAGGGGGCCCGCTACGGCGCCGTCAACTGCGGCGCCGGCGGCGCCTGCGACGCCGGCGAGGTGGCCGCGCGCGTTATCGACCGCTCCGGCGGCATACTCTCCGACCCCACGGAGGTGACGGTGGGCTGGATGGACAACGACGCCGACGGCAGGAACTACGCCCGCGGCGACTCCGTGGTCGTGAAGGTGGAGCACGACTACGACTTCCTGTTCTTCCCGGCGACCATTCCTGTCGTCTCCTGCGCCGACATGCGCCTTGAGCAGACGGACGATGGGGACCCCCTGCCGTCTGGAAGCGGGTGTGGGTGATGGGCATGTTAGGCGGAGACTCATTCCGTAGGGGCCGAGCTTTAGCTCGGCCCAGGACAGAGCTTGCGCCAGAGGCGCATCCGCCTCCGGCGGAAAAGCTCTGTCCCTACGGGCGGTCTGTTGAAGAACACGCCTCGGCGGGTCCTGTCATTTTGAGTCCGCCGGCGGCGGACGAAGAATCCGGACCCTTCGCTTTGCTCAGGGTGACAGAACTCGGCGGCTCATCAACACACGCTCAGGCGCGACCCCGGCCTGAAGAGCCCGTTGCAGAAGCAGGCCGCCCGCCCTTCGACAGGCTCAGGACGAGCGGTTCTCAGGTTCCGCTCATGGTGAGCTTGTCGAACCATGAGCGGCCCCGTTTGGGTTTGTCGACAGCCTCCGAAGGCTGGGGCATGGAAAGGCGCTCTATGCCCCCGCGTTCACGCGGGGGTGGAGAACCGCCGCTCATGAGCACTAAATCGCGCCTTCCCGGGCTGTTAGCGGGCGCTCACCGCGACGAGCGCGGCCAGATGGCGATCATGTTCGTCCTCACGCTGCTGGTCGTCTTCGTCTTCTTCGCCCTGGCCTTCGACGCCGGCCTCTGGTACTTCGACCACCGGACGGCCCAGAACCAGTCGGAGGCCGCCGCCCTGGCCGCCGTCCAGGAGCTGCCGGACACCGCCACCACTGGCGCCACCGATGCGGCGAAGCAGTGGCTGACGAAGAACGGCGCCTCCGGTGACCTAGCGACGTGCGCAGAGCCGAGCGATGGCTGCCCCCATCTCACCGAGGACGGTATCGTCTATAGCGACTGCAATGAAGACGGCTCGTGGGAGACCGCCCGCGTCTGCGTCGGCCGCAACTCGCCCGGCATCTTCGCCGCCCTCTCCGACATCCCCTGGGTCCACGTGAGCGCGGCCGCCACGGCCACCGTGGGGCCGGCCTCCATATCGAATGTGATGCCGTGGGGCGTCGTGCCGCCTGACCCGGACTGCAGCAACCCCGGCGAGGCATGTCAGGACAGGGACACCAACGGCGACACCACTATCGACAACTCGGACGACACCTGCGGCTACTATCCACCTGCCCCACCCGGTGAAGCCCTGTGTCCCTGGGGACTAAATGAGGACCAGCTGTATCCCTTCAAACTCAGCGGTACGATTACGCCCGGCAACTTCGGGATAATCCAGGCCTGTGGCAACGGCGCTACCAACTACGTGGACTGCATCAACGGGGACACTGTCAGCGGGTTCTTCGAGGCGGGGGACACGGTACACGTGGACACCCAGACCGGGAACATGGGCGCGAACACGAAGTCCGCGCTGGAGGACCGCTATCTCGCCGAGGGCGCCGACGGCGTGTACGAGTGCGACGTCGCCTCCACGCCGGACGCCACGACTGGCCTCGACCCGGACGGGAAAGACGCCGCCAGAGATAAGTTCGTGGATGATCCTGAGCCCGGCTGCGATTTCCGCCTGGTCGTTGTGCCCGTCATTCACCACTTCCCGCCGCAAGGAGCGAGCGAGGACATCCTTGTGCTCGGCGTCGCCACGTACGGGATCGCCAAGTGGGACCGGAATGCGCCATGGGGCGACGGGCTTGGGACGACCGCCGACGAGTGCGGCGAGGCCGCCGAACCGGGCTTCGACTGCGGCATGGTCTGGGGCTACCTGATGAAGGACGCGCTGCCCCCGGACTTCTTGCTGGAGCAGATCGGCGACACCGACAACCCGTTCGCGCCGCTGCTCATAGCTCTCATCGATTAGGGGAGGATCCCCGGGAGGGATAGCCATGCAGAGAGCAGAATCA
>Ga0299915_10001969_pt1 | contig 15022 bp, 13 predicted proteins | sample RVTome_13_FD_200263 | JGI IMG/M metagenome (GOLD analysis project Ga0299915, IMG submission 200263) | Soil microbial communities from uranium-contaminated site in the Upper Colorado River Basin, Wyoming, United States - RVT92D227 (version 2) ... | reverse complement strand
GGGAAACACTGTGAGCGAAGATGAGCTTTGGGCTTGCACAGCCTGTATGGCTTGCGAGGAGGTGTGCCCTGTCTATGTTGAGCAAATAGTACGGAACATCGATCTCCGTCGGTATCAGGTTCTTATGGAAACGAAGTTTCCTTCGGGATTGAAACTGGCTATTAAAAATTTAATGAACAGTCAAAACCCTTGGGGAATGAGCCGAGGACTACGGGCGGAATGGGCCAAAAGCCTGAAAGTAGGGATGCTTTCTAAAGGAGCCGACAGGGGGATCCTCTTTTGGGTAGGATGTGCTGGAAGCTTCGACGACCGGAATATAGAGGTAGCCATTTCTTTGGTGAGTATCTTGAAGTCCATCGGAGTTAGCTTTTGGATCTTGGGCACAGAAGAAAGGTGCTGCGGAGATCCAGCACGAAGGACAGGAAACGAATACCTCTTCCAGACCTTGGCACAGGCCAATATCGAAATTTTGCAGAAATATGGTGTGAAGCAGATTATCACCCTTTGCCCCCACTGTTTCCATACTCTAAAAAATGAATATCCACAATTCGGAGGTAAGTTCGATGTCATGCACTATACCCAGTTCTTAGCAGAGCTTCTTTCCAGAGGAAAGTTGAAGCTCACCAAGCCGATCAATAAAGTCATTACCTACCACGACTCCTGTTACCTTGGACGGGGTAACAAAATCTACGCGGCTCCCCGCAAAATTTTACGTGCCATTCCAGGATTGAAACTGGTAGAAATGGAGCGTCACGGCAACCGGAGTTTCTGCTGTGGGGCTGGTGGAGGACGGATGTGGATGGAGGAAAACATCGGAAAGCGGATCAACCAGATGCGAGCAATTCAAGCTCTCGAAACAAAGGCAGTATGGGTGGGGACAGCCTGTCCCTATTGTCTTACCATGTTAAGAGATGGAATCAAAGAGATAGGCCAGGGAGAAACCATGGCCGCCTTCGACCTTTGTGAACTCGTGGAGCAATCCTTGTGAACTCACATCAAATGAACCACGAGTATTTATTATCGACAAATTTCATGCTACGATAAATTAATAGATGGATAATTATCTGAAAAAAATTTAGTACAGGAAAGAATAAGGGGAATTTCAGAGGGGGGAGGAACGACTATGAACTATATAAAAGAATTGATCCAGATCGTTGGCGAAAAAAATGTCAAGACCGATCGTCTCGAACGACTCTGTTACTCGCGTGACATGTCAGTCCATGAAGGCGTCGCAGATGCCATCGTGTTTTCTAAGACGACGGACGAAGTATCAAAGATTCTCAAGCTGGCCAACGACCGTGAAATAAAAGTCACCCCCAGGGGTTCGGGAACGAGTACCACAGGAGCGGTTCTTCCCTGTCTTGGAGGCATCGTCCTCGATTTAAGTCGAATGAATAAGATTAAGGAAATCAATCGAAAAGACGGCTATGCGGTGGTGGAGCCAGGAGTGATCTGTCAGCAATTGAATAACGCCCTCGCCCCTACTCATTTCTTCCCACCCGATCCTGGCAGTGCGACCATGGCCTCCATCGGTGGTATGGTCTCAACCAATGCAAGCGGCAACCGGGCGATCAAATACGGTGCAACTAAAGATTACATCTTGGCAATGGAAGTCGTTCTGGCGGATGGAAGGGTGATGAGAACGGGTTCGATCGTGCCGAAAACCTCTTCGGGATATGATCTTGCCCACCTTTTCTGTCGAGCAGAAGGAACCTTGGGGATCATGACCGAGATTACCGTAAAAATTCTTCCCATGCCAGAATATATTGCCTATGCTCAAGCCTGGTTCCCATCGGTCGAAGATGCAGGAAAGGCGGCTGAAGAAATCATAACCTCCGGAATTCCTCTCTCCTCTTGCGAAATTCTGGACCGGTTTTCTATCGATGTCGTGAACAAGGCAATGGGACTCAATATTCCAGACAATGTGGGATGTATCCTTTTCGTTGAGATCGATGGGAATCGGCAGGCAGTGAAAGAAAATATTCAGAAGATCGATCAGATCTCCAAGCAATGCAATGGGCTTAGTAATCAATGGGATGATGATCCGGCAAGACGCTTAAAGATGTGGGCAGGCCGCCAGGGTCTTGTCCCCTCCCTCTCCAAAGTGAGGAGAGGAGCGAAGTTGATCCCCTTGGTCGAGGACTTCGGTGTCCCCATGTCCAAGATTCCAGAAACGATTCGTGAGCTTCAAAAGATCCGTGATAAGCACAACTTCCCCATCCCTATCTTCGGTCACATCGGCGATGGTAACCTCCATGCCGTTTTGATCCTCGATGGCCGAAATAAGAAGGAATGGGAGACCGTGAAAAAGATTGCCCAGGATTTTATTGACCTCACCATGAAATTTAAAGGGACCTTGACCGCAGAGCATGGGATCGGTATGGCCAAAGCCCCTTATATCCATCAAGAACTGGGATTAAGTCATGAGGTGATGAAAACGATCAAGAAGGCGTTGGATCCGAAGAATATCCTGAACCCCGGCAAATTGGGGCTTGATGATTCCATAAAGAATATTTTCGACCACTTCACTTATAAGGAATTCATAGAGAGCCCAGATCAGATTGAGAGCTTTAGTCAGGCTGTGGATAACGAGATCTTCGCCTGTATCAATTGTGGGTTCTGCCGCGCAGGTTGCCCGGTCTTTGCCCAGACAGAGTTGGAATCAGAGAATGCGAGAGGAAGGGTGATCATGGCCTACTACCTGTTGAAAGGAACCCTTGAACCCTCCAAAGAGGTAGCGGATAAATTCTACCTATGCACCACCTGTCTTAACTGCAAAGCGACCTGCCCCGCAGGGGTGGTCGTATCTGAAATTGTCGAAGCAGGCCGTGAGCGATTAGTGAAGGCTGGATTCCTTCCTGAAATTCACAAGACATTGATTGAGAACCTCAAGGCCACCGGGAATCCATTTGGAGAACCAAAGGAAAAGCGTACCGATGTATTTCCTTCAACCTTCAAACCCAAGAAGGGGCCGGTGGATACCCTCCTTTTTGCAGGATGTGTGACCTCTTATCAGGATATCAATATCGTTCCCAATATTATGAAGATCCTCGATAAAGCAGGTATCTCTTACACAGCTTTAGGAAAGGATGAAAATTGTTGTGGATATATTTCCTACCTTGTGGGAACCAAGGAATTCAAAGAGGTGGCAGATAAGAATGTGGAGGCCTTCTCAAAAATACAGGCAAAGCAAATCCTGACCACCTGTGCTGGCTGTTATAAAACCCTTAAGGAACTCTATCCTAAATACACTCCCTTCAAAACTGAAGTCTTCCATGCCGTTGAATATTTAGATCAACTGATTCAGGATGGGAAAGTGAAATTTAAAGATGGGAATCCGGTGAAAGTCGCCTATCATGATCCCTGTGATCTGGGACGACACCTCAACATCTTTGATCCACCCAGAAATCTGATTTCGAAGATTCCTGGAGTCACTTTGATAGAGTTTAAGAATAATCGACTGCTGGCGAAATGTTGTGGTGGCGGAGGAGGACTCAAGGCATTTGATAATGCCCTTTCAGGCGAGATCGCTTACCAGCGGATATTAGAAGCCCTGGATGTGGGAGCAGAGGTTGTCGTCTCAGCCTGTCCATCCTGTAAGTCAAATTTACAAGTCGCTGCAGCAAGACTTCGAAAAGAGAAAAAGGGCAAGATCAAGGTGATGGATATTACGGAGCTGGTGGCTGAAGCCCTCGTTTGACATCCGTGACCGTGTCGCGTGTCACGTGTCCGGGCACGGAAAACGGACACGGACACGATTTTGTGCTCTCCGTCATTTGATAATGTAATCCTTCCAGATCTCCTCAATCCGATCGATCAACTCTCTGAATTCATAGAGGAGGGTCATCTCATTGAGGTAGTGATCCAATGAGGCAGCAATCGACATCTCTACAAATCTCTTGCAACTTTTCTTAAGGTTTGGACGGAGTTTGTCACAGCCGATGGTTTGAGCTATGTGGACCCCGACAGGCAGGTTTAAATGAACTGTTCCTTCCTCATCATAGAATCTGCCATGGAGGCAACGCACACAGCTGGTCTTCCTCAATTCAACGGCACGATCTATCTCCTCGTCCACCGCCTGACGAATCATCCTTTTCAAAAGAACCGCTCTTTCTTTCTGAGCAATCGCCTTTCCCAGCTTGGCTATCTCTCTCTTGGTACCTCGAATCGATTGGAACATCTCATCAATAATAATGTGAGGGGTAAAAGAGTGTTCCAATCGCAAAAGCCTGACCTCTTGAATGATCAGGGTTTTGATTCCCAATCTTACGGATTCTCTCAATTCTTTATCCCTCAGCGGCATAGAACTCTTTTATCAAAAAGATCGATTTTTGGCAAGAATAACTAAATTTATTCTCCCGGATATTGGTCTATTCTGAAATATTGAAGCAATATATGGAAATTCTCTAAATGAAGAGGATCGTTCGATTCTTATGAACACTTTCTTCCGTCAAATAAATCACCCCGATCACAGGGCGGGGCTTTAAAACCTAAATTCTCTAAACCCAAAACCGAGATCCCGAAATCGTAGATCCTGAAACAAGTTCAGGACCTGGTTCGGGATGACAAAAAGACAAGAACCGAACCCTTATGTCATGCTGAACTTGTTTCAGCATCTGGTTTGCTTTTTTCTGCCTTCAGCAGACACACCTTTCATCCCCGTCCACCGGACGGGGTTTTCAGGTGCGATTTCTAATAAAATATAATTTGCACCCATTAGATATAGATTTGAGCTTTTAATTGAAAATTGAACGGGTTGGTAATAAAATGAAGATATGCGACTGCCGACAACCATCTTAGAAGGGAAAAAACTGCCGAGAACGATCTTCTCTATTCAGCCCCTCACCTCTCACGGGGATCAGGAAATCTATCTCCTTATGAAAAATGCCTATGAAATGGGGGCCTGGTGCCTTGATCTCCCCTCGGAAAAGCATCTCGAATCTTTCAGGGAGTTAAAAAATTTAACGATTGACGAAACCCTTACAGCCCTCTGCCATATAGAGGTGGAGACAGGAGTCTCTTTTTTAGGCAAACCTCTCCATCGTTTTGAATCAAAAGTCATTTCAACGATTAGAAAAGATCTCCTCCCTTCTCATCTGTCTCGAAATATTCTCCCGCCTTCCTCTTCCTCTGAGGTCTTTTCACAGAAAGAGATTGATCGGATCACCTTCGATCCTCTCCGGTTTGACAAAGCTCTTTCCTTGTTCGATCCCAAGGAATCTCCGTTTCTTCTGGTTGGAGAAAAATATGGGGATTGGCTCTTGGCACTGGGCCGGCTTGATCTTCTCCACGAGATGGTGTCCAAGGTCAGGCAAAAAGGATTCATCCCCATCTTTTCAGGTCAATGGGCAACCTTTGTCCTTCCAAAGGCAAAATCCCTTGATGTCGCAGCCTACGCCATTCCCATCAATAAAAAATGGAGCCTCTTTGATTTACAGCGAGCCTCTGATCTGATCAAGAAGTTTGATAAACCTGTGATCAGCCTCAACCCTCTTGCCGACGGGAAACTCTTGGAGGAATCCGAAGCAGCTTTTTCTTTCCTCTTTGACGAATTGAAGGTTTATGCGGTGATTGCTAAGATTGCCTCAGAAGGAGAAACCAGAAGAATCATTGAAGTCCTGAAGAAATTCCCATCTCTCATCCCACCCCGAAAAACATGATCGCCCCTGCCACAAGGGGAATAGTGAGATTGTCGCTCAACTTAACCGGAAGAACCTCGATCAATGTCGCCCCCAGCGCGGCAAGACTTCCTGAAAATCGGTCCAGCTTGGGATAGACCCAGATAATCAAGAGGGAGGTGATAAAAAAAGCCATACTCCCTTCGAGTGTTTTTCCGAAGATCGGAACTCTCCCTATCCATTTCCCTATCATGGCAGCCGCTGTATCAGAGAGGATCAGGATGAGGATGCTGACAATCGCGATGGATTTTGGAAAGAGAAGAATGGTCAGGATCGTTGAGAAGATAAAATAGGTCGAACCCATAAAAGTAGCTTTCTCTTCTTCTCGGAGAACTCTTCTAAAAAAATATTTTTCAAAAAGAGAAGCCATCCCAGAATGGAAGTGGCGTAGGAAATCAACCAATAGAAGAGCTAAAAAGAAAGGGACGAGAAATAGGATCACCGTTTCTTCAGAAGTCAAAGCATACCCGACAGGAATGATCAATGTAGCCAGATGGACAATCTTTCTTTTGATCTCAACGCCCGTCAACATCTCGAAGGTTCCGATTTTGTAGCGTCCCGGTATTTACTGGAACGTACTCCTCTCTCGCCCTCAATAAATGAGGGCGCTACAAACTTCTATCGTCCATCAGCCTTTTAAGCTTTTCCACTTCCCCAGGAGTGAGATAACGGAATTGTCCAAAAGGAAGATCCCCCAATTGAATCGGTCCATATTCGATTCGCTTCAACTTGAGGACAGAGTGGCCAATGGCTGAAAACATCCTTTTAACTAAACGATTTCTCCCCTCTGTCACCACGACCCGAACCCAGCTATTTTTCTCCCTTTGGCGGATAAGGTTACAAGAAACGGCTTTCGCTTCTCCATCTTCGAGCATCACTCCCCTCTTAAGCCGTGTCAGTTTTTTCTCCTCCGGAACCCCTGCCACTTTCACCAAATAGATCTTGGGAATAGAAAATCTGGGATGGGAGAGGAGATAAGCGAGGTCACCATCATTGGTGAGAAGGAGAAGTCCCTCCGCATCGAAATCGAGGCGGCCTACCGGATAGATTCTCCACTTAACATTCTTAAGGAGATCCATAATGGTCGGTCTTTCTTTCGGGTCTTTGACCGTGGAAAGATAACCTCTGGGTTTATTGAGGAGAAGAATGATTTTAGGTTCAAAATCCTTGATTCTCTTCCCATCCACTTTGATGTGATCTTTGGAAGAATCGGCTTTGAAACCCAATGTCTCAACAACCCTACCATTGACCGTCACCCTTCCTTCGATCACCATCCTCTCGGCTTCCCTCCTCGAGGCGATTCCGGCCTTAGCTAAAATCTTTTGAATCCGTTCCAGTGCCAATTGAATTCCCTACCCTTCTCCCTTGTCCATCGGGAGATCTTGATGAGGGGTGGTCCCCTCTGTCTCAGTATTTAAAATCTCTTCTTTGAATATCTCTTCAGGCGCTGGAGGAGGTTGGATTTCCTTAAGGGTGGGAAGATCGGACAGGGTGTTGAGATTGAAGAGCTCAAGAAAAGCTTTGGTGGTTCCATAGACGATAGGCCGTCCGGGAAGATCCTTGCGGCCCATTATTTTAATCAATCCCTTTCCCAAAAGGGTGTGAAGGACAGACCCTGAATCCACTCCGCGAATCTCCTCGATTGCAGGTCGGATAATGGGCTGACGATAGGCAACAATGGCTAATGTCTCTAAGGCGGCTTGGCTCAACTTAATTGCCTTCGTCTTTTTCAGCCGGCTGACCCATCCGGCCCACCTGGGTTTGGTTCGAAATTGATAGCCTCCGGATATCTCCGTCAGTTCTATCCCCCTGGAAAGATCTTCATATTCTGCTCGAATCTGACGAATTCCCCCTAAGATAGCTTCTTTATTTGATTCGGGAAGAATCTCGACAAGGGTTTCGAGCCGGATTGGAGAATCCGAAACGAAAAAGAGGCTTTCCAAAATCGGTTTAATCTCAAAATCATCCATCATTTTATCCTCTAACATACTTTTTAATTAACCTAGTAAATATCAAGTTCCAAGCCCTGCACCTAATATGGTACAGGGCAAGCACCAATCATCAAATATACACGGCGACATTAATCACAGCAAAGGGGGTCATTCCCGCGAAAGCGGGAATCCAGCCTCCTGCCCATGAGGGCCTCTGGCCCGGAGGGAAAATCACTGGATTCCGGGTCAAGCCCGGAATGACAGACTGCGTCAGACTTATGTCGTCATGTATAATAACCAAATTCCAATATTTAAACATGGTTTGGGTCATTGGTAATTGGAATTTATTTGGAAATTGGGATTTGGTTATTGCGATTTACATTACCTTGTCTCAAGAAATTCTAATTTTCCACCAGGGGAAATAGAACAGATGGCATGTTTATAGACCAACTGGTCCGTCTCTCCTCGAAGGATGATACAGAAATTATCAAAGCTAAGAATGACCCCTTCGATCTTGCGGCCGGTGGTCAATTCGACGACCACATGGTTTCGATCTCGCCGGATACGATTGAGAAACTGATCCTGGATATTAATCTGATTCTTCATCATGCCGCCGCCCCCCCTCTTCCCCAAAAAGATTTGATTTCGAGAAATATTTTTTGCCGATCAGTTGATTCATCCCACCATTGGACTTCTGGATCAGCTTTAAACCATGTCAATTGCCGCTTGGCATAATGACGGGTATCCCTTTTCATCTGTCTGACGGCTTCGTCCCATTTGATTTCTTTCAAGAGAAATTGAACCATCTGTTTATAACCTAAACTCTGCATCGGCTTCAATTCAGGTTCATAACCCATCTCCATCAACCTCTCGACCTCTTGAAGGAACCCTTTTTCTAACATCTGATCCACTCTCTCCTCAATCCGACGATAGAGCATTTCCCGGTTCATCTCCAGACCCATTTTTAAAGTCTCGTAGGGTCTTTCTCCAAAACGATGTTGTTCTCGATAGAAAGAGATGGGGGCTCCTGTCGAATCAAAGACCTCCAGAGCTCTTATCATTCGAAAGAGGTCATTGGGATGGAGTTGAAAGGCTGTTTTAGGATCGATCTTCTTTAAACGCTCATAAAGGGCGTCCGACCCCTTCTCCTTTGCCTCTTGTTTTAGACTCTCCCTTACCTGGGAATCAATTTTAGGACTGGAAAAAAGTCCTTGAGTGAGGGTCTTTATATAAAGTCCAGTTCCCCCTACCACCCAAATGGGTTTCTTATCCTGGTATAATTGATCGATCGTCTTCCGACCCAGCGTTCGATAGAGGGCAGCGTGAAAAGGTTGATCTGGGGCCACTAAGTCAATCAGGTGGTGCCGTACTCTTTTTTGGTCATCGAGTGTGGGTTTCGCTGTTCCGATATCCATATACCGATACACTTGCATGGAATCAGCACTGATGATTTCACCCCCTAATTCCTCCGCCCATTCAATAGCCAATCTGGACTTCCCTACTCCAGTTGGACCGAGGAGAATCACCACCCGAGGCCGTTCCATTTCAATCCTTGCGGCCATATGGAGTGGATTTTAATGAATTCACCATGAGACTTCAAGTGTAAAGTGGAGCCCCACGGACTAAAGCCCAAATCTCCTTCAGATGCTTCGAAGGGCGGAACCCTCCGAAGCATATCCCATGACATTCCTAACGAGCTTAGAGTGGTACCCTTCTTCTTTTCATCCATGGTCTTAACGCCTTTAGCTTTTTGCGAAGGAGGGTAAATGAGGGAGAAAACCAATAAATTTTTCTTGAAATTGAAAAACAATTTGTATAGGATTTACCCTGTGGTTGAAGAATGTGATGCAAGGAACAATTACCAAATGAAGCTCTCCATCCACAGGGCGGGGTTTAACGGATAGCCGAGACTTTCGTTCGACTGAGCTCACGACGAAGTCCAGTCTCGGCGAAAATTCGGTTGCCGGACAAGAATGTCCGGCCTATCGGATTTCTGGAATCGCTGCATTGTTCACCAAAATCATCGCTATATTCGAGTTTCAACAGATAGGAGTCTGACATGCCTTCCACATTTTTCATCAACCCTCGGTCAAACCCTGAATTAAGATGTCTTTACGAAATCATCCTACTCCCTCAGCAGAACCACCTCCAAGACTATTTTCTTGGAGTAATGGCGATCCTGTCTGAATATTTTTCAATCAAGTATTCGGCCCTTTTCCTTCAAGACCCCCAAAAGAATTCTCTCGATGTCGAAGCCCTCTATGGAATTGGAAAAGAAACCCATCCTCTCACTTGCAATAGCCAAAAAGGGACAATGGGGAAAGTCCTTGAGTCACAACAGCCCATGGTCATCCATAATTTAAGCCAAGAGCCACTCTACGAGGAGATGATGAAGGGCCAGAAGCGGATCGAGAAGATTCAGCCCCCCTTACTCTGTGTGCCTCTCATTACAGACAATGAACCAATGGGTGTGATCAACGTCAATTCCCTTTACGGTCCCAGAGACGAATTTATTGAGGATTTCCATTTTCTCTCCATTCTATCAGCCATCCTCTCTCCGGTGATTAAAAATTATTATCTGAAAAAGGGCGAATCTCTTACAAAAGAGAGCAAACCTAAAACGAAATCTCATTTGCTGGATGAGATCTTAGAGCAGAAGTTGGCCGAAGTTCTGCATAAGATTGATCCCTACGTGGAGATAAAGACCAAGATGGGGATCTTTGACGATATTATCAGAGTGGTAGAGAAGATTTTAATCAAGTCTGCCTTAGAGAGAGTAAACCATGTCCAGGTTGCTGCTGCCCAACTCTTAGGGATCAATCGAAACACCCTTCGTAAGAAGATGAAAGACCTGAAAATCAAATCTCGCTAAAATTCTCCCCCTCGCCCTCCCCCTCTCCCCTCTGGGGAGTGGGATGGGGTGAGGGGTCCCCTTGCAATAAATCTATTCAGAAGTCACAATTTACATGATGACGAATCCTAAAGAAAACACTGAAAAGATCAAGGCCCTCTCCCAGCAGTGGGGAGGTTCCCTGTTTGGAGTGGTGGACCTTCGCTCTTTCAAAAAAGAGGAAATCCTTCTCCCTCCTTCCTTAATGGATAAACTTTCCTACGGCATCTCGGTGGGGTTTCATCTTTCCGATGCTATTTTGGAAGAGATTCAAAATCAACCTACTCCTCTCTATTTCCATCACTATCAGAGGGTCAATATCCTTCTGGACACTATCGGGCTGATTGTGACCTCAGCAATTCAAGACCTCGGGTATCAGGCAATACCCATCCCTGCCTCTCAAATTGTGGATTGGAAAACCCAAAAAGGCCATCTCTCCCATAAACATGTGGCTTGTGCTGCGGGATTGGGATGGATTGGCCGAAATAACCTTCTCGTCAATGAAAAATTTGGATCGCGGATTCGCCTGGTCACTGTTCTCACCGATCTTCCCCTTGTGATCAGTTCCCCTTCATTAAAAGACTGTGGTTCCTGTCTGAATTGCCTATCGGTCTGCCCTGCAGGAGCGATTAAGGTACGCCAGGAAGAATTCGACCACCTTCGATGTTACGAACAGCTGAGAACCTTTGCCAAAACCCTTCATTTCAGCCATAATATCTGTGGCGTCTGTGTCAAAGCGTGTAAAGGGTTCAAGGGGTCAAGTGACCAAGGGATCTAATGAAAATCTTAAAAACACTTGAACCCCTGCCTACCGCAGGCAGGCGTGAACCCTCGAATCCTTGAACCCTAATCAATAATTTTATGAAAGACTTCGATGTGATCGTCGTCGGCGGAGGGCATGCTGGGATCGAAGCCTCTCTGGCCTGCGCCCGCATTGGACACCCTACCCTTCTCATCACTCAAAAAGTCGAACAGATCGGTTATATGTCCTGCAACCCTGCTGTCGGTGGTTTGGCCAAGGGTCACCTCGTAAAAGAGATCGATGCACTGGGTGGAGAGATGGCGAAGGCCACTGACGAAACAGGAATCCAGTTCCGTCAACTCAATACTGGGAAAGGTCCTGCTGTCCGTTCTTCAAGAGCTCAGGTCGACCGTCAGGAATACCGACTTCGAATGAAAAAAACTGTTGAGAGTCAAGAAAATCTAACGATTAAGGAGGCGACGGTAGATGAAATTCTCATAGATAGAAATCAGATTGTCGGTGTGAAGACAGATTTAAATGAAACGATTCAGACAAAAGCCTTGATCCTTGCTCCAGGGACATTTTTAAACGGTCTTATCCATATCGGTCTCACCCGCTTTTCTGCTGGCAGGATGGGTGATCCACCTTCCATCAGTTTATCAGAATCGCTCAAAAGATTGGGATTTCGTATAGGAAGGCTCAAGACCGGAACCACTCCAAGGCTCGATAGCAATACTATTGATTTCTCTCAACTCACACCTCAATACGGAGATGAGCCACCTATCCCTTTTTCTTTCTCGACGAAAAAGATCGAAATTGAGCAGGTCCCCTGCTATATCACTTATACAAATCTTACCACCCACGAAATTATTAAGAGTGGCCTCGACCGATCCCCTCTCTATTGCGGAATCATCAAAGGCATCGGTCCCCGATATTGCCCTTCGATTGAGGATAAAGTGGTTCGTTTTGCAGATAAGAAAAGACACCAGATCTTTTTAGAACCCGATGGCCGAAATACGAACGAGATCTATCCGAATGGGGTTTCAACCAGTCTTCCTCTGGATATCCAAATCCGAATGCTTAGGTCGATCAAGGGGCTTGAAGAAGTGGAAATTATCCGTCCAGGTTATGCCATCGAATACGATTTTGTCGATCCCACAGAACTGAAGCCTTCTCTTGAAACAAAAAAGATCAGAGGACTCTTCCATGCCGGACAGATCAATGGGACATCTGGCTATGAAGAGGCAGCAGCACAGGGATTGATGGCAGGGATCAATGCCTCGCTTTATATTCGAGGTGAGGAGTCCCTTATCTTGAAACGCTCCGATGCCTATATCGGTGTGTTGATCGATGACCTGGTTACCAAAGGAACCGCCGAACCTTATCGAATGTTCACCTCCCGAGCTGAATACCGCCTCCATTTAAGAGAAGATAATGCCGACTTGAGATTAAGAGAGAAAGGATATGAAGTTGGTTTGGTGAAGGGAGAGGAATACCGAATCTTTCTTGAGAAAAAAGTGGCCACTGAAAAAACTTTATCCAGAATTTCAGATGTAAGAGTCAATCCCACAAAGGAAAATAACGAAATCCTCCATCAATGGGGAAGTGCTCTTTTGAAGAAAGATTCTTCCCTTCGAGAAATATTGAAGAGGCCTGAAGTTCATTTCAAACACCTTTTTATCTTTGATCGAAATCTCGAAAGTCTTCCAGAATCGATACAGGAACAGGTTGAAATTCAGGTGAAATATGATGGTTATATCAGGAGGCAGATGGAGCAGATTGAAAGGTTTAAAAGATTGGAGGAGGTGGGCTTCCCCGAAGGATTTGATTTCAGTTCTGTGATCGGACTCTCCATAGAGGTGATGGAGAAACTGAAGAAGATTAAACCCTACTCCCTCGGCCAGGCCTCAAGAATCTCCGGTGTTACTCCTGCTGCCATCTCCATCCTGATGGTCAACTTGAAGAAACAGGGATACCTATAACCAAAATAACACCAAAATAACATCTTCTAAACAATTCCCAATGGAGCAACATTACTTCCTGTAATCGAGTTTCAATCTGTTCCCTTTTAAATACACTCTTTCATCGTAATCAACAAAAAGTATGGGAAAACTTTTTCTCTTTAAATGGAAGTAATTTGGGACTTTTGGGTAAAACGTTCCCACTTTTTAGGTTAGTTAAAATATCTGAGTTTTTGAAAAATAATACAATAACAAGGACTTACGATGATAGCGTGAACTTGGCATGGAAAATGCTGAAGTTTCTACTGAATTGGTTTATTTTATCCGGATAAAGCCAAGTACTTAGTGTGAAAGGAGGTGAAAGTAGACAGTCTTAAAGTAGGGGATCTTTATGTGAAGGCGTTTGAGAAAGGATTTAAGTTTTTTGCCAAATAGAAACTTATGATTTCATGGGCGGTCCTAAACCTATAAATAGGAAGGGGGGAGGATATGAAAAAAATATTATTGCTTTTGGTTGTCATATTTGGAATTTTCAGTATTTGTACTATTGCTTGGGCTGATATGTTTGGTGGAGTTGAGTTTCCAGGTGGAGCGGCGTCTTTCGTAGATGCGGTAGTATCATATAACCCAGTCATAAAATCTGGGCAACCAACCGCTCCTTATCGAAACTCATTAGCAGCTTTGGGAATCCCAGATCCTACTAATGATTATATTTATTACGTTTCGCTTGGGGATGGAGGAAGTATTACCCTGAGATTCACGGATAACTCCTTGACTGGAAGTGGGAACAGTAATTATGATCTTTGGATATTTGAAATAGGGCCAGATGTTGAAGACACATTTGTTGAAATCAGTAAAAATGGGACCATTTGGTATTCGGTTGGGAAAGTTACTGGAGGTACAAGGGGAATTAATATTGACGCATATGGGTGGACGCAAACTGATTATTTTTCATATGTCCGTTTGATAGATGACACAAATGAAGGAGATCAGAGCGGTATCACGGTTGGAGCTGATATTGATGCTGTTGGAGCAATTTCATCTGCTCCACCTGTCACTCCCGTTCCCGAACCCGCAACCATGCTCCTTCTTGGCTCTGGGTTGATTGGATTAGTAGGATATGGGAGGAAGAAATTCTTTAAGAAGTAAATCTTTGTATATAATTTGGGGAGTGAAAAGGCAGGGTCATTCGGCTCTGCCTTTTTTGTTTATTTCCTTCGCTAATCATCAACTCCAAAATCAAGCTACCACTGCGGATAAGTAGGTGGAGCATTTAGTAAACATTTCCCTCCTTCCCTCTAACACTATTCTTTTTTGACTAGCTCGATGATCTTTTTGGCTGTGTATTCAGCCGTATCAGCCAATCCGGCTACGGGAAGGAAGTTCATCGCATTGGAGGGAAAGAGGCAGGTTGCCGATGCAGGAAACTCCTCATCAGGTAAATTAAAGATGTAATAAAGGGTAGCTCGAGGTAGTGGATAGAGAGTGAAAGAAAAATCGCATCTTCTGGCATCCGGGTTGAAGTGACCAGAAAATCGGCCTATCAATTCTTGTTGATGCTGCTGGATTGCCGGGACATAAGGATGTAGGATCTTCTCAGCGTTCGTGACAAAGGCTCCCTGATAACCCATGCCTCCAGGAAATTGCTTGAATGATTTTAAAGGATGAAGTTGAGGTTCTTCTTTTTGGACATGGAGGGCGTATAATGCAATAAGAATTCCTTCGGGTCCGGTCAGTAATTTGCCCCCCAATCTGATTTCCTGAGGATAGAGTTCACAGAATTCTCCGAATGCCCGGAAACGGAAACAATCTCCCTCTCG
>Ga0299915_10001968_pt1 | contig 15024 bp, 14 predicted proteins | sample RVTome_13_FD_200263 | JGI IMG/M metagenome (GOLD analysis project Ga0299915, IMG submission 200263) | Soil microbial communities from uranium-contaminated site in the Upper Colorado River Basin, Wyoming, United States - RVT92D227 (version 2) ... | reverse complement strand
CAATATTAATCGCCCCCCGGGAGGTGGGGTCATCCGCTAATCTATTTTTTATAGAAAAAAAGAAGCGCGCGAGAGAGGACTCGAACCTCCGACCTTCTGATTCGTAGTCAGATGATCTACTCTGCTAATTGGCTGAAACGAAAGCATTTCGGGGAACGCCTTCCTTTTTTGTGGACAAAATGGGGACAAAATCCAGGGCCAGGGTCACGTTTTGGGCCAAGGTTTCCACTGCCCGCCGCATATTCTCCGGCGTCGGATGACAATATCTCATCGTCATTTGAATCGTAGCATGACCCAAGATTTTTGAAACTGTTACAAGGTCCACGCCCGCTTCAATCATCCGAGAAGCCGCCGTATGCCTCAAATCGTGGAAGCGTAGGCCCTCGATCCCTTTGTCATTTTCATCCTTCGGGTCTTTCTTGGCCCGGCCGCAAGCACCCTTAAAGGCCGTCTTCACGTCTTTGATATTTGTCCGGGTCTCGGGATTCTCAAAAACAAATTCCGTCTCCCGCTTCATCGCCCACAGCGTTTCAAATACTAGGCCGTTCATCGGGACCTTCCGGGACCGCCCGCTTTTTGAATTTTCAATGAGAATGAATCCTTTGACAAAATCCACGTCTCGCCATCGAAGGCCCAAAATTTCGCCGCGCCTCATGGCGGTATTCAAGGCGATAATCAGCACAGGCCGGATCTCCGGACTCGCCGCATCAAGAAGGCGCTTAATCTCCTTAACTGTCAAGATTCGGTCTTTCGGTTCCGGCTCTTTGAATTTTTTCACCCGGATAATCGGATTTGCCTTTAACCTTCCCCATTCGACAGCCCTATTGAGCAAGCACTTTAGGCAACTCAACTCCCGGTTTACGGTTGCTGGTGAAACCCTGGTTTTCCTTTCCGCGATATAGTGTGCGGTCGATTCAGACGTAACATCTGACAACTGCTTGCCTTTGAAAAATCTGTTCAGATGTTGGAGTGAGTTTTCATGGCTCTGAATAGTCTTGGCCTTCCGATGCACGCGCGAATAGAGCTTTAGAAATTCCTTGCCGAAGTCCTCAAAGAACACTTCCTCACTCTTCTCCGGCTTTTTGAATCCATGCTTCCCCCGGAAAACGTCAGCCACCTTAGACGTGAGGACCTTCAGGGCGTCGGCCCGTGTCTGTGCCAGCTTGACGGACTCGCGGACCCGTTTCCCCTCCACGCGGTAGTAAATATACCACCGCTCTCTGCCTGATTTTGATTGCCTGAGATAAACTGAGCCAAAGGGGTAATTCCATGTCTTTCCCTTCGGCGTCACTGTTGCACCTCCTCCAATGAGGAAGAGTTTATCATAAGCCTCTAGGGAAAGGTCAATATTGGAAACCTGTTCAAGAAGCGGGCTTGTCTTTGAAGAACCTTGGTCCAGCCAGTTTTCAATTTCGTCCTTTTTAAATCTGATACCAAGTCCTTTTCTTTTTAAGAACGGAATCTCGTGGCTTTTAATTAACCTGTAAATGCTCGAACAATGAAGGTGGGTAATTTCGCTCAGTTCCTTGACGGTTAGAAGGGGTTGGTTCATATTCTGAAAATCATCCCCATGATCGGCTTTTGCATTTCTGGGAAAAAGGGCAATCGAGTCAAAGTATAAAAAAGGCCAAGATTAAAAAGCGGTTTCCCCAAGAAAATACGAGAAAATATAACACGCAAAATCAGGATATCGACTACAGGCCCATTATTTCGTAACAGGCTAAGTCTTTTGTTATATTCTTCGGAGATCGCCCGTTTTAGTGTCAAATTTGCTTCCCTTCTTCTTTCTCTAGCCATTCCAGCATCTTTTTGGAAGGATAACGCGTCCCCCCTTCAACGTGAGCGATTGATACCTGGGAGGGGTAGCCAAGGAGCGTTGCCAATTCTTTTTGGGTTAGTCCGGCCTTTTTCCTGGCCCTCTTTAAACGCTCTTTAGGGTCGGTTTTTCTCAGATCATAGCCACCGAGGGACCGGGCGATCTTTTCTTTAAAATCATGTGTATCTTTAAATTGAGTAGATAAGATTTTTTCGAGGCATCGGATTGCTCCGATATGCAATTGAACAGAATTTGGGTCTGTCGGAAGATCGGGGCTTGTAAGCGTGTCAAAGACCTTTTTGACAAAATACCTTTTATTGTCCTTAATTTTTTCGAGGGCGACAATCTTGCTGAAATCGACTTCGACGGATGGAATGGCAATTTGCCTAATAATCCCCCGTGCGATTTCCCCGTTAGACGTAGCGGTTTCCGGTTGCTGATTTGTCATTTGATTTTGGAATTGAGGATAAAGCTGGTGGGTGTCTTCTGGGGTTATTAATATTATAGATCGTCACGTGGAATACGTCAAGTCTTATTTCAAATTCGGGTTATTTTCGGGACCCCCGAAGTCTCGGACATTTTTTTCAAATCCAAATCAATATGGCGAACTCCGGGAACTCCGGGAGAACGGGGGAATAAGAGCGAAAATACCATCCCCAGAACCCTACGCACCTCGGACCCGCAGACGGTCGCGGCCGCTTCCGCAATATCTTGGATAGACACCTGGGGTTGTTTTTTACCCGCCAGAAATTCGTCAAGACTAATTTCCTTGGGCGGCCGTGGGTGGTATTGGCGCGTGACCGTGCGCGTGATGACGCGAGATACACCGGGGGGCGGTAGCGGAATATCCTTAGACTCGGGTCCAACTCCCGCCGCTAAAATCTTGGCTAAAGTCGGTTGCGCTTTTTGTTGTTCCGTCGTATCTTTTTCAGTTTGACCGCCGAAAAATTCTTCTGCCGTTACAATTTTTTCCTTCCTGACGCTCTTTTTCTTTACTGTTTTTTTCATTGTTTATTTTGCTCCGGTACTTTTAGTGTCGGCATTAAGCCTTTTTGTAATTCTTGGAGAAGGAATGGCCTTACCGCCTTTTGACTTTCTTTCATCATGCTTTCTACGAACGCCATCTTTTTCAAGGCGTCAAGATATTCGACAAGTCGCTTCCTCGTCTCCACGTCTTTTGTTCTTTGAATCATGCCGATTACAATTTCTTTTTGAACGGAAGGATTAATCAGGCGATTCATAATTTGTTCGGAACTTGGTATTGGTCCCGGCATCTTCATAACTTTTCCAAATGATTCGGCCATGTATTTCTGCGATTCAGTTGTTTCCATAAAATTAGCTTTTTTATATGCCTCTTCTAAAATGGCGAGTTTATTTTTAACCTCATTGGATAATTCCGTCCGTGCCTCATAAGCCTCCGACATTTTCATCACATCTAAATCAATCTTGCGAACCCCAAAGGCCCGGAGAACATCGAACGGTCCCTTCGCAAGCCATGCTCCAAATTTACCTAAATCTGGGGACAATTCGATTTCGTTCTGCAATCTCATGTATGCCGCAAACGGGCTTAATACCTGACCGAGTGCATATTCAGCCATGAAGTTCTTTTCATATTGCGTCCCCTTATATTTTTCGGGGACAACGGTCTTCTTGGTATAGGGGTCTTGATTTTTTACGATTCCATAGATCAGGTGATACATGGGATTTGCCAAATTCCAGAGAACCCGTGGACCTCCCAGGACCGTATCTTTAAGTTGCGTCATCGCCGCCTGACCTATCGTCATTTTACCTGCACGGACATCCGTAATTTTGGCCGGAAGTCGGTCAAGACCGAACCAGGACAGGGCCATATCAAACGGAGTCTGCAAAGATAAGATTACATCTTTTCCGCCGGACGTTTTAATTCCAGTTACCACGTGCGGCAGGTATCGCCGAAAGCCAAGGTTTTGCTCAATCTCTTTTCTATCGCCGGTATTGTTCCATGCAAAGACAGCCGCCGAAGGTATGACAAATTTCAGCATGACATTTTTGGGATCTCGGGCAATCGCTTTCGCCCACCCCCGCATATTCTGATCGTAGAATGTCATAAAGGGGAAATTGCGGCCGCGTAAATATCGCTTATATTGGGGCGAAATCGCGTCGTAATCTATGAACGTCATCCGGTTTAATTTTCCGGCGGCTTCTTCGGGGGCCAATCCAGCGATCTCTTTTTTGAACGTATGTGTAAAAGGCTCTTTTCCTTCGGCTATTCGTTCGGTATCTTTCATAAACTTGGCATATCGCAATACCTTTTCTCTGGCGGCACTAATGGCCTCAAATTTCTCCCATCCTTTTTTGGGCCAGGTTAATGGATTCCGATAATCTTTGAATCTTTGGAGTGCGCCCTGTGCGCCGGGAAGGAGATTCGCTTCCATGGTCATGTATCCGCCTGAAATTCTTTGCTGGTTCAACCTGTCCAAAGCGGCCAGGTCTTCCGGCGTTAATTTTCCGGGGCGATATGTTTCTTTGAAGGATAATTTCGCGGCCTCGGGAATCTTTGTTATTAATCCGGGGTCTTCCCTAAACCCGTTCATAAAATCACCGATGACATTTCCGACCTGAAACGGAATCCCGGCAAAATCGAGAGTGAGGCGCTTCCATAAGGCCGTCATGTTCCGAACTTCAAAATAGAACGGCGGGACTTGACCTGTCGGAGAACTGAATTTTTCTAGCCGATTGGCAATATTTTCCGGCAATAATGAAACGGGTTTCTTTCGGCCAACCATTAACGAATCTCTAAGTGCCTGTCCGCCACGCGGCCCTTCGGATGTAGTAAACTCCTCCACCGTCCAGCCCTCATCAATGGCTTTTTGAATCAGGTTTTCACTGGCCGTTTTACCCAGGTAGAAATAATTGCCTTTATCATATTGAAAGCCCTTGTATCTTTTTCCCTTGATGTCATAAATTAGGCCGGGTTTGGGGTTTGCGTCGGGTGCGCCAAATGCCGCCGCCCGTTCGTTCGGACTCATTTCTGGAAGAAGATCGTATTTATACATTGTGTTAAGATGAAAGTCGTCTATCGCGTTATCGAGGAACATCTTTTCGTAAAAATCGCTCATGGCAGAAATATAGTCAAAATCAAGGGCCTTGGTTGTGCCTCGTCGGGTTTGAGCATAATCCCGAAACGGCTTCTGGAAACGCCTGGGGACGGTTTTGTTATTTGTCCAGGGTGGGTTATAATCGAGGACTCTGTGATGAAAATAAAAATCCTTCCGCATTTCGGGGTCTAGCTTTCCGCGAGCGATCAATTCATCCCCGGCCAGTGTCGTAAATTTGACGTGATTATTTATCGCCTCCTGAACATTCGGGGTGATATGAGCTTGTAAGTTTTGAAGTGCGCCCGTAAGTTCTGGCGCGGTCAATCCCCCTGAAACTTTCCGGCCCGACCGAGCCTCATCCTCCATGGATTTCAGGCCAATATATCTTTCAAAGGTATCGAATTCATCTTTCGTGAGTTTTCCAATGGTGGCAACGAGCGTTTTCCCACTGAATTTACAGGCATCTTGCGGAGTCGCCTGGAATAATCGCATCTCATTTTGAAAGGCGGGCTGGTCGGCAATTTTATGTTCATAATAAAAAACGTCTTTGAAAGCCTCAATCTTTTCGTTTAATTTGAATTTAAGTCTGCCAATTATTCGCCGTGGAAGGACGCTTTTATCAAGGACGGCATTAACCTTTGCGCTCTCTATTTTTGGGGTCGTAACAGATGGGGTAATTTTGAAAAATCCCCCCTGTTTCGCGCCTCGAATTTCAGCCGCAGTTTTATTGAAAGATTCATCAACGGCTTGTTTCAAGGGAGACGATTCGACCACTGGGGCCGGAGTCGGAGCAAGGGTCTTTCTATATGCGGCAAGTTGTTCGGGGTTCATGTATCCCATGGGGAGGTCGCTCAATTCTCCCATCTTCATCGGCATGAGCAGGGACACCGGCTCTTTCCCTCGATAGAACACAATCGGGCCAGCAGGGTCAGGCGAGGCCATCACCCGATCTGCCCCCGTCGCCGTAACGATGTCCGCAACGTATGTGGCATTTGCTCCCGTTCTAACTGACTTGTCGGCAGACGCAAATGTGACGGTCGGGGTTCTGGCCGATGGATAAATTTTCTCCGCAGAAACTTCGACCGTGGCCTGCGGAATAAGTTTCTCCCATTGTCCCCTGGCCTGTTCGATGGGGATATTTCTTCCCGCCCTGTCCGCAAATAACGTCATCTTTTCTTGGTTTCCACGGACAATAAAATGCCCGTTGGAAACAAATTCGTTATTCGGGGTTAAGGCTTGTTCGATTTTTGGCTTGGCCGCTCCCCGAGACAGATCAGACAAACTAGGCACGGGAGCCGCCCCTAAATCCTCGGGTCGGTCCGTAGTCATCAACCGATCTAGGGAAACTCGGGCTAGACTCGGAAGGTTGGCCCGTGGAGCCGATAATTTGGTTATCGGGAATTTCTTGTTGGCAACATCCCGAAATGCCTTGAGATTAACGTCCGTATTTGTAATCTCAAATTGTCCGTCTCCCGGAACATCAAAGACGACCTTGCTTTTTTGCTGTGCCGCAATGCGTTTCTCTGTCAGGGCGCGAGCAGTGGCATTGCTAAAATCTTTTTCGCCTAGCGTTATGACTTCCGGGGCTTTCCCGATAGCTTCGTCAATCTTTCCAAGGAGCCATATCTTTTGAGCCTTTGGATTTGTAAGTATCCGTCCGCTCTCTCCCACAAACTTGTATCCAGTTTCTTCTGCTTCGGTCTTGGTTAATTGTTCCTCGCCCTCAAGTTTAACGGGAGCTTCCGCTTTTATCTCAGGCGCAATAACTTCGGGTTTAGGGACATTGAGTATTTGCCAATTTATTTCATCAACGGGAACGCCCCTTTCTCTTAGGATTGTCGCCGCTTCGCCGGACACGTTTCGATTTACATGAGCAGATTGATCCTTGGCCCATTTCATCGCACCAATAATCTCTTCGTTAGAATACGTCTCCAAGGTCTTTTTTAGTGCGTCGCCAGGTAAGGTAAAGTTCCCTAAGTTATCTACGGACTGTTTAAGGTTATCCACTAACGGTTGCTTGCCAGGAACGACGGGTTCGGGTTTAACGACTTCGGGCGGAACCTCGGGAACCTTCACCCCCGCCTTTCTTGCCCTCATAGCCATAGCACCCGGCGTTTCCTTCGGCAATTTTGCCGAGATCCGCTTTATCGTTGCGGTAGCCTTGGCCGGAACCCAATCGGCTTTTGGCCCCTCTGCCGCTTCTTTGAAAATAGGCACAAGGTCATTGGTCGTAATAAACTCCGGCCTCATGTTTTTTAACAATGATTTGGCGGTAGGGGAAAGCAACAAAGCCGCATCCAGGGCGACTCCGACATCTTCTTTGGCGATCCCCGTCACCCTGGAAACGTCTTCGCTGATTCGATTTCTAAATCCCCCAAGAACCTCGAATGGTTTATTAATTACCTGTCCGATTCCCGCCTCACTCGGCGGTGGGCCTAAATTCATTATTTTTTGACGCCATGCTTCGGATACCTGCGTCGCCTCTTCTGGCGTTTCCCCCCGTATCCGCCCTCCGACATGAGTTCCCACCCCAAATGGAAAGGCGAGGAGGTTCTTCGCCGTAGTTATCGCTGGTTCAAGAACGGGTTTGGTAAATCCCTTTTCGACCGATTTTAACGCACCCGGAATTATCCCCGAGACGAAATCGCCCAAAAGCGAGCCGCCAATATCGCCCGTCTGAACTTTCGCCCGATTAGCAAACGTCCTGTCTGCATAGTCGGAGAAAGACCTGGAGTTATCCTGTCCCTGCTTTTTGAGTTCGTCGGTTGCAAATTCATCAAATGTTTTTCGGGTTCTTGTGTCCTCGGGAGCGGTGGCCACGGGCTGACCAGTCTTGGTATTGATTCCATCAACGATAAGACTTGGATGGTCGTCATCCTTAAATTGACTAACCCAGTGATATTTTTTGTCGGATGGGTCAACCTGTGGTTCAAACCCCGCTTTGTAAGCTCCACGATAATCATATTTCTGTGAGGGATGATCGGGGTCGGGATTAAGTCCGCTTTTTCCCGCCCAGTATTTATACCACTCCTGGAATTTTGATTCATCTTCTGGTGAAAGAGGAGTCCGGAACCTTCCGTTCAGTTCCGTGCTGGCAAATTCGGCGAATGTCTGCATAGTGTTTACTTGCTTTTTATTTTGTTCCACCGTGCATAAATCGCCAAAAGAGTCTTCAAGTCAGCCGTTGGATTAGCGTTCATATAATCCTGAATTTCTTGTGGGAGTGCATTAGCGGGAGTTACCTTGCGGTTCGGAACAAGGGGATCGATGTTTCCGCCGAGGGTTCCCGTTTCCGACATTCCCATTCCAAATTGTGCCGGGTCCATCCCAAGTTGTTTCATCAGCATTAACATCATCGGGTCAACGGTTTGTGGTCTGATGTTACTAAGGAGTGCCTTTTTTTGTAGTCCATATTCCGTCGGGCTAATTAAACCCTTGTCATAATCATCATCAAGTCGAGTCATTTTTTGTTCAAAGTCGGTTGGGGTAGTGACACGCCGCCACTTTGCGCCGATCCTTCCCTTTGTGTCTTCTTCGGCGGCAATCTCCTCGGGCGTTTTTCGACCCTTAATAATCCGCAGGGCTTGACCAAGCGGTATCCCATCACTTTGCGCCAAAAGAACGGCCTCTTGAATATCAGAAGGCACGGCCGCCGGTTTTTCTGGTCTTAGACGTTCGGCGGTTAGGGCATCATAATATTTCTGCTTCATCGGGATTTCCGCGCCCTGTAATCCCAACTCTTTTTCTTTTAATTGCCGATCAGTCTCCGCCTGGCTCCGCTTAAAATCAAACTCCTGGCCCCATTGTTCCTTCGCCGTTTTCTGCCCGATGAGAGCGGTTATCAACTGGATAATATTATTCCAATTTTCCTGGCCTTGTTGCCCCCGCCACATGGCGTAGTCCGCCACGTCCCCCCCATATCCAAATCCCCGGTTAGGCATAGTAGCCTCCTTAGAATCGCTGTTTACCGAATTGACCACCCATGCCGCCGCTTGTGTTGAGTAGGGCCAGGAATTTCTGAATCATTTCGGGCGTTATTTGAAAATTATTTTGGCCCTGACCGCCCATGGTCGTATTGGCCCCCTGCCCGGCGAACATCTCCATCCCACCCATCGGTTTAGGGGACGGAGTGGGTGTTTGACCCAGGGTGGAGGTCAATCCCCCAACTGCGGGAAACTTTGAGAGCAGAAATAGTTGAAGAACCTTCATTCCAATATCAGAAATTCCACTTAACCAATCTGGGTTTTTTTTGTAGGGATTATAAAACGGCATTTTAGTTCTCCTGTTTTATCCGCCAAGACATCCCGGCGTATATTGCTGTGGCTGTCCCGGCGTCGAGGACATCCCGAGTGCCATGGAAAGCCAGGGGTTATTTTCTGCCGCCAACCGCATGGCTTCTTTATATTGTGTATCCAAATCCGCCTGTGACATTCCATACATATTTCCGCCGAGTCCCGCCGCCGTGTTTGCTAACTGTATTGGAAGTTGGGCGTATAAACTTCCGAGTCCGGGAAGCTCCCCCGCCGCCGTTAAAGCACGGCCCTTTGCCGCCTCTGTCAATCCGGCTTGCGCCCCGCCGAGGGTTTGCCGTTGCTGTAATGCGTCCATCATGCGACTCATGGCGGTTTCCTGCGCCCCAAGCTCCTGCGTCGTCCATGTCGAACCCAACTCTGCCATGCGTCGGCTGGCTATGTCTTGGCCCTTCCAAATAGCGGGCGTTGAATACCTCAACCCCTCCATGCCCATTGTTTCCATCGCTTCTTTTATGGCGTCTTCGATCTCTGTCTGTGCCACCTTCTTAGACGCTTGATATGCCGGGGCATAACTTGTCGGCATGCCCATTCCCCCGATTATTTGATTGAGGTCGGATTCGTTCCATTTCCAGGCGTCGGGTTGTTCGGTCGCATATCCGTGTGTAGCCATGTTTTGTAAAACGTCAGATGCCGTTCCCCATTCGTAGGGATATTGCGTTCCCAAATCCGCATAGCTTCCCGTATAGTCTTGATACGGGACCACATCGGCTGTCCGGGCGTCCGTCCCACCCGGAGGCGGGTAGAAAGTGTCGTCATTGCCGTTCCATCCACCGTCATTGCCGCCTTCATAAAATCCAGGGAAGGTAAAATTTGGGGTCAGTCCCCAATTTGAAAATTGATCCCACGTTACCGGGCCGGTTGCTTCCCGATATTTCCCGGCTACATCCTCGTAATCTTGCCAGCCATAATAGGGGTGATAGACACTACCCTCGCCCTCCGGCGTGCTTCCTGCCCAACTAGGAGAACCCCACCAATCTTGCTTGATATTTGCCTGCGCCGGATCGTCCCCGGTTGCCCACCTTGTCGTTGTATAACTAGTCGGGTTCCTATATTTAGAGAGCCAATCTGCGGGAGGATTCCAGTTGAAATCCCACCCCTTATTTGCCGAAAGTTGCCAGTCGTCGGAACTTGGCGATTGATTTGTCCCATTCCCATAAACATCCCATCCATTCAATAATTTCGTCATATCTATCATAAAGCCCCCCCCTATTCGCTTAACTCCTACTACCCCGTCCTCAATATTTTGTGCCGGATTGAACGCCAAATGCGTTCAGCAAGGAAATCATTTGTCTTCCCTGCGGAGAATACGGGTCAAGGCCACCGCTGTTTTGTTGCATCCCACTCGGCCCCGATGTCCTAGCGGTTGACCCCGAACGACTTTGGCAGTTGGCAATACATGAAGCTAGACTCTCTGTCTTTGGACAAGAACATGAGCCAGCGCGACCGCAATCACATTGCTTGGTAGAGCCGGTATTTTTACAGGTATCTATACATTTGGCCTCTTCCCCCTTTACGCACGTGCACGACCCCGCCTCACCGCAATCGCACGTCGTTTGTTTTAGCCCACCCTTGCATACCTCTATGCAATTAGCCTCTTTCCCTTTCACGCATTGGCATTTGCCCGACTCGCCGCAATCACACGTTACGTATCCCGGCGTTCCCTCGGTGGGGCCATATCCGGGAAATTGATACCCACCCTTCCCCATCATTTTCATAATGCTATCATTGGCGGCCAACTGCATTGGGTCTGGAGACGCCGTCATCGGCTTCGTATAGGGTGTCGCGCCCGTCATTAAATTACCTTGCAACATAGAAATAACCCTTCGCCGCATTTCCTCTGCGTCCTTTGGAATCCCCGCCGTGTATGTGATTTCATCATTCAAACACATATTAAACCTCCCCTTTTTCCCGACAGAGACATGGTTCTTCCCCCCTCTTTCCTCCCGCGATCTTTTTTATAATTTGAACAACTTGTTTTGCCACAATATCTACCACCCTTTTTTCTTCGTCCTGCAATTCCCCCCTGTTTTCATTTTTAACAATAATTTTATTTTGTTTTATGAAATCACAAATATTGAATGTATGAATTATGCGGGGACGCCTAAATCGCTTTAATACATAATTGGCACATTTTTTATTGCATCCCTCTATCACGATAACCGGATAGAGCAACATCTCTAAATCTTCTTGAACTAGGCGAACCAGGGCGGGGAGACAAAGCAACAGGGTGTCGTTGGGAAATGTTTCTATTACCTTGTAGGCAACCTGGCGGGAAATGGTTCCGAGAACTGTCCCAACTCCAGAGCAGGGAAATATGGTAATTTTATTTGTCATTTTTTCCACGCAAACAAACCGACGAACAACCCGTAAGAAAAGTTATAAAGTTTCCTAGCGTTATCAATAAAACCCCCAGTATTCTAATCGAGGGTTCCCCCGTTAAATATGCGCCAAGACTAACTACAAGTAGGCCCAACAAACCGATTAAAATTTTTATCATTTATTTATTCCGTCTCACGCTCCGCTACGTTATCGGGAAAGCATCTCCGCAGGGCAAGAACTCCACGCCCATGCCAAGCAGTTGGAAAATCTTGTTGGCCGAGGGCAATTCAATGCGAAATTTGAAATATTGCCCCGTTTTTATAAAATCAAAATATGTATCCTTGGTCATTCCATCGCCCGTCCCCACGGTGTATTTGGCCGAGGTCGTCCACGTCGCCCCGCCATCCGTCGAAACGGAAACTATCACGGTTAGATTTGCCTCTTTATCAACATAGGTTATGGGGATTCGGTATATGGTTTTCCACTTGCCGACCGCCTCTGGATATGCGTCGCTGAAATCCGTCACTTTGGATTCCCAGGAGGATAGAATACTTACGCTATTGTCTGATTTATATGCGCTGTCGTATATAAAGACCTTGCCGTCCGTGGAGGCGATATAATATGCAAAATCGGTTGCAACCGTTTGCGAGTCCGAAACCTGGTCTGTGACCGTGATGGTTTCGGTGATGGTATCGGATGAAGTTATGGATTCCGTAAAGACCTCGGTTACGTTGACCGTTTCTACGATGGTGTCCGTAAGGTCGGTGGCCCCGGGTTCATAAACGGAGTCCGAGAGAGATTCGGTCGTGGTAGCGGTTTCCGTTATCGTGTCGGAATAAAAGCCGATATAGACGGCATTGGAATCAGACTGGGGCGGCCCGTAGAGGTGAATGTAATATCCATATTTGATATTTGCGGTCAGGAGGCCATCATACGTAGAGCCCACCCCCGCTCCTACGGTTTTCCAATAAGTCCACGACCCCCCATCTTGGTTATAATAAAGCGCCTGTTCGCTAAGCAGGGGGGCTGTCCAATTTAAAACAATAGACCTGTCGGGGATGCTTACAATCGCAAGGGCCAAATCGGTTATCGCCACTAGACCGCCCCCTTGCCAAACCCGCTCACGTTATCCGCATAACTGTCAACCGTCATATCGGGATAAACGGACTGATATAACTGCGGTTCTATTTTTATCATTTTAAAACCAACCCCCCAAAAAACCCGATGGCCCTATATCAGTGGCCCCATCATCATCAACGGTATCCCATGGTTCAATTCGGGAACGTCGTATGTCGGCAACAAAATCCCATTCATAACTGCATTAACGGAAAGGGTCGATACGCCAGCACTAGCAACCCAAACCCGAGCCGTCATTCTTACGTTGACCCCAGGATAGATGTTTATATTTCTTAACGCGACCCTTTTATTTGCCAGAAAATCACGCATCGCTAACCCCCCGGTCCCGATATTACCCGGCGTCCTCTACTGACACTTTTTCCATCTTCGTACCTTCTACGTCGGCCTCCCCATTCTGACGTCCCTCTACCGCATCTCTCCAAAAATCTTCGGGAAGGGCTTCAATTTTCTTAAGTTGAAACGTAAATTTTCGACCTTGGACTGCCCCATTTCCGTTAATCCATTCGCCGTCCTGCGTCACCCGAGCCTTAACCGTCCCTGCGGATTCTCCGTCCGATTCGGAAAAAAGTTCGCCTTGAATCTTCTTGCCAAAGACCGTGCCGCAGATAACCCCGCTAAGTCCCATGCCGAATGAAAATGTTCCGAGAAAATTTTCGCCCCGCTGGATTAAACACAAGTTCAGTTTTTTGGTTTTATCTTTGGAATGAGCAATCGTCCCCATCCAATCCCCGCTGATATTCGGTCGTTCAAACCGCCCCAGTTCAACCTCCGTTATCAGTCCGATTAAAGTTCGCTGTGCCAATGTCGATGGCAAAAATTTCCCCGCCTCCCAACCTGACACGGTTATTTCGGCGACGCCGATTAACTTGGCAAATTCTCCCTGAGTTAAAACCAAAGATTGTCTAAATTCTCGGATTTCTTTTTTCATAAAAAACCCCCAATTTCGTTTTCTTCAATAGCCAATCCCCCAACGTCGATTTTTTAAAAACTTGTTTCTCACTATATAAGTCCCGAAAAATCCTCAAACCGCACGGTTTATTTGTATTTATCTTTTTTTCCCCCGAGAAAATTATTTATTCTCCCCTTTTCGTCATACCCCATTTTGCATAGTTTTTGACGCAACCGCTTTGCGGCCCTCGTCATCTGCCCCCGCACTTGGCCGGGGGTCTTACCTGCCTTCGCGGCAATTTCAGCGCAGGTCTTACCCTGGGACTTGAATTTCCAGAACGCGGCCGTGGGTTCGCCCGCTAGGACCAGACGCAGATCGTGTCTCCTTTTCCGCTGTTCCAAAAATGACCGAAGGGTATCACAGTCTTGGTCGGTCCAATCGATATCAACTACCTGGTCCAAAAGGGTTTCACCCCCACCCTCCCCATCAACTCCGCCGCCCACTTCGCTCGATAACGACGTGCCAAAGCGCCGTCGATACTCTGAAAAATCTTTTAGGGCATCCGCACAGACGCCCCGGCTCAACTCGTAGAGATACGCTTTTGGGTTTTGCACTTTCCCGCTTCTCATTCTCAATAAAAATTCGATAAGCGCGTCTTGTCTGATATTCTCGACATCTTGATATGGCGGCGGCTCCCCGCCTTTTTTTAGATTCTCCGAGGTCATAAACTTCATCAGCGGGATCAGTTTTACTGCCCCTTCATCTGCCGCCTGGTTTATAGGCTGACCCGGCAATTCGTTTTCGCTTGTCATTTTCTTTCCCACCTGCTTGCCCCTTTTTGTCAAGACCCCTCTCCTCGCTGTAGATTTCCGCATAGATTCCCGCCATGCGGCAAAACCGCTCCCTACACCCTAAAAAATTGTCCCCCCGATAAAACCGATAAAATTATGCCATGGCCTCCCAGGGGCGCACCCCAAGAAACCACACAATCCAAGGTATAATTAAATATAACACCACAAGCCCTAGATGTCAAGCGGAATTATCACAATTATCATAATTTCATATGTCTCAAAATTATTATAATTTTATGGTCACTTTCCGTGCCCGCTTTATGCCCCCCCCCTCCCCTTCCCTGCCGTTTGATTGAAAAGTCCGGCAAGTCCGGCAATCCGAAGCGTTCCTGATTTTCATGCCATTGGATAGCGGTTTCTTCGCGCTACAGCCACGATATAACCTTTTTTGAGGCATCCCCGTAGATTGGGCCACCAATTTAAGCCCCGGATACATTCTCCCCTGTTGGGCGGATTTTACACACCGAGATATACTCAGAGATCGCCCGTTGTAGGTCATTTTTTTGCCCCGTCCCCTGTTCATCCCCAGTGAACACTGCCCCCCGCCCCAATCGTCTCCCGCCGCATATGCCAGGGAGTTATCATAAATATTTGACCAGATAGAGTCCCTTGCAAACTCAGC